>Ga0209737_10002562_pt1 | contig 12695 bp, 15 predicted proteins | sample TergutCu122P3_FD_187284 | JGI IMG/M metagenome (GOLD analysis project Ga0209737, IMG submission 187284) | Cubitermes ugandensis P3 segment gut microbial communities from Kakamega Forest, Kenya - Cu122 P3 (SPAdes) (version 2) | ecosystem: Host-associated > Arthropoda: Insects > Digestive system... | reverse complement strand
AAAAAATTCCAATAAAGGGGTATTGGGGAGCGGAAGCTAGAGGCAGTTTTTGGTAGAATGATTTAATAAATATGGAAATAGTAAACTGAAGACCATTGTTATGTCAGAAATTAATAATGATATTACATTGAAAAAATGAAATTGGAATTATTTATACGAGGTAAAGGAAAAATACGCAGAATATCGACAATTGTAGATGAAATAACACATATCTTTGTCCAGCGTAGTTTCACAACACTGGACAGTCTCTTATAGAATGCGACAATTTTACGAAACATATAAGGGTAATGAGTTTGCGTCACCACTGGTGACACAAATGAGTTGGACAAATCATTTGCTCATTTTATCAGGAACAAAGACAATTGAGGAAAAAGAAATTTATATTGCTTTGTCAGTAAAAGAAAAGTATAGTAAACGCGAGTTGGAACGACAAATTAACAGTGCTTACTTTCAACGTTACATGCTTTCATCAGAAAATCTTGAACCTGCCGAAATCTTACGCAATGAAAATGCTCGTTTTCTTGACAACTATGTATTGGAATTTCTTCATCTGCCAAAGAAGTATTCAGAGAGTGATTTGAAGCGAGCAATCATCCAAAACTTAAAAAACTTCATTCTTGAAATTGGCAGGGACTTTAGTTTTGTTGGTGAGGAATACCGTGTGTAAGTTGCAAATTCCGATACTACATCGACCTTTTATTTTATCATCGCGGTCTATCATGCCTTGTGGCTTTTGAATTGAATGTGGCAGTTTATTCACTCAAAAAAAGCAAATTCAGGACATGAAAAACATTTTATCGTTTTACAGATCGATTCATTGACTGGGGAAGTGGAACATGTGGTGCTAACCAAAACTTAAAACAACCTATCATAAGCATATAAAAACCGCAAAACATAGTCAAAATTCTTTGCATATCCCAAAGATTAGTACATTGGTGGGATTATATGAGATCTGATCCGTTCAGAACGCTGATCTTGCATACTGTTTCTTTTGGAATGCCTATTTATATTCCCTATCTATGGATTTGAGATCATTTACATCACCCATTTCCACAATTGCTGCCATTTGAAGGCGGGCGAGGCGATTCAGTTCCTCAATGCGCTCCAGCTGGGATACCCCCTTCCCAATGTACAGCGCATTAACATTCCCAAGATTGGCAAGCACAAGAAGTTGTTCAATAGTAGGTCACGCATGTTTCCATCCTTGCCAGGATTTTTCTTGCGCCATTCAGAAGCAGTTTGCCCAAATAAAGCCACATTCAACAGGTCAGCCTCGTCGGCATAGACAAAAGAACGTTGCCGTGCTGTGAGTTCGGATGGGATGAGATTATCACGAATAGCATTAGTATGTATTTTATAATTCACCTTCGTTAATATCCGCTTAACATTCCAATCAAGAGATATGTGGCTGTTTTCATCGGCTTTGAGCCATTGGTAATCCTTGATAATGTACAGTTTGAATTGTGGTGAAATCCATGAAGCAAATTCAAACGCTATATCTTTATGGGCGAAAGTTCCCCCGCCTCGCCCTGATGTTGAGCGAATGCCAATAGCACCTGTTTTTTCAATCCATTTTTGTGGAGAAAGTACAAAAGCGTTCGTTCCTGCTTCACTTATAAACTGGTCGAATTCGACCAGTTTAAAATTCGGGTTGTTCAGTTGCTCCCACGTTCCTACAAATTCAAGCGTAAATCGTGTTCGAAGCCAATGTTTTTACAACATCTGCTGGAAACTCAGAATTTTTATGTCTTGCTATGTCGGTCAGGCTAATAAAATCATCGTATGTCCCGACAGACAGCACAGTTATATCAGTACCTTGCGCAGTTATCTTGCTTTTAAAGGATTTAGTTGTCACTCAGGTAATCTTCTCTTCATATTTTTAATTATTTAATCACATACATTGAGAACATACAACATAGTTGTTCGTACTGTTTATACGCATTATCTATTTGTAGACCTGTTTTAGCACCTGTTCACGTATCTGCACCTTGTGTACTGAATTGGGTTCGAGAATGTAGCGTAACCGGTTATAAAAAGCCAAAGCTTCAATACAATATCTTCGTTACATTGGATGACTCGCCACGCCTTGATCCGGCGGGATGACCCCATGCCTCCGTTCCTCCGGCATGGGATCAAGGTAACCCAATTAGAAATTTGCGGCGCACTCAAACAAGAACTATTTAGTATCCCCTCTCGACGAGAGGAGGGGTCTTCGCGCCGGATCAAGGCGTGGCGAGGTACTATTCAGATTCCATTGAAGAAAGAGTCACAGCACGCTCCCTTAATCTGGTAACTGCGGATGGCTCATTAATACCTGCAAGAAGCACTAACACACCACACTGCCTCTCATCTCCAGAGGTCGGTACGTCACCTGAACGAAGCTCATACCCTCGCATACTCTCACTGATCCACTTGCGAATCGCCATGAATCCTTTCATTGAGAGTTCTTCTTCAGGGCCGGTAACGAGAACAAGGGCTTTTGTTGCTGATGAAAGTTCACATTCAGCAGTGATATCACGGTGAACTGCTTGTTCTGCAAGAGCTACCATCCGAGCGGCACGTTCATGTTTTTGAACAAATGACTGCTCTTTCTGCCTGAACTTGTCAAGTGGTAGCTTTTCAAGGCTCATTAGTGGTTTTCCTGGTATGGGGTCTGTTTCTGCATATCCAAGAGCAATATAATTCATTCCTGTAATTGTTTGCAACACTTCCTGAGTATCAAGCACGATTTCAGGAGGCGTATTTGTAATATCACCCGCCTGAGCCAGGATCATAATACGTTTTGCAAGGGCTTGATTTACATAATCATATGGATCAAATGGAGGCGCTTCTACAGCCCCGCCGCGGATGATCTGTTCAGTGATCCTAGATTGACGAAGAGGAACAAGGCCAGGTTCTGCGATGCGAGCTTTGTTAAGCCAGAATTGATTATCTACAAAAATAATTCCGTGCATCATCTTATCAAGCATTGCAAGTTGAGAAACAGCAGAACGAATCTGATCTGGTGTTGCTGTCTCTTCAGGAAGGAGCACAAGTCCAAACACAGGCTCAACAAAAGACTGCTCAATGACAGTCATCATGGTGGGAATAAGAGGAACGAGAGAGCCACCAAGACCACATACAATGAGAATCATATCAAACGCACGTTTATCACACGAACGTAACTTTGCACTGACTTCTTCTATCGTAAGATCAGTAGTTAAAGAAGTTGGATCCTCAAGATTGTCTTTTGGAAAGTAAAATTTTCCATAATCATCAATGTTTTGAAGGCTTTGCAAAATGGCTGGATCATTGTCTACGACGATCGCATTCACATGTGTCTGATGCTGACGCTTATCGATGGCCTTCATCTGATCTGCAATACGACTTCCTCCTGTTCCAAGGCCAATAACTAATATCTTCATTTTTCTTGGACCACCATTATACTGTCATTCCATTACATTCTATACTTGTATCATCTTATGAGGTATGAGGTTATGAAACCCTTTTGTTCAAGCCAGGTACAACTCTCCAATTTTTACAATGAGGGTATCACACGCTGGTCTTGATTCTGTATCTGGCGAGAGACATGCACGAATGAATCCAGATATAATGGGATCAAGCACAGACATTTTCTCATCTAAATAGACTTCTGAAGATATCTTTTCCCGTATGATTGCTGGTTCATCGTTTTCATCTACTACATGAAAAGACGTCCCTGCCACGAGTTCATACCAAATAATTCCAAACTGATAGATATCAGTATATGTACCTAGACGTTCATTTGGGGATAATTGTTCTGGCGCACAGTACTGATATGGCTTTTCCGCAATAATAGAACGAGGTCGCTCAGAAATCATTCGTGCAACCGTGAAACCCATAAGCACAGCTCGATCTGCGCCAACAAGGGCTACTGTATCTGGACGAATGTGTAAGTGAAGTACTCCTTGTTTGTGACAGGTATCAATTGCATGCAAAATATCTGTCAAGATGGTTCCAACCTCTCTTTGTGAGAAGCTTGCATTCTGTATTACATCAGATAGTACTACTCTGTATGCTGGAATCTCGTAAGAAGGAACTGGGAAATTGTTTTCCGTAAGAAGTGGTGCAATGTGTTGGCTAAAAGCATCTGATGTAGAATGTGATAGGGCTGATGATATCGTTCTCCAGATATACAGTTCAGTTGGATCTCTACTCTTTAGTCTGCTTTGCACTGGAAATACAACCCACACCAAGTGTCCATCTTGCTTTCGTGTACCTGAAAAAATGAGAGACTCCGCATCTCGATGTACAACAGATATGTCACGATATCGATGAGCATAACTCGCAGGGAAGTCGGTCGGAAGTGTTATCTCTGGTTTTACTTGAAGTGGCTGCACTTTTGGGATCTGTATCGCATCGGTATGACATTGTGCTTCTCCTTTCTTTCGCTTTTTCATAAAGAGGTAACTTCCCATCGCACAAAGACTAAAAATACATGCTATCAGTATCAGTGGTGAAAGTGGAATGGAATGCGAATCTGAGGGATAATCTTGTTGTTCGTGAGTATCTGTTGCCAGTTCATTTGTTACTGTAGGGATGATGGCTTCTGTTCCCTCTTCAAGCGTTTCATCTGGATTCACAACTGTATCAGAGCGTGTTATCGGGGCAATCTGAGAAAGATATGCTTGATACTCTGATTCAGACAAAATTTCATATGCAGTAATATCAGTGACGAGTGGAGCAGTGTCAAACGGGATCTCATCTAATGAAATAGGTTCACCTGTGAGCGTTGATCGTGTGTCTATTTGCCTTACTTCTCTCAGTTCATAAGGATCGAGATACACACCTCGCTCTGTTTGTGGTGTACCCATCTCTCCCCAAAAATTACCTAAAGAGCCAATATACACTTGTCCATTGTACCGATATGCTGAAGGAGTCATCGTCATCTGTGGCTCGGCAGCCCATCCACCAATATTGTGCCCGTCACGATTGTTAATAGTATTTAAAAAAATGGTACTGCGATATGCTTGATCAAGAGAGATACCAAACATATTCCCCTGTATATGTGAGTTCATTATCGTCAGGTTTGCAGTGTTTTCAGCTCGAATTCCAACAGGCTGTCCTGTGACATGTATATTGCGAAGCATAACATCAGAAGCACTGACATACACTCCTCCTTTAGAAGATGTGCCAGTTAGCACAAAACCATCAACAGATGCTCCCGAACCTGATACACCTGAGATCGTAATTCCATACTGCTTTGAAGATGCCTTAATCTGAGGGAGACCAGCTCCATCATCGACACCAATAAGGGCTACTGCTTTCGTTATTCGGAAATCAGGATAAACGCCACTATGGACATAAATGCTATCACCAGGAGCTGCAAGAGCAATAGCTTCTGTGATGGAAGAAACGTTGAATGGTACATGGATCGCATTATCCACGTTATCTGCACATGCAATGCACGTCGCGCCAAAACACAAAACTACGATAGTTACGAGAATAACCAAGAACACTTGGCTACCTGATTTATACTGACTCACAGATCCCTCCTCTGGGATCTAAAAAATTGATGTATACAGATATGTATCTACCTTATTCTGTCAGCAAGACTGCGTTAATAACACCATGCTGACCTGGACGGCTGACGATCTTTGCACGACCAACGCTTGTTTTGATAACTGCACCCTTTGTTAAAAGATTTCTTCGAACAAAGTTTGGGTTTGCTGAATTTTCCTCGACCTTTTCGATAGTTGCACGTATTGTTTCACCAGTTTTCTGATTGCACACACTTGCGATTTCACAGCGAAAAGCCCGTACTTTAATATTGCCACCACGAACTCGGCTTATTTTGCGTCGATCTGCGCCAATATACGTGTTTGCTGGAGCAGATCCGATTTCATGTCTTTTCTTTCCCCGTGCGTGGTGGTATCGTCCACCGCTTGCTTTCCGAACTGATTTACCTTGCCATAACATTAGATGTCACCTATTTACTTGAAACAAGAGTTCCTGAATTGTTGTGGGAGACTACTGTACTCAGAGTTCTTTATACTACGCAGATGATATATTTAAACTACGTTGCTTTATTTACACATCTGTTGTAAATAGATGGACCTGATCAACAATCTGGTACAATCCAGATCTAACACCAAAATCAAGCATCCCGTAAGCACAACTTATCGTGAGAAGTGCATTCTCTTCTGATTGAGTGCGGGAATAGAGCAAATCTCTTTCAACTCTGCGGTAGATCTCATCTGCTGCTTTCCACAGAGGCGAGCCAGACACTGGTGCAATATGAATGGAACGAAGTGCACAAGAAAGCATCATGTCGTAGCGTTCTTTTTTTTCGTGAAGTTTTGAATGATGTAGTGTGTCGAGTGATGAAACATCTGGAATATCAAAAAGTTCTGCTTGAACATAGCCAAGGAGTACTGTTGCAGAGATCCATCCATGGGCATATCCAAGTGATGCAAGCCAATTAACCAGATCATCATGTTTCGCGAAGTGAGCTGCATCATGCAGGTATGAATCAATCATCTCATTCGCCTGAATAGCACATGTTCCAAGAGGTGTCTCTTCTTTTACAATGAGAATAGAAGATGTGAAAGATAAACGAAGTGTCTGTTCATATCTTTGTATATCATTCCCTGAGTTGTGTGTGGTCATGAACCTATGCTTGTGTCCTGGAGGTCTGCAAATGTCGCAAGATACTCCTGCTCAATGTGGTGAAGTGATGCAGGAACAATCAGAATATGGAGTGGATCTCCAAAATCATGATCTGAAATCTGTGCAGACGTTCCTGCATATACGTGTGGGTCATGTGAACCGGCACGTGCAATGCCGATATACAATTCTGGCATAGAAAGAGGAACTTCTGCAGTTTCATAGAGTGTGTTAAGGATCTCTATTGCTTCATGGATGTGCATATACCGATTGGGTTGAATATCAAGGTACACGAGTGTGTGGAGATCATATGTGCGGTTGTGTTCAATTGTATCAATTGGAGTGCGTGGCATCCAGTTTTTATATGGAAATGGAATTGAACATGATTTTCCAAAACGGTAATTCTGAAGTCCAGATAACCCACACACTGCACTGATGATAGATGCACCATGAATGATCTCGGTCTGCACTCCTTCTCGTGCTGCTCGAATGCGGAGATCTGCATGGGTTGTTGAGACCATTGGATCTCCTCCTGTGAGGAAAACGACGGTATGAGTCTTTGCCTGCTCTATCAATGTATCTGGATGGATCTCTACGTCCTCTCTTCTAAGCACCTGAATTGGTTTTTGATACCGTTCTGAGAGCTTCTCTGAAGAAGTACCCATTAAGGAAGAAGTGTATCCTTCGAGATAGACATAATCTGCGACACTGATCAAGAAAGCTCCTCGCACAGATACATCATCTGCACTATAAAGACCAAGACCAACAAAAAAAAGCATATTTCTTTTATTCTTTGTAGTTATGTTACGAAAACGATCTCTCCATTTTCGATCATAAATGGTTTCCATGGCATTGAAAGACCCATGCCACCCTTGACTGTGAGTTCATTTCCATTTTCTCCACTGCGCACCTCAATGACAATCGTCATTAGCTGTTTAATTACTGATACTGTTTTTGGATCGAAAGATTCAGCATTCAACAAAAAAACACCGATTGAGCCAAATTTTTTGAGCTTTCCTGACATAACATGGAGGAATTGATAGACGGTATCAAGAGGTCGAAATAGTAAAAGAGTAGTTATAGATAAGAGACAATAACGAATTGGAGTTGGAAACATATGATTTGGATCATCAGCAAAATTTCCTTTCATAATTTCCTCTACAAGTCCAGTAAATTTGATATCCATGCCTGTGAGATCACTTGGGCTCTGTACAAACCGAACCTGGCCTTCTCCACCTTCTCCTTTAGTCTGGCCAGTGGAATCAATAAAAGCGATATGTGATGTTTTGATGCCTCCACAGCTTGAAAAGTAGTCGAGCAAACTTGCGGAATCGAGTTCTGTAGTAAGAGCTATGGTATATTCATGAGGACGGGGCTTTGCAATTGCTGCAGCAATGAGATCTCCATCGGTAAATGGTGGTGCAATAACCATAATTGTTGTGCCGGGATTGAGGCCACCAGTTCGTGAATCAATGGAATCAAATCCTGACAGGTACTTATACATTTCCTAAATGTTTGACACTCATCTATAAATAATGTATGAGATGTGATAATTTCAGCAGGGAACATCGGTACGAATGATTAAAATTCTTCTCAGTTTAAAGAAATAAAGTAAAAAAGTGTCTTATTTGTGAACATGCAGAGATTTACTCAATGTATTATTACGAAAACATCAGATGCTTTCCAAATGAATGAGTTTACATGAATCAACCAATCTTACTATCAAGGCCTTGAGATGAGCAATAAACGGTTTCAAATGCACGGAAAGGGAGTAATCCATCACCTGCCTTCACATATTTGCTTTATGCTTTCATCTGAAGATTTTACGTCTTCTCCAGAAAGAATCTGTGATATTGTTCAATGGGCTATTGGTTTTTCTACAGAACTCATCGTTCAGGGTTCATCGGGCATACAGGGAATTACCTTTCATCTCCATAGCGTCGTAACAAGCGCAAATGAAGTAATGACTGTATTGCCCTGTATTGCAGAGCTTGCACCATGTGCTTGGTATACTGCTGAAGAGCGCAGTCTCCCAAATCAGGTAGGAATTAAAAGTGACTCTACGTCTTACTCACCATATGCACCGGAGGTTACTATTGTTGCAGGAGTGTCAGGACGCCAGGAGATCGCAGATACACTTACCATTCTTGCTCGCCAAGAAATTGAGCCAGCAGAATTAACAGAAAAAATGCTTACGGAAAATCTTTGTTTTCCAGCCAGTCCAGATCTTGTAATTAAAACACGCGAGAGACATCTTGTGGATTTCATGATATGGCAGACTGCGTACTCGGAATTGTACTTTACACAAGCACCATTGGGTGCATTTACTCAGCACGCCTTCAAAAAAGCTCTTTTAGATTATCAGTCCAGAATAAGAAAATTTGGGAGATAATTGCTGTGTTGCATAAATGACTAATTTTTCCAAAAAAATGAAGTTTCCGGGCCTCCCATCTTAGTTTATGGTCAAAAACATCCGATGGAGGAACCCATACATAGATCCTCGTGATTGGAGCAAATATAATGAACGCCTTGTTCGTCGCGGTGAGTTTTACCTTAGTTTTGATTTACGGATCAGTGGGATGAAGTCTTCTATACCATGAATGAAGGCAAGCCTGGGCGCCCATTTCAATATCCCATCACTTTCATTGAATGGATGGCTCGTCTTCGTTCTGCCAACTATACTACTCTATTCCGTCGCATTCAGAAACTGAATCTATCGGTGAGTAGTCCTGATCTTCTCAATTCTGATCCTGTCGTTATTGCTGTTGAATGGATGCGCGAAAAGTGGAAAATTCGACGTGGATGGCTCAAGGTTCACGCGATGATAGATGTTTCGACAAACCAAATTCTTTCATTGGAAATAACAGAAGAAGATGTCCCAGAACTTGAAAAGCGAGGAATTCTATCTGGAATTAAAATGAGGAAAGACACAGCAACAAAATCCAGAGGGTCTCCTTATCGTTCAGAATGCGTCAGAAGGAGAAATAAAATTGGCTATGACAAATGGGCAGAAGAAACTGGATATGGGATGAGGTGGAAGGTGGAAGGGCTTTATTCGAGCGTAAAGAGGATATTTGGAGAGACAGTTCGGGCAACATCAAAGAAAGGGATGATACATGCGTGTGCAAATGAGAGTAACAGTACCTCACTGAATTGTGCAACACAGCAGAGATAATGATATCTTTTTATTCTGTTGAATATGCATGTACTTTTGCAAGAATGCTATCTTTGATTTCGTCAGGAGTTTTCCCAAGCAGGTAGGCAAGCATCATTGCCCCACCGGCTCCCATTCCTTCTTTCACTTCTCCAATGCAGTATCGTGCAAGTCCTTTGTGCCCAAGTGTACCGAAATCAGGATCCACGTACCATATAGGTGTTTTAATCTGTTCTGCTATTTCTGTGACGTTTGAAGACAGGTCTTCTTTTACATATATCGTTGTTGCGATATCAGGAATGCTGTTTCCAAGTGCTTTGATTAAAGCAGCCACAGCAAGCATCTGTGTTCCTCCTGCAAGAATAAGAAGTGAGTGATTTTGATTGCAGCCTGCTGCAATGCCACACACAACTGGCATCATTGGATCTGCGCACTGTTTCATAATGTACCAGGGGTCATGGCACTTTTCTCTGTCCATACGTGAAAGAACCGCTTTTGTGACGTTTTCTTTTAATTCAGAGGGGTTGTTTGGATATGCACTGCTGACATGAGCATTGTATCCAAGTGAACGAAGTACAAGAAGAGCCGTTGTTGTCCCACCAGGTACGCATTCTCCAATGACAATGAGGTCATAACACTGAGAAAGTTTTTTTCCAAGACGTTTTCCTGCTTCAAAGAGGTGTTTTGGATCTTGAAGAGCTGGTCCATCTCTTGGATCTTGCCCTACTTCCCCGCATATATCATAACATGGCACTGTTGGTTTGTGACAAAGACCAGCATTTACGAAGAGTGGGTCGTGATTGATAAGCTCCATCATTGCTCGTGTAATGGATGCAGGGGTCGGACAGCCTGTTGCGGTATTTGGTGTTGCAGAACTACTTGTAATCTCTCCATTTGTAATGAGTTCTGCATCTAGGACTGGTACAAGCAATGATCCTTTTGGGTTTGGTCCTGCTCCAGAGAGTCCTGGAACGGTAGACAAGAGTGTGTTTGCGAGAACTCCACAAAATAATGGATTTTTAAAATGTCGTGTATTGTAATTACACTGTGGGGTGATGAAGTCAGGCATCATTACATGTTTTTTCAAGATAACACATTGATGTTTGTATAGAACAGATATTGTACGATGGATGAGATTCAATCAACTCTTGCTTCATATGGCATTACCGTTGATCTATTATGTGATGCGGCATTTGAGTGTTTGCCCACAATTTCTGTTCAATCTGATCCAAAATTCCTTAAAGAACGAATGAATGTAGCTCTCATGGATAGAAATGTTTCTGTGCTGATAATGAGCGCGATACTGCTGGAAGACAAACTGATTGTTCAAGATCCAACTTCGATATACGCATCTGATCCTCTCTGGCTTCTTGCGGATGAGATAATAGGTATTGCTATTGCTGAACTTATTGGTGGCCCAAAAGCGAAACTGGTGTTTACTCATTATGATCAGAATAAACCTGGGGTTCTTTTGACTCTTGGACCATTTTTAGATGATGCAATGGCAGGGTTGATTGCAGGGTGCATGGTTTCTGCATGGTGAAAGACGTGGAACGAGAATTAAAGCAATTACAGAAATACAGTTTATTTGTCTCTATTAAAGCACTTTTGCAGTTTACAACAGTTTTACCTCTTGGAGAGCTGGCCCCTTTTGAATCATTCGCTAAACGAACCTGGCTATATCCGCTTGCAGGGTACGTAACAGGAGGAATTACAGCAGTTCTGGTGATATGCCTTAGCGTTCTTGGTATTCCAGATCTGGTTTTAGCTGTGCTTGTGCTTGGCTCCGTTGTGCTGTTATCTGGAGTAAATCATCTTGATGGGCTTCTCGATCTTGGCGATGGACTCATGGCACATGGAAGTTTGGAAAAGCGCATTACAGCACTGACAGATAGGCAGCTTGGAACAGGTGCATTTGCTCTTGGTGCATTTGTTCTTCTTCTTACTGTTGCGTTTTTGTCGGAACTTACTCCAATTGTGATGGCATGTGCCATTCTCTTGGCTGAGGTATGTGGAAAAGGTACAATGGCGTTTCTGACTGCTATTGGAAGGCCATTTCACCCAGGACTTCACGCCACACTGCATGCTGAGGCTCGTCCTATGATGCTTGCGTGTACACTTTTCTTAATTCTGCCTTTATGTGTGCTGCCAGTTTCAATTGAGCTCATTGTAGTGAGTATATTGATGGTGTTTTTCATGTCCTATGGGATGCGAGCTCTTGCGTACCGACTGTTTGGTGGAGTTAATGGTGATGTCGTTGGTGCAGCACATGAGATAACGCGAGTTGTTGTGATTGGAATCTTTGCGATGGGGATGTAAGTGGAAACGATTGAAAAATCTTTGATTCCTTCACATTGACTACTACATATGAAACAAGCTAGCTTCCTGCTGGTTGTTGATGATATCGCTGCATCTCGGACATTTTATGAACATGTACTCCAACAAGCTGTTTTGCTTGACTTCGGAGCAAAGAGGATGACTTCGATGCATTTCTTACACATCTGAAGGCCTGCGATGAGATCAACTACGTGCATGATATCAAGGAGTACCCTTGGGGGCAGCGTGTAGTGAGGTTTTATGATCCTGATCAGCACATCATTGAAGTTGGTGAAAGTATGGAGAATGTTGCAAGAAAACTCTTTAAACAGGACTTATCTATCGAAGAGGTTGCAGAGCGCACACAGCACCCGCTTGAGTTCGTGAAAGCCAGCTTAGGGATTGTCTAAATCATGCAGACCTACTTTCTGGTTAGGTGGACTGTTCCCATTTCCAATACCCAGAAGGAATCCTAATCTCAAACCGAGCACCCCTACCGGGTCGTCCACATTCATGGATTGACATATCAGTTAGTGAAAATATCTCACGAATGAGGAACAATCCAAGGCCAGTATTTTTTCCAAAGTCTTGATTAAATATT
>Ga0209737_10002561_pt1 | contig 12697 bp, 12 predicted proteins | sample TergutCu122P3_FD_187284 | JGI IMG/M metagenome (GOLD analysis project Ga0209737, IMG submission 187284) | Cubitermes ugandensis P3 segment gut microbial communities from Kakamega Forest, Kenya - Cu122 P3 (SPAdes) (version 2) | ecosystem: Host-associated > Arthropoda: Insects > Digestive system... | reverse complement strand
CGACAACCTGGTGGCTATTCTGGATGACAACGGCATGCAGATAGACGGCATGACAGATGGCATCAATCCTGTGCGTCCCATGGATACGCGCTGGGACGCTTTCGGGTGGGCGACCACGATCGTTGATGGCCACGATTTCGGAGAGATTGAAAAGGCCTTCGCATTTGCCGGAAATACCCGAGGCAGGCCCACGGCCATCGTGCTGAAAACAATCAAAGGCAAGGGCATTTCCATCGCGGAAAACAAGTACGGCTCTCACAACATGCCCCTTACGAAGGAGCAGACCGAAGAAGCCCTCCGCGAACTGCTATAGCCGAACGGAGCGATTTCACATGCAGGAACAACAAGAAATGCGCGCCGTTTATAGCGCGACTATGATGGCAATGGCAGAAAAGGACGAACGTATCGTTGCGCTGCAGGCCGACCTCATGGGAGCCCACGGCATGAGGGCCTTTGCAGAAAAATTTCCTGAGCGATCTTTCAATGTCGGCGTGGCCGAAGCAAACATGGTGGGTGTAGCTGCCGGTCTTGCCGCCGCAGGAAAAATCCCTTTCGTCCATTCTTTTGCCACTTTTGCGACTCGCCGCTGTTTCGATCAGATCGCCATTTCAGTCTGTTATGCCAAGCTGAACGTGCGCATCATAGGTTCCGATCCCGGCGTAGGCGCGGAATTGAACGGCAGTACGCACATGGCGCTTGAAGATGCGGGCATTATGCGTACCTTGCCCGGCATCACCATTTTCGAGCCTGTCGACAGTGTGCAGCTTAAGGCCGCGCTGCCTGTCCTGGCGTACCATGAAGGACCTGTATATATCCGCCTTTTCCGAAAAACGGCCGTATCCGTATTCCAGCAAGGGTATCAGTTCACATACGGCAAGGCGGATGTCCTGAAAGAGGGTAGGGATGTCACCGTCATTGCTGCTGGCGTGTGCGTGGCCGAGGCGCTCACGGCCGCGCAGAAACTGGCCATATCCGGCATCGAAGTCCGCATTCTGAACATGCATACAATAAAACCCATAGATGCGGAGGCTATCATTCAGGCCGCCGTTGAAACCGGCGCCATCGTCACTGCGGAAAATCACAGTATTGTCGGCGGCCTGGGTAGCGCTGTGGCTGAAGTTCTTGCCGAAGAGCGCCCAACGCCACTGGTGCGCGTGGGCGTGCGTGACCGCTTCGGCGAAGTGGGCAAACAGGACTACCTCATGCGTACTTTTGGCATTACAGCCGCTGATATTGAAGCCGCGGCCCTCAAAGCCATAGCGCGCAAGCCTTAGCGCAGAGTAGCTTTGAGGTGTTATATAGGCAGTTTCTTATTTTGCTGGAAAGAACTCCAATGCGGGAATGGCGTCCAGCAGTCCTGCCTCATGCAGCCGGGCATAGAAGAGCTTGAGACCTTCGATCTCTTTTTCGCGCATATGGTAGACCAGACCCGCATAATATTGGATCAGTTCCTCGCGTGTTAAGGGGCAGCCGTGACGGGTCAGATCCAGAACTGCGTCCATGTTGGCCAGACCCCAGTCACGCCCCGCCTGAAGCAAAGCCGCCGGATTACAGGTGAACAGTTTTTGCGCAGCAGCTTTACGGCTTACAAGCCACAAGCCAAACACAAAGGGCAAGCCGGTCCATTCGCGCCAGACTTCGCCCAAATCCAGGCGGTGCGGATAGTCCGGATGATCGCGCAGACGCAAGGCTTCGTCGCCAATGGCCAAAAAGGCAGCAGGCGGTTCGGAACCGCGTATCAGCGAGCTGACCAGGCCGGTCTCAAAACGGGCGTTTACTCCCTGCCGCGCCATCAGCAACTTGAGCAGGGCAACCGAAGTATGGCTCTCGCCACTGACGCAGATGCTCTTGCCGTCCAATTCTTCAATGGGAACGCGTGAAAGCAAAAGCACGCTCATCACCGGGCCGTTCGAGCCTATGGCCATGTCTGGAACGAGCAGATAGCGCTCCGGCCTGCGGGCGTATTCGATGCATGATCCTGAAGATACGTGCAGTTCCTCCCGTTCCATCATGGCATTGAGCACCGCCGGCGGGCCGGAGACAATTTCGAAGTCGTGGGCGATGATGCCCGTTTCCAGGGAATGGTATACAGGCAGGACATTTAAATAGCCGATACGGCCAAGACGTGGTTGAGGGCGGGACATGACATCTCCGCAACATAAAAGACACAGGCCAGTTGCCGACGACTCCCGCGTGGAAAATGCCGGCGGCAGGCATACTTTTCCTGCCGCCGGATGCGATCAGTCCTTTTTATTGGGGTCGCGCACGTTAATGACGTGGTACCAACACGCAAAAAGCACCAAGGTGACACCCATAAGAATATAGGTCAGGTCTTTTGTATGCAGCATGAGTGAGTAGTAATTGGGAAAATCCATGCTTTTCTCCTCCTTTCTCCGCTAATGGGCTTCCTTATAATCCGGGTGTTCATAAAGAATCGGCATATTCCACGTGATAAAGCGGTATACGGTCACAATGAGCGTTACGATAAAGACGGAAATCCATATTTCCCAGATGGTCGGGAAGTATCTCTCCGCCGAAGGCAACTGCCACTGGAAGGCGACAATGCATACGTTGAAACGGTTCAACACAATGCCAAATATCGCAAACAGCGAAGCAATTCGCATGACCTTCACGCTCTGTACACGTGTCCCGTAAGCAAAGATGAGCGCGGGCAGGGCTATGCCGCCCAGCATTTCCACCAGGAACAGGGTTCCGTAGCCGGTGGACAGGTACGCCCATTCATTGTCCATGGCCACGTCCATAACTCGCATCGTGAGGAGGCCAAGCAGGATCCAGGCCGCCGCCTTGCCGAAGGCCAGCACGACGCCATCGGCTTCCCGCAGATGCGTTTCGTCCATTTTCTGATGCAGGCCGGCGTGCGAGAGCATGCCTTCGGCAATGACCATGGAGAGTCCGGCCACCATGGAGGACACAAAGAAGAAAACCGGAATAAAGGGCGAATACCATAAAGGGTGCAGCTTGCCGGGAGCGATGAGGAACAGCGCGCCCAGAGAGGATTGGTGCATGGTGGAAAGACAGACGCCAAGGATGGTCAGCGGCAGCGTCCAGTACACGACTACCTTGCGGATGGCCTTCCAGGGAATTTTTTTCAGGTACTTGTTCAAGGCTCGGATGGGTTGGTCATTGAGCCATTCCATGGCTGCCGGAGAGAATTCCACGAACAGTACGGTCACATACAGCGCCACACACAAGCCCACTTCAAAGAGAACCGAGGTGGTGCCCGGCGACCAGATGAGGGGATAGGGCAGGCGGTACGGATGGCCAAGGTCATATAATAACGCCACAATGACAAAAAAGTAGCCGAGGAAGGCCGTGAGGATGGCGGGCCGCACGGCTGAGTGGAAGCGTTTCATGCCGAAAATGTAGCACGCAGAGGAGGTGACATACCCGCCTGCGGCAAGAGCCACGCCGCACAGCAGGTCAAAGGATATCCACATGCCCCAGGGGAAGTTGTCGTCCAGGTTGGTGACTGCGCCAAGACCCTGCGTAAACCGGATGAGGGTGATGAGAAAACCTACGCCAAGGATAATGGCGGTGATAATATTGCCAGGGGTAACCCATTTGAATTGTGCTGGTTCATGCTGGTGCATTTAGGCATCCTCCCCTTCGCTCTTCTTGGCGCTTTCAGCTTTGCTCTTCTTGGTGCCTTCGGCTTTGCCCTTTTTGGTCTCTTCAGTTTTCTGCACGGACGCCGCCGCTTCGGCCGCTGCAGCCGCAGCAGCAACCGCTGCAGCAGTCGCGGCTTCGGCCTCCGCCACTTTCTTGGCGGCATCGGCTTCGACCTTGGCAAGCTTCTTCTGATTCGCGGCCTCGATTTCAGCTATTTTCTTATCTGCTGCTTCCTCAGCTTTGATCCGCGCCTGTTCTTCGGCCTCGCGCATTTCTTCTTTGGCTATAGCATCGCGGCGTTTGGAAATCATGTATGCGCCGCCGAGCAGCACCGGCCAAAGGCCGATAACCATGGGGACCGCGCCAAGAGCGCCGGCTGTGAGTTCTGCGTAAGGACGGTTGATGACGTTCTCGTCAAGTCCGACCTGGGCGAAGGGCGTGCCGGCAAGATAGAACCAGTTGGTGCCGCCGGCTTCCAGTTCGCCGTATACATGCTCCATGTATACATCCGGACGCGCGTAGATGCGTTTTTTGGCCAGCGTGAGCAGATCGGCCCGTTTGCCGAAGGTCAGGGCATCCATAGGACAGGATTCCACACAGCCAGGCAGTTTGCCTGCCTTGAGGCGCGGCAGACACAGAGTGCACTTGAGCACATGGGGCAAAGCTTTGTAATACTGGAAGCCTGGAACGTTGAAAGGACAGGCTATCATGCAGTAGCGGCAGCCCACGCACAGATCCTTGTCATAGGTCACCGCGCCGGAAGTATCTTTTTGGAAAGCCTTGACAAAGCAGGCCGCGCTACAGGCGGGATCCAGGCAATGGTTGCACTGCGTCTTGCAGAAGACATCTTTCTCGCCCACCTTGTATTTGTTCACCACGGTCCAGGCGTCCGCCGAAGTGCGGCGCTTTTTGTCCAGTACGGACAGATCGTCGAGAGGCCGTTTGGGCAGGGGCAGACTGTTGACCTTCTGGCAGCCCATTTCGCACTTGCGACAGCCAATGCAGCGCGTAGTGTCGTGCAGCACGGAGAAGCTGTCCGGGTACGTGGAAAACTTGCCGCCGCTTGCGGCTTCAGCTTCAGAAAAGGTGCCGAGCGCCGTGGTGGCAAGGCCCGCACTCCCCATCAAAGTAAGGAATTTTCTGCGGTTCATAAGCTTCCCCCTGCCTAGTTCTTCTTGGGTTGCGCGTGGCAACCGGTGCAGTCAGTTTTAGCCACAGGTTCCACCTGCATTCGTTCGTGGCAGCCCATGCACTGGAGATGGTAGGCGGCTTTGAGCGTGGGACGGCTGGGGAACTTCAGATCAATGGCCTTGCCATGGCAGCTCGCGCACTTGGGCGGAGTCATGGACGGCGGGCTGTTGTGATGGCAGCCAACGCACAGCGTAGCCGGATTGGTATGGAATGCGGAAGCAAGCTTGTCGCCCGCCAGCGCGCCCATGATATAGTCTTCCAAGTGAGCCTTGTGGTTGAATGTCACCGCATCGTACTCGTTTTTCAGTCCACCTATCGTGATCTCGCCCGGGACCTGATCCAGTGCCGGGTCGCCGGCGTATTGCCTGATCTTCTTGGCGGCTCTGCCGAGCTGTTGTTTTTCAATCAGGGGTAGTTTGCCCGCAACGCCTGCGCTGTACGCTTTTGCATCCAGACCGGGTATATCGGCATGGCATGCGGCGCAGTAGTCCTTGTCGCGAACGGGCTTCACAAAACCATGGCAGCCCGCACATTCTGGAGCCTTTATGCGCTCGGAGTGGCAGCCCACGCAGGAACGCTTCGCATTTTCCGTGTGCATGGCCCGGTCAAGATTTACGTTGTAAGCGGCAGGCGCGCCTTCAGCGGTATGGCAGGAGCCGCAGGTCCCAATACGCACATGGTGGCAAGTGCGGCAGCCGGGAATTTTATCTTCGTGGACCTTGTGATCGAACACCACGGGTTTCATCGCGGCGAGAGCCGTGTCCTTGGTGTTGGAAACAGGGAACATCACCGTTAGGTCGGGCTGCCCGCGCATCAGACGGGGGACACCCTTGGACGCGGCCTGGGCGGCCAAGGCGTTGGCAGAATGGCAACCCGCGCAGTTTACAGGCGCGGTTTTGGCCTGGTCCCCAAGCTTCAAGTGACAGCCGATACAGGACGTATGCCCCACTTCACTATACCAGGGGCGCACACCATGCCCGGAGGCATGACAGACGCGGCAGGAATCTTCCTTGCCGGCATCGGCCTTATGGTGGCAGACCGCGCAGTTCCTGTTTTTGTCTTGCGCTTTGATCAGAGGAGACAGCACATGTTTGCTGTGCATGGTCGCCCCATAGGCAAAGGGTTGCCGGTCGGAAACGTAACGGGCGCTCGCTTCATGGCAACCCTTACATTCTCCTTCTCTGGGGCCGGTTTTGCCAGCTTTGGCGTCCTTGCCCACAGCCGTGTGGCAGGAAATACATTTGTCATGGTACAACAATTTCAAGCTGTCGGCATCCTTGTCCTCAAGGCGCATGAACTTGGTCGACATGATCTGTCTGCCTTTTTTATCTTTGGTTGACAGATGACACGTCGAACAATCTTTGCCTTGGCGGTCCAGGGCTGCGGTGTGGAGATCATGCTGGAAAACGGCTTTGGTGGTTTCCAGCGCGCGGAATTGGGCAATGGCGTCGATAAAAATAATATCGGCCGCCCGCACAGTCTCGGGCTTGCCGCCAGCGGCCGCCCAGGCAGTGCTTACAGCGCCAAACATCACCACAACAACCGCTACCAACACTCCAGCCCAATGCAGTAGTGTTTTCCTGTTCCTCATTGCGGCAATCCTTCCATTGGAGAGCATACAAATAAAACGCCCCTGACACCAGCCACGCGACACGAGAGCCTTGCCTTCCCGAAACAGGGGAGGAAGAATTTGACGGCGCGGTTTGTACAAGTCTTATCTTAGGCCGATCGCTGCGTCAAGGGGAATAACAATTCAGAACGGATGCTTTTTGCCTATTCCGGCGTAGCGATCTTCACGCCGAAGCGACAGATGAGGCGTGACATGACACTAGAGGTTCTGTTTGCCATGATGCTTCACCAGACTTCGTTTTGCTCCTGCACTCGCCTGAATGAAGTATTGCAAAACATTTTACAAACGCTCGATGCGCAGTTCTATGTCGGGGTCAAGCTGCACCTCCAGGGCGCATTCCACCTTGTCCACACGCACGGAACCCGGTTTGCCGTTCTTGATGGGCCGTACGTGCCGCGCCTGCGCGCACATGACTCCCGCCTTGGCGCTGCCCCGGCGCCAGCTTTTCACCAGCGCCAAATTCGCGGCCTCATGCAGGCTGCGCCGGGGGATATCCTGTCCCTGTTCACGCCGGACAAGCACATGCGCGCCCGGCCCGCCTTCGACATGCATCCACAAGTCGTACGGATTGGCAAGGCGTAGCAGTGTCCAGTTTCCTTTGGCATCGCGGCCGCGTAGTACCACGATGCCGTCACTGCTCACAAAAGCCTGCACATTAGCAGGCAAACCGGATTTTTTGCGTGCTGCTTGCAGGGCGGCCGGAGCATGTTCTTGATCTGGCAACGGGGAGGCGACACCCTCCGCCTGCAAGCCATGCGTGTTGCCCGGTTCCACCTGTGGCGCGGTTTCGGCCTGTACAAGCCGCGCGCGCAATTCCGCGCGGCGCTGTTCCAGCAGGGCAAGTCCCCGGCGGCCGCGCCCGGCGCTGTGAAAAAGGCGTTCCATATGCTCGCGCAAAGAATAGCGGCGATCCGGGCGAATACGAATGGAACCGTCCGGGCTGTCAAGGAACAGGTTATCGGTCCTGAAATCAGGTGGATAGCGCCATAGCTGCGCCTGAAGCGCAAGCCCTTCACGCTGTTTTTCCGCCAGATCACGCAAACGTGTTTCTTCCGTATCAAGTTTTTCAAGCAGGCGCCGCAGACGCCGCGTCTCCCGGTCGTGCAGGCGCTCTTTGGCCTTATGTTCAGCAGCGGCAAGAGCGCCGAATATCCGCGTTGTGCAGGCCAAGCCGGTTGCCTCAAGAACATCCGTAAAAATACGCTCTTCGCGTCCTGCGCGCAGCGCGTCCGGTAATGGCCAGGCAAAAAGCTCCGTCTCCGCGTCCCGGCCGTAGACGAAAACATCGCCATTCCCTGCGGCAAGATCCGCCAACAAGGCCTGTTGCTCAAGCTTTTCCAGCAACGGCAGGGTGCGGCGCAGCGCGGGAGTGAGCGCCGGCCAGTCGCGCCATGCTTGCAGCGCGGAAGGCAGCTCGTCCGCAGACGGCCAGCGAACGGCATCGTTTGCGGGCGGATAATCCCGGCTTTCCAGACGCGGCCCTAAACGCAAATCAAGACATAGCCAACAAGGTTGCATATCCTGTTCCAGGCGGGGGGCTGCGGCCTCAAAAAGCACATACAGGCAACGCTGCGGCCAGTGCGCAACACAAGCCCGTGCCCGTCTGCCCTGGACATGCCTGCGCAAACGCATAACCTGTGCCGAAGGTTTGGAGGGTGCTGCGGGCCGTTCTTTCACGACGCACAGGAAAGAATCCCGGCGGCCATATTTTACAAGGAGGTGCAGTTTTTGCCGTTGCGCATAGAAGCTAAGACATAAGACAGTCGGAGCGGGAGCCTGGATTTTTTCCAGGCGCGCTCCGTCCAGACGGGGAGTCAGCGCCTCGCACACGCAACGGAAAAGATGGGCATCCAAAGAAGACGCTTCGCCTAGAGCAGGCAGACAAGGGAGCGGACGCTAATCGTTGCGCAGGTGTTCGTCTTCTTCCTGCTTGCTTTTGCAGTTGATGCACAATTTGGTTACCGGACGGGCCTTGAGACGAGGAACGCCGATATCTTCTCCGCAATCGTCACAAATGCCGTAGCTTCCGTCATCTATGCGCTGCAATGCGGCCTGGATTTTGCGTATCAGCCGGCGCTCACGGTCACGGATGCGCAGGGTAAAGGAACGATCCGACTCGGCTGTGGCACGATCGGCCGGATCCGCAAAGACTTCATTACTGTCGGTAAGCTCCTCAAGAGTGCTGTCGCCCTTCTGCTGGGCCTCTTCAAGCATGGCAGTCAGGAGTTTACGGAAATGCTCAATATCCTGGTGTTCCACGGCATCCTCCTAAAAGCATATATAACTTTGTACTGCTAGTACATTCGTCCGTCAAAGTAAAGTGTCGCTGGCGGGAAACGGATTGCCGCGCGTTTTTTTACGGTGTTCCCGCGCCACCGCCCTCACGTCTTCGCGCACCGCTTCCCAGGAGCGTTCCCCCCAAGCGCAGGGGGTTTCCCTGGCGGGACGAGCGCTCAGTTCAAACCTGTGCCGTTCCAGGTAGATCCGTAGCTGTACAAGCCCCCCATGGCGTACGGCCTTTGGCGAAAAAGAAGCCATGAAGCTTGCGGCATCCCGCAGCACATCCTCCGGCCAGGGTTTGTTGGCGAACTGCCTGCCCACTGCCAGAGGGCCCGGGAAATCCACAAGTTTGAACAGTGCGTCGCCAGGAAAGGCATTGCGCGTCAGGTGTTCATTATCGCTTTGCTGACGCCCTACACAAAGCCAGTAGGGTCCTTTCCCCGCATTCGACCAGAACTGCCGTCCGCTGTTCGCAAGGCGGAATTCCGCCGCAGTGGGGCTTGGCGCATGCACGAGCACAGGCCAGTAACGGCGGGCGTTTTCCCGCTCCGTCAGTTTGCAGCCGCCCGCAGGCGGGGGAATTTCCGGCAAGGCGAAACGCTGCGCCAGCGCGAGCTGTTCTTTGCGTCCCCGGCCCCAAATGCCGCACAATTTTTCGCGATCAACCAAACCCAGGGTCTCCGCGATACTTTCAGGCAGCATTTTGGCTGAAAGCGGCCGCACAAGAAGCTCCTTTACATCAGCATCGCGCATGATGGCATGCAAGGCATCACGACGTTGCGACATGGGCCGCTGCCCCAGAACCTCGCCGGAGACGATGCAGCGCGCGCCATAACTTGCCATGCGCGCCTTCGCTTCGCGCAGCATGAGGATTTTACAGTCCACACAGGGATTGAGCGCTTTGCCGAAGCCATGTGCGGGCCCTTGCGCCAAAAGGCGGGCCATGTCGTCCCCTACATCCACCGCGTCAATGTCCAGGCCGAAGCGTTTTTGCCAATAGGGAAGCTGACGGGCGTTGCCGAAAAACGGCGATACGAAGTGCAGGCATTTTACTGTCAGGCCTTGCTCTTCAATAAGACGCACGGCAAGAATACTGTCCAGCCCGCCCGAAAAAAGAGCCACTGCGTCATAACTGTTCATAATTTCCAACGGACGGCATCGCCCCTCCTGCATTGCCGACAAACGCAACGAGGCTCGTGTTTACAGCCACAGCCGGCGCAAGGCAAGCAAAAAACCGTGAAGTTCACGATTGCAGGTTGAAAAACTTGGTGGTATATTATGGCGGTATTTTACTGCACGGGAAAAACATGATCCAGGCCGCTGGCATCATTTTGTTCATAAGTCTTTTTGCGCCCTGCTCCGCAGCGGCGGTCCGGCCTTCATTTCCCGTGGACGCGCTCCGCCTTGGCAGCCCGCAAAGCCCCTCCATAGAAAGCGCTGGCCCGGCATTGTTCGCTCCGCTGACGAGCTTCCAGGATGTAACGCCCGCCGAACAACACTTTAATGATGCATCCATCGTCAGGACGAGCGGTATCCTAGAGATAAACGTACACTATCCTGTTTTCGGTAAGATGCTCATTGATCAGGATATCGCGCTCTGGGCGCATCGTGTGGTGGAAACTTTCACCAAGGGACTGGGCGACGAACAGACAAGTCAACGTCAGGCGCGCAACGAACTCATGGTCAACTATACGGTCAGTTACGCCTCCTCCCGGAGTCTCACCGTAAGCTACGAAATATGGACCTATACAGGCGGCATCCACGGCAACAACGATATCATTACCCTGTCCTACGACGTGGAAAGCGGACAGCGGTTGCTGTTTGAAGATTTGGTCGCGGATACGGATATCGCCCTGGAACGCCTGGCCGCCTACTGCTCAAACGCCCTTAAAATGACTCTGGGCGCGGACTTGGATGAATCTATGCTCAACAGCGGCACTGCTCCGGAACTGAACAATTATTCCAGCTTCAGCCTGTTTCCCACTGGCCTGCGCATCCATTTCCAGCCCTATCAAGTAGCCCCTTTTGTCGCGGGCGCGCAACGAGTGGACGTGCCCCTTGAAGTCATTCTTGACGCCGGTCCGCATTTGGAGCTGTGGGACAGACAAAACCGCTGAGACCGTTGCCCATCATCGCCAAACGGAAACCACGGAGCAGGCGAACTGAGATATACCTGGAGCTACAGTGCGCTGGTTTCCTGCACCGCGCCTGTCGTGGACAGGACAATACAGCTTCCCGGAATGTCTCTGCCGCAATTGCGCAGAGCTCCGCGCACGGCCTGCTCGAGCCCGATACAGCAGGGTACGCTTATACGCGCCACCACGATGGAGCGAAGGGCATTCAGCCGGAATATATCAGACAGCTTTTCGCTGTAGTCTATCGTATCCAGCTTGGGACAACCGATCAGCGTCACCCTGCCGCGCATGAATTCCGCATGGAAATTGCCGTGGGCATAGGCCGCACAGTCAGCGGCGACCAGCAATTCCGCACCGGGGAAAAAGGCCGCATCCACAGGCACAAGCTTGATCTGCACGGGCCATTGCCTGAGTTCGCTCGGCACGGCTTGAGTTTCGCCCGCGCAAGTGGATGCGGCGAACTCTTCCCGGTTCAACAAGCGGGTATGGGTGCCCGGACATCCGCATGGAAGCGGAGTATGCCTGTTGCGTATGTTGGCCTGCACGGCCGCCTCGTCATAAGGCAAAGCCTCCCGTTCTTCAAAAGCTATCGCCCCTGTGGGACATGCCGGCAGGCAGTCTCCCAGACCGTCGCAATAGTCGTCACGCAGCAGCACGGCCTTGCCCTGCCGCATGGCGATAGCGCCTTCATGGCAGGCATCCACGCAGAGGCCGCAGCCATCGCACTTGTTCTCGTCTATGGTGATAATTTTTCTTATCATTATAGAAGTATTCTCTTTTTCTGCAAATTTTTGTTCATGGGTAGCAAGCCACTAAACATCATTCAAAAATCGGCGCAACATAGGGCGTACTCCCTGCAGTTCGTGCCCCTCCGTGGGATCGCGCGTCACAAGATAGATATCACCCCGCCGCATTATAGATCAACTCCCTGCCTACCGGCTGCGAACCTGTCCACTCCTTGTCGTTAGCAACAATTTGTGTTCGGATGGGGATGTTGATAAGCTAAATGTTGTCGGATATTTTTAACTCCACTTGAACAACCCGAAGAACAAGGAGCGTATGCCATGGATACTACGGCTCTGTATAGCTTTTCCTATGGCTTATATATTGTAGGCGTAAAGACTCCGGACGGTTTTGGCGGTTGCGTTGTGGACGCTGTTGCGCAGGTGACTTCCGACAAACCTCCCAGCCTGATACTAGCAAGCATGAAGGGAAATTATACGAATGAGCGCATCCGGGCCACAGGAGAGTTCACGCTTTCCGTTCTTGCGGAGGGGATTGATCCGTTCATCGTGGCCAATTTTGGCTTTCAGTCTTCGCGGACAGCCGCCAAGTGGCCTAATGTGCCGCATGACTTCAACGGTGGCCTGCCGGTGGTGAAGGGAGCTGCCGCCTGGGTCCGTTGCCGCGTGACCGAAGCGAAGGAACTTTCTACGCATACCTTGTTTATTTGTCAGGTTACGGACGCCTGGAATGGAGCTGCGGGGGCCAAGCCGCTTATTTACGCTGATTACCAGAAAACCATGAAGAGTGCTGCGTTTGAGGCTTTCAAAGCCTTCAAGGCCAATGGCAAGGCGCCGGAGGCGAAGCCTGCGCCGTGCTGCTCCCTCTGTGCTTATGCTTACAATGGCGCCGTGCCCTTTGAACAACTCCCGGCTGATTGGACGTGTCCGGTATGCGGAGTCGGTAAAGACGAATTCAAGTAGGTCATGAGGGTAAAGTTCGGCATCTGCTGTTCGGATATTCAATGTGTGATGTTTGCATACAGCGGAGCAAAGCCCGCCTGCAAGCATCTCGCGGCGGGGCTGACGTCATAACAATAATTGTCGGA
>Ga0209737_10002560_pt1 | contig 12702 bp, 12 predicted proteins | sample TergutCu122P3_FD_187284 | JGI IMG/M metagenome (GOLD analysis project Ga0209737, IMG submission 187284) | Cubitermes ugandensis P3 segment gut microbial communities from Kakamega Forest, Kenya - Cu122 P3 (SPAdes) (version 2) | ecosystem: Host-associated > Arthropoda: Insects > Digestive system... | reverse complement strand
GTTCCTTCATCGTCGTCCCGCGCACAATTGAGTCGTCGACGAGCACCACGCGTCTACCCTTGATGTTTGAGCGGATGGGGTTGAGCTTGAGGCGTACGCCCAGCCGACGAAGCGCTTGACTAGGCTCGATGAACGTCCGGCCGACGTAGTTGTTGCGGGTCAACCCTTCTCCGTAGACGATGCCACTTTGCGCGGCAAAGCCGATGGCGGCGGGAATCCCACTTGACGGTGTCCCGATGACGATATCGGCTTCAACAGGTGCTTCTTGTGCAAGAATTTCGCCCATCTTGTGACGAATCTCATGAATCGACTTGCCGTAAAAGACCGAGTCCGGTCGAGCGATGTAGGCAAACTCGAATGCACAAAGAGCGTCACGCTTTTTTTCGGCACCGCGCATCGTTTCTAGTCCGTTATTGCTGATTTTGATAATCTCGCCCGGCTCGACATCGCGCAGGTACGTCGCGCCGATGATATCAAATGCGGAGGTCTCGCTTGCGACGACGAGTCCCTTGTTATCAGGCAACTTCCCGATGACGAGTGGACGGATGCCGTGCGGATCGCGAAACGCATAGATCGCGTTTTCAGTCATCAGCACCACCGCGTACGCGCCCTCGATAAGACCCATGGTCTCCTTCATGCCGTCGCGGATGTGGTTATACTTTTGCGTAAAGTCACTGATGATCGTCGCTAGAGCCTGACTGTTGCTACGCGTGTCAAGCTTGATATTGTGCTGTGCCAAGCGACTGCGCAGCTCGCTGATCTCTACAAGGTTTCCGTTGTGCGCAAGAGCAACCAGCTGACGGCCGATACTTGAAAGATGGGGTTGCGCACTGGACCACGACGGCGATTCCCCCTTGCTGGGATAACGGGTGTGCCCGATGGCGAGGTCTCCTTGTAAGGCGTTTAGGTCGGTGTCTCGAAACACCTGGGCGACGAGTCCGAGGTTTTTCACGCATGTTACGGTGGTATCGTCACCGACCGCGATACCGGCACTTTCCTGGCCGCGGTGCTGAAGCGCCTGCAGCGCGAAATACGTGTAGCGCGCGACATCCTCGCCCGGTGCATACACGGCAAAAACACCGCATTCGTCCTGTATCGCATCATCGTGCACGTCACGAATGTAGTAAGGTTCTTGGGTTGTTTCCATACTGCTCCGTCATCAAGACATATCATCTTCTGCTAAGGTTTTAGCATAGCACACCCAGCCTTGCGAATACGCTATTGAGGGTGCTGAGATTCTTCACTTCTGTCACACATAAGCGGACTCCACAAAGGCTAATACCCCATAATGGGAAACAGGATGAAGATTCCTACGGTCCACAGGGCATGAGAGATGGTGATGGCGACCAAATCCCCTTCTTTGAGATAGATATATCCCCAAAACAGACCGGCGACCAACGCCGCCATCGTCAGCATGAAATTGCCGGAGACAACATGAATCGCTCCGTAAATGACCGAAGCGATAAGCCACCCCGGATACGTGCCGAACTTATCGGCCGCCCACCGCTGCACGAATCCCCGCCAAAATATCTCCTCACCGGGACTGGTGATGAAGAGCAGGACGAGCGCGATGATGATCGCTTCCGCCTCATTGCGAATCGTATAAATGGAGGCGACCTGTGTGCCGGCAAAAGTAAATATCATCTTCGAGATGATATCGCCTAACCAAAATATCCCGTACAGAACGACCGCGGACCCTGCGCCCAGTACGATCGAGCGCACGGTGAACTCCTCTTTCTTATAGGGAGCTCCTACCCACACGACACTGAGGATCGTGAGGGTGATGGCGGCTACTCCCATAGAAAGCCAGAAGTTGAACGCCTGCACCATAAAGGAACTGATCCAAAAGCAGAGCGCAACCGCTAATGCGATATATGCATGCTTGTCCGCTATAGATCTCTTTGCTACGCTCACCAGACAATCCCTTCTCTGCGTGTACTCCCCGCCACTTTTGTGCTGGGCACGACGCCGCTCCTCCTGAAGTTGAGCGGACAAACGCGTACGCCTACATAAAGAAGTTTAGCGCAATGGCAACCAGTAGAGAGATGAAGTACACCGCACCGAACTTAAAGTGGAACTGCGCGGACGTCGGCTCGAGCGTTCCTCGCTGCTGCATATCACCAAGACGCGCCTGCTCGGCCTGCTTGATTTGTTTGAGACCAAGAGGAAGCGTTGCCAATACCAACAGGACGGGCAGAGGCAGAATACCGAACACCACGAGTACCGCAATGCTCACATATGCCAGGATAATCAAAGCCTTGTAGAGGGTGTAATTCATGTCCGAGTCGATCATCAACGCCAGCGTCGAGATGCCTGCCTGACGGTCATGCTCGATATCGCGAATGTCGTTGCCGTGCAAAATGCTCGATACCAAGAAACCAACAGGCAGTGAGATCAAAAGCGCGTCGAAGCTGTGTTTGCCCGTCTGCACGAAGTACGAACCCCATACCATCATGGGCCCCATCAAAAAGAAGACGAGAATCGAGCCGATGCCGAGGTACTTGTATTTAACGCCTGCAGTGTACGTGTATCCGCCAATGATGCCGAGCACGCCAACGGCGAGAAGGGGAAGACCTACCAGAGCGGTGAGGAAGAATCCTATGAGCGCGGCGACGGCGAAACAACCGATACCGACCCATTTCATGTGTTGGGGATTCATCGTCTCGGTGACGAGCTGGGGGCATGTGACCGCTGACTCAACGGTGTCGACACCGGATTTGTAGTCACCATACGTGTTGATATAATTTGTGCCCGCCTGAATAAGAACTCCGCCGATAAACGCCAGTACAAACAGGATGGGGCGAAAATCACCCTCAAGCCACGCGTATGCAGCTCCAACACAAACCGGTACCGCTGAGGCTGTAAATGCCCAGGGGCGTGATGCCTCAATCCACTTTTTAAGCATGAATATCTCCTTCGCTAGAAATCAATCTCTACGAAGATAGCAAATATTGACTATTCGGTCAACTATGTATTATGCGCTAAAACCGAGCGGTTCGTTAGCCTTCGAGCATGTTTTTGAGCGCGTTGTTGTAAGCGTACGCACAATCAGCCAAACGAAGATCGATCGCTCCATCTATGAGCATTCTCTCTCCCCCTACTTCACCGATGACGCTATAGGGAACGGACGCCTCCTGAAGCACGACGAGAACATCGTCCGAGCTGTCAGAATCACACGTAACGATGATGCGACTTTGAGTCTCACTGAACAGTGAAGCGTGCGGCGCCAGACCATCATCAAGAACGACGGTGCACCCAAGGCCACCAGCGATCGCTGATTCAGCCAATGCAACCGCGATTCCTCCATCACTACAGTCATGCGCACTCTTGATAAGACCCTTACCGATCAGTGCGCGCACGACACCGTGCACGTCATATTCCAGCTCAAGGTCGAGTTGCGGAATTTCTCCCGCTACCGTGTTGTGGATAGTGGACAGGTACTCGCTTCCTCCCAGCTCATCTGCTGTCTCTCCAATGAGGATGATGACATCGCCCGCATCTTTGAAGTCCAGAGTGCACGTCTTGGTAGCATCATCAAGCAAGCCGACCAGACCGACAACCGGTGTCGGATAGATCGCAGCTCCCGCGCTCTCGTTATAGAAGCTAACGTTACCGCTGATAACGGGAATGCCCATCGTCTTGCAACCATCTGCCAGTCCACTGATCGCCTGGTAAAACGTCCAGTACACCTCGGGCTTTTCCGGGCTGCCGAAATTCAGACAATCGGTAATCGCGGCAGGATCGCCGCCTACGCACGATACGTTGCGCGCCGCCTCCGCAAGCGCAATCTGTGAACCACGGTAGGGATCCAGATATACATAGCGGCCGTTGCAGTCACTTGAAGCAGCGATGGCACGCGTACTGTTCTCGTCACCGATGCGAATAACAGCCGCGTCATTTCCGGGTGCTACCACGACGCTTGGATGCGCTCCGGTCTCTTCGTTTTCATACGCCCAACGACGCGAGCAAATGTTGGCGCTCTTCAAAATCTTGAGGAGTGTGTCGTTCAACTCAGCAACATCTTGGGGATGCGCCAGCCCCTCAATATCGAATGAAGCCAACTCGTCCAGATAGGCGGGACGCTCCATTGCGGGATCATAGAGGGGTGCCTCGTCAGCCAAGGAGAGCGCCGGCATCTCGCCGTGTATTTCATCTCCGGCACGAACAACGAAGTTGCCGGTATCGGTCACTGCACCCACAACGGTCACAAGTAGTTCCCACTTCTTGCATACCGCTGCAACCTCATCGAGCATCTCCGGTACGATAACGGCAAGCATCCGCTCTTGGGTCTCGCTCACCATGATCTCGAACGGCTTCATGCCCTCTTCTTTGACGGGAACCTTCGTGACATCGATCTCAATTCCGTTGCCTGCGCGACTCGCCATCTCACTGGCGGAGCTGGTCAATCCAGCCGCGCCCAGATCGCCTAAGCCAACCAGCAGACCCTTGTCGAGCAGTTCGAGACAGGCTTCTGCCAAGCGTCTTCCCTCATCGGGATCACCGGTGACACCGATGACTTCCACAACAGGACTCTCGCCATCATCGCTTGCCCCGAACTCGGCGCTGGCAAGCACGCTTGCGCCGCCGATTCCTTCGCGACCGGTCGGTGCACCGATCAAGACAACGAGATTTCCGACGCCGCTTGCCTGAGCGCGAATAAGCTTCTCCTCGCGCAGCTGGCCGATCGCCATCGCGTTGATGAGGCAATTGCCCTCATATGCATCTTCAAAGTAGACCTCACCGGCGACCGTGGGGACGTTCATTCCCTTGCTGTAATCTGAGATCCCCGCGATTGCGTTTTCAAAAAGCCACCGCTGACGCTCTTTGTCGAGCGTGCCAAAGCGCGTGCTTCCCACAAACGCGATAGGACGCGCACCCATCGCAAAGATATCGCGCGCGCACCCCCCGATACCCGTCGCGGCACCCTGATAAGGATCGATTGCGCTGGGGTGATTGTGGGACTCCATCTTAAACGCTATCGCCCAGCCGTCTCCCGCGCTGATGACTCCGGCGTTCTCACCGGGTCCCTGCAAAACGTGGGGTCCATCGGTTGGGAACAGCTTCAGGTGTTTACGAGAGTTTTTGTACGAGCAATGCTCAGACCACATCAAGCTGTACATATACAGTTCCGTGATGGTGGGAGTGCGCCCCAAAATCTCTGCGACGCGATTATATTCGTCCGATGTCAGTCCTAGCTCTTGCGCGAGTGCCGGAGCGGATTCATCCGTTAAGTCCCGTACCAGTGTCATGATTGGCTCTCCTCATCTGTTGATCCCACATTTTCAATATCCGCAGCATCAGCTACAATTGACTTCGCTTTAGGTGGCGCGGGAAATACCACGCGCAGAAGGTACGCCATAACAACAGGCAGCGCGAGGAGCACGAGATACGCAGTTATCGATCTCCACACCTCCAAAAAGTCCGCGCCGAATACCGGAACGAGGCTGAATATCTGCTGTAGCAGATAGACGACAACGAGCACCCCGCAATATATCTGATAGACCAGAAGTGGTTCGCGTTTTTTTTGGCTGTTTGCCACCAATGTCGCGTACTTCGCCTTCCGTTTTGCGCTCAAAGAGTCGAACAGAGCCCAAAGCGCAGTCACGACAAGCAGGAAGAAAAAGGTCGAGAAAACATAGTAGAACGGTGTGAGCTGATACTGATGCGACATCTACTCCTCCGATGTATCTGTACCAGGGTCAGCTTCGTCGTCAGCATCCGCGTCTTCGTCGCTGGGGGAATCTGCCTTTCTGTCCGCTTTCGCGCCCGCCTTCGTAGTCACCTGATACTCCTCAAACGACAGACCCGCACGATGAGCTTTCATCATAGGCCGTATCTCCTTAAGATCAATCCACCACACGTAAGCGATCAGTCCGGTAGCGGTATATATCGCACCGACACGGATAGCAAGAACCATCTCTTCGCTAAGAGGAATAAGAGCGATGACCTGCTCAAACGTAAGCGCCAGCATCAAAGACATCACTACCGCTGAAACACCCAGAATGCTCCACCATTTTTTCCGCGCCGCCTTAAACTGAGGCCAATCCGGCAAATAACTTGCCGTACTTTTCTGCGCGGTCGTCTTTCTTGTATCAGCCCCTTTGGCTTTCGCCCGTGCGGGCTTTGCGCTGGCGGCGGACCTCTTGCTCACCCCTTTGGGAGTCTGTCCCTTTTTGTAGCGCTCGTTATGGGGACTTCTTCGACTCATGCAGACTCACCTTCCGCAACAAAAGTCTGTCCGGTGATCTTCTCGTACGCCTCGATATATTTGTTACTGGTAAGTTCGATAATCTCTGCGGGCAAGGACGGTGGGGGTGAGTTCTTATCCCAGTCGGTTTGCTCCAACCAATTACGAACGATCTGCTTATCGTAGCTGGGCTGAATGACTCCCTCCTCATATTCGTCCGCAGGCCAGAAGCGTGATGAATCCGGAGTCAGCACCTCGTCAATCAAAATGAGATTTCCTCCCAGCTCGCCAAACTCAAACTTCGTATCGGCGATAATCACTCCGCGGGTCGCCGCGTAATCGCGCGCGCGCTCGTACAGCTCCATCGAAGCCCGCTTGAGCGCCTCCGCATCATCTGCACCGATGATCTCGACCATGCGCTCATAGCTGATGTTCTCATCGTGATCGCCCTGCTCAGCCTTTGTTGAAGGGGTGAAGAGCGCAGGCTCCAATTTGCTTGCCTCGACCAGACCTTCGGGAAGCTCGATGCCACAGACGGTCCCATCAGCACGATACTCCTTGATGCCCGATCCGGTCAGATAGCCGCGAACAATGCACTCGATCGGGTAGACGTTCGCCTTTTTGACCAACATGAAGCGACCACGAAGGTAATCCTCATACGGCTTGAACGGCTCTGGCAGATCCGCGACATCGGTCGAAATCAAATGATTCTCGACAACATCCTTCATCAGATCGAACCAGAAAAGGCTCAACTTTGTCAGTACTTCTCCCTTATAGGGGATGGGATCGTCAAGCACGAAGTCGAACGCGCTGATGCGATCGGTGGCGACCAATAGCAGCTTGTCTCCCAAATCATAAATGTCACGAACTTTACCTTGTGAATCAGGCGCAATCATACCAAACCCTTTCTGTCTCTCAACACGTATCTATCGTATCTGAAACTTAGGCGAGTGGAATGAAAATTCTAAACGTTGTACCAACGTTTTCTTCACTCTCCACTTCGATGCGCCCCTTGTGACGATCAACGATTTCCTTGGTAATGGAAAGCCCGATGCCTATGCCACCGGTTGAGCGGGTGCGTGCGGCATCCGCGCGCCAAAATCTTTTGAAGAGCATCTCGAGGTTTTCTTCGCTGATACCTATCCCAGTATCGGTGACCTGTATGACCGCGCATCCGTCCTGCTCGTAGCTAGCGACCAAGACTTTGCCGCCTTCGGGGGTGTAGCGCGCGGCGTTGCCCAGTAGATTGCCGATAGCTTGCTGAAGACGCTCGCAGTCTCCGATTACGATGAGATCCTTGCGCTCGTAGCACTCAAGGGTAAGCCCCAGCGACTCGAACAGTCCCCAGTGCGCATCAAGCGCATAGCTCAGACACAGCGCCATATCGATCTTTTGCATATTGAACGGTAGCGCTTCGGTCTCAAGATGCGAGAGTTCGAGGATAACGTTGGTAAGACGGGTCAGGCGACGAACCTCGCTTTGAATCGTTGAGAGATTCTCGGGATCGGCCTCGTATACGCCGTCTTGTATACACTCGACCGTTGCCTGTATGCCCATCAGTGGAGTGCGCAACTCGTGTGCCACGTCACTGGTGAGTCGGCGCTCAAGTTCGCGATCGGCCTCGATCGAATCCGCCATCGTATCGAACATCTCTCCCAATTGGGAGATCTCGTCATCGCCGACCATGCCGGTACGTGCGGATTGCTCGCCTTCGCGCAGCGCACGCGCGGTTTCCGTTACCTTGCGGATAGGGCGTACGAGTCTGCGCGCATAGTACCACCCGGCAAGTGATGCGCACACCGTTGCGGCGACCGCAGAGGCGACCAGCGTCCAGATCGACGCATTTCTCAACGCGATATCACGCTGAGTCAAAAATCCTGAAGAGCTCAGCGCGTACACGCTGACATGACCGACGACTTCCCCGTCGACCACCACCGGCACCTGCTCCGCCGTGCCGGTTGGAGCCGCGACAAGATCGTAGATTCCATCACGGTTATCGCTCGCATCCCGTAAGAGTTGTGCGCGGTCGGTGCCGCCCATCACATCTTGCAGGTGGCGACGGAGTGCCAAATCGTCGTACACGATACGGTCATCATCGGTGATAATCTGGACGCGTATCTCGTTTGACATCGTTACTTGAGGGATAACGTTGTAATACGAGAAGGTCCATCCTCCGTACTTCACATATGCGTTCGCCGCCGCATGCGCGACAACGGACGCGATATCACGCAGGTTTTGGCGGACATATTGGTTGAACTGCTGATTCCATGCATAATAGGACGAGATGACCGCCATGAGGGCGGTCATAAGCGCTACGATAGCAAACGCAGTCGAAAGTTTTGATGCAAAGCCTCCGCGCGAACCCACGCTAACCTATTTCTTGGTCTTCTTGGACGCGCTTTCAACCGGGCGCGGCTCGAATCGGTATCCAACGCCGTGAACGGTATGGATGAATCGAGGGTCACGAGGATCATCGTTAAGTTTGGCGCGTAGGTTCTTGACATGACTGTCAACCGTGCGCTCGTATCCGTCGAAGTCATACCCCAGAACTTTCTCGACAAGCTCCATTCGGGTATACACACGACCGGGATACCGGGCCAATGTGGTGAGTAGCTTGAATTCAGACGCGGTCAAGTCGAGGTCAACCTCATCAAGAATCGCGCGATGCGCGGAAATATCGAGCTCGAGTCCATCGTAAATCAGCTTATCGCGCTGTGGGTCCTCGGTGCTGTGAACACGACGGAGAAGCGCGCGGACGCGGGCGATTAACTCGCGCGGAGAAAACGGCTTGACCAGATAATCATCTGCACCAAGCTCAAGACCTGCGATACGATTATCAATCTCGCCTTTTGCCGTGAGCATGATGATGGGCACGTCGCTGACGTTGCGAATTTCCTTACAGACCACTTCACCGGGAATCTTGGGAAGCATCAGGTCAAGTATGATGAGGTCAAATGGCGCGTCATTATGAAACGCATTAAGCGCTATTGCGCCATCGGCTGCAGGAGTAACCCAGAAACCATCGCGCTCAAGATATGCGGCAACCGCATCGCGGATTGCTTTCTCATCCTCAACAAGAAGTACTCGTTTTGGCTCTAATTTGCTCATGCCCTCTGTCCCTCCTTTTGGGGATAATTGTGCGTACTGTAAGTGTACGACCATGCATAAACATGCGGTTGGCGTTCACCGAAACTCTACACAAGGTTCAGGAAATATCGATTAATCTCGTTGAGGTGAAATCGCATGCGCGCATCGCCAAGAATGGCGAGATAGGCGTCGAGCACGAACAGCGCCTCCTCCACTGAGTCGCAACTACACGCGGTGTGAAGAAGTGCGGTAAGGCGAGGTACTGTCTCGTCTTGGATGTAGTGGGCGAACGCCTCGATAATATAAATCGCCTGTCTGTCTTCACACGGCAACGTGCACGCCAGTAGTCCTCGGGTAAAGTGCTTGATCGACCGCAGACTGATCTCGATCGCTGAAACAAACTCATCTTTGTGAAATCCCGTGCTGTCTGAAAGTGTACGCTCCAGCTTCAAGCAACATGCGGTCTGGGCACGCATGATCGCACTGTAGCACCCCTCCACGAAGGCGGGATACGTTTCGGTGACGGCAACAGCAGGGGTCATGCAATACTCACTCTCTAATAGTTCCACCAATAATTAATAGCAAGCCACTGCAGGGCGGCTATTCGATCTTTGAACGGGTTCTCCGCATGAGAGGTACCATCCTCATTGATGGTAGCCTGCAGTGAATTGTGTGCGATGAAGCAGGCATCGTACAGGGCGACCTCGATGTCGAACTGGGCCTGGCTCATCGGGGTTGACTCGACATATGCCTTCTTTGCTTCGGCAGCATTGAGAGCAGTGTCGCGCGCGCGGATGATGTAGGAGATCTCGTCGAGCGCACTCTGAGGATAGAGGCCACTGCCCGACCCCATCTTAAGAATCATCGGGGTCGAAGTGATCTCGACATCTCCTGCGATATCGGCCGGAATCTCAGAGACGTATGCGAAATTCGTCATCTCTACGAACTCATAGCCACTCGCCTGATACCCTAATCCTTCGGTCTTGAGTCCCAGCGCCGCATGCTCCTCCTCCTCAAAGATGAATAGCGCGGTACCGTATCCCTCGCGCGCAAGAAGCGCGGCCGCCAGTACCGCCAACTCATCACAATCACCGGTGCCATCGACCAGTGTCTGGACCGGCATGCGGGGGTCGCCTTTTCCTGACTCGATACCTGCCTGATGATCCTCCAGACGAACATAGTCATAGGGGACGGACTGCACGTATTTGATAATCAGTTCGGCATAGCCCGCACCATCAAGTCCCTGCCCATCTCTGATAGGACGCAGCTGCGAGAGGACGTAATCGATCGCGTCGTCCATCTCCGGATCGAACGTCAGACGGTTGTAGAAATCCTCGTAATGCTCTTGCTCTGAAAGCTCAGGGTCGGCAAAGAGTTGGCGCTTCATCTCGTACGCTCCCCAGTACAGATCGTTGTCCACCTGAGGTGTGATGGCATACCAGACATCGTTGAATGAGAACTCGACGGTAGCGGGAGTGAACGCGGGTCCGGCGATGCGCACGATCCCTGTAGGTTCAGGCTCCGGCTCTTCGACTACCACCTGTTGCTTAATACTATCCACGACCGCGTCGGGAAAGCCGCCGCTTAAGACATAATTTACAACCGCGTAGCCCAACGCCATGACAAGCACAAAGACAAGCAGCGTGCACAGAAGCCCGTAAAAGACTTTTTTATTTCTCGCCTGTTGTGTTATAGAGCTCTCCTTTCTATCTATTACGTAGTGTAACAGGGGGGTGGGACAATAGGATTGTGTTACACTTTTGATACTGTTTTGTAGTGCAAGGAGGTACTATGCGCGTCTCACTGAAGATGCCTCTGCTGATAATGCTCTGCCTTTGCGCCCTGATCCTGGCGGGTTGTGGGTCGAAGGTAGGAACGGCCCCGAAAGGGAGCGAGCTTGAGATTGAGCAAGCCGCTATCCTTGTGTCGGCAGGTTATGCGCAGGGACGCTATCAGCTGGTCGATCAGGAGCAAATGAAGAACTGGATCGATCTGGGCGAAATCATGACGATTATCGATGTCCGCCCCTCGACCGACTATCTTAAAGGGCACCTGCCCGGAGCGGTGAACGCCGAGATCAAACGCGATGAGGAATCGACGACCGAGCAGCTTGAGGTGCTTTTAGGACACCTTCCCGAAAACATCGAGAGCTACGTCGTGGTATACGATGATTACACCGCACTGAACGGAAGCCATCGCGCTGCCATCTATGCGGCTGATGCCGGTTACGTCAACGTCTTTCGTTTCGTCGGCGGAGTAGCTGCCTGGGAAGACGCCGGCAACAAACTGACTAAGAAATAACGAGCAGACACCACCCTTATGCCCGGTCTCGGTACGCTGGTAAATATGATTACCATCCTCGTGGGTGGTACTATCGGCACGATCGCGGGAGATCGGGTCCCTACGCAGATTCGTGAAGGTGTGGTCAAAGCGCTCGGGCTGGGCACCATCGTCATCGGTCTATCCAGCGCGCTGGGTGGACTCGCACAGCTCAACGAGCACGGGGGATTCCTCTCCTCTTATGGCATCATCGTTTTTGCCGGATCGTTGATTATCGGCACACTGATAGGCGAGCTTATGCGTCTTGAATACTGGCTCGAGAAGTTTGGCGAGATGCTCAGTACGCTCGTTCGCAAGATTCCCGTTTTTGCTCACGCCGGTCCTCATGGAGATGACGAGAAGGGCGCGAAGCATGATCTGGTCGAAGGGTTCATGGTATCCTCGCTGCTGTTCTGTGTGGGAGCTATGACTATATTAGGCTCCATCCAAGACGGACTCGGCAATCCACAGACTCTGTTTCTCAAAGCGCTCCTCGATGGATTCATGGCGCTCTTCTTCGCTTCAACGCTCGGGCCAGGCGTCCTCTTATCCATCGTTCCCATCTTTATCATTCAGGGAGGTATCGCTTCAGTCTCGTACATGCTGGGTGCGATCGTGCCCGCCTTCGTTATCGTCGGTATCGAGCTGACCGGTGGCGTGCTTATTTCAGCCGTCGGTTTCAATTTCTTAATCACAAAGCGATTACCGGTGGGCAATATGTTGCCGGCGATTGTCATCGCTTGCACGGTGTGTTGGCTTTTCGGATAGGAGCAAGCTGTGGAACGTGATACGACCAAGCAATCCACGCGTCGCCCCGAGGATACAATCGGGTTTTGCCTGGAGTGCAACGCGTTGGTGCGTAGAGACCGGGAAGCACAGTGCATACATGGACACTCCGCACACGCGGTCATGGGTGCTCTTGATTTAGCCCCGGACGAGGAAGTGCCTACACTTCCGAAATTCAACTGGGGCGCGTTCTTTATGCCTCCTATTTGGGGAGCAGGTCACGGCATCGTTGTTGCGGGACTGATCGTTTTGCCCCTGTGGCTTTTCTTGGACTCGAATATTCAAAGTGCCGTGTACCGCGTCGGTCCCGAGACTCCGTTTTG
>Ga0209737_10002559_pt1 | contig 12705 bp, 15 predicted proteins | sample TergutCu122P3_FD_187284 | JGI IMG/M metagenome (GOLD analysis project Ga0209737, IMG submission 187284) | Cubitermes ugandensis P3 segment gut microbial communities from Kakamega Forest, Kenya - Cu122 P3 (SPAdes) (version 2) | ecosystem: Host-associated > Arthropoda: Insects > Digestive system... | reverse complement strand
ATGTCTCCCCAGCGTCGGACCTACAACAGCTATCTCCGTACCTGCGAGCGGGACGGAACGTACGGTACCGCCTATGGCCGTACACATTCTCTCCATCTGTTCTTTGTCCTCTCCGGGTATGGACATCGTCACGGTGAACATCTGTGCGCTTCTCGTCTTTTGCAGCACGACACCCCCGACATCCTCTATCATCTCCAGAAGTTCATTAGAACGGTAAATTCCGCCGTCGTACATCATGACCTCATACATCGGCATCACCCTTCACTTCGTTGTGTATCCTCAGCGCCGCATCCTTGATCTGCTGCGTTACGATCTCCTCGGTCGCGGCTATCGTTATCATACGTCCTTCGGATATGTTGTACCTTGCCTTGATGCCTTCCGGGAGTACTCTCCACATCGCTCCGATGATCTCCTGTTTCGCGTCCTCGCCTGATGCGATCTCCAATTCCGCTATCCTGTCGCTGTCGCCGTTGCCGACGATGAGATCGGACCTTGTCTGCTGTTCAACGCCCCCTCTTCCGTATTCCTTCCATAACGCGGATATCACTTCCGGCGCGTAATTCTCGTCAGATATCGCAATGTGAACTTCCTTTCCCTCTGTCCTTAAACTGACGACGTCCGCCATCCTTTTGCTTTCCGGCCTGCTTCTCATCACCACTGAGAAAACAAACAGCGGCGTCGCCGGGTCCAGTACCAATCTCGCCTTTTCCAGCGATACCGCCTTTCCCATCTCGCTCATCACGTCCTTGAACAGCCTTAGGTACGCCTCGTTGCCGTGCCTGTCCGGACCGGTGACGTCGATCTCCATCAATACCCCTCTAAGAACCCGGACGACAGTATCGCGCCGCCCACCGCGCCTATGTACTGCGAATTTGCCGGAACTATCGGCTTTGATCCGAGGACCTCGCCGACGGCGGTGACGAGACCGGATATCAACGATGTGCCGCCGACCTGGATTATCGGATGGCGCACGTCTATCTCCTGTAACTGTTGTTCGTAAACTTGTTCGGCAACCGAATGACACGCTGCCGCCGCCACATCCTCGAACGTCTTTCCGTCGCCGAGCGTCGTCACCAGGTCCTGTATCCCGAACACGGAGCAATAGGAGTTCATCTTTGCGTTCCTCCAATTCCCCTTGTCTGCCAGCGCTCCGAGGTCGGTGACCTTTATCTTCAGTCTGTTGGACACCATCTCAAGGAAACGTCCGGATGCACCGGCACATATGCCGCCCATCGTGAAGTTGTCGGGAACGCCGTCCCTTACCGTTATTGCTTTGTTGTCCATCCCTCCGATGTCGAGTATCGTCGCCTCTCCGCGCTGCCTGTCGGCCAGCCAAACGGCGCCTTTCGAATTTACGGTCAGTTCTTCCTGTACCAGTTTCGCGTTGTAATGTTTTCCTAACCTGAACCTGCCGTATCCCGTTGTTCCTATGGCCTCGACATCCTTCCTCAGCACTCCCGCTTCCTTCAGCGCATTTTCTAATACGGTCTCAGCGGATTGTATGACATCACCGGACGGCGTCCAGTCCTTGCCTGCTATACGGTTGTCTATCATTACGACCGCTTTAGTGGTGCTCGATCCCGAGTCGATACCGACGGTTATGCCGCTCTGTCTCTCCCTTGCCAGTAATTCTTTTCTTGTGACTATCGTCACTAACGCTTCCATCCTCGTGAGCAGCTGCGCCGCCTTCAGTCTTTCAGTGAACGAATAAGTGACAACAGGCAATCTGGTATTATCCTGAACGAATCTCCTTAACTCGTTCCTTACAAGGGCGCCCTCGGCGCATCTGAAGCACGTTGATATGAACACGGCATCGGCGTCATACTTACGATCCGCTAACTGAACAGCCCTTGCTATCATCAGCTTAAGTTGCGGCGACTGCGGTTTGAAGCCGAAACGTTCCACCGCATCGTTGATGTCCGCCGCGGAAACGTCCGGATGCACCACCTTCGCGCCGACGTGCCCGGCCGCCTTCTCTATCTCATGCTGCACACTGCTGTACTCGGTGCCGCATGACAGCTGCGCTATCTTTATCATTTGAGCCCTCCCAAAAATTCTCTTATCCTTACCACGAGATCCCTTCCCTCGTCCTCGTCGTTAGGGTAGTTCACGTCAAGCACCGGGATCTTCTTCCTTTTTATCAGGTATCTGACCATCAGATTGGTACGGTGACAGCCGACGCATCCGAAGCTGTACGGACAGTCCTCCATTATTATCGCCGCTTCCGCGGCCTCTATCATCGGGCCCCATACGGCCAAACGCCCCCTTACCCCGGACGGCACTTCTATGCCTGCGTACTTCAGCCCTTTCATCACGTCCTCCAATGAAACGTTCATCGGGGGCATGTCTATCTCCACCTTCTCTATCTTTTCCTGTATCGCGGCCATGGTGCTCAGCGGTTCATGCCCTTCCCTTTCCACCAGATCGAACAGTATCAGGCTGTTCGGCGGATCTATGAAAACTTTCATTGTCTTACCTCACATATCTTCTTGAACTCGTTAACATCAAGTTTTTTGATCTCTTTCCTTTCGGATGCCTTCTCCCCGCTGTCGGCGCGGTCCAGCCCGTACTGTATCTTCCAGAGGTCGTGCCATTCCTGTTCCAGCTGCGCAAATCCGGGTCTCGTGCCGTGGTGCGCGCGGCACCTTCTCGGGTCGCCTGCGTGATATGCCCTCACTTTGGTGAATATCCCGTTCGGGTCGAGTTTCTTCACCTCGGCGATCACTTCCCTCACCACTTCTTTTTCTCCTTCGAGGACGGACCCGTAGCATGACTCCTTCACCGTTACGTTTCTACCCATGGCATGTATCGTCCTTACCAGCTGGTCCGGCGTCACGTCCGACGCCGGGGATATGAGGATGATCCTTGTCTCACGCTCTGTTTTCCCTGACATATACTATATCTCCTTCCTTCAGTCCGTCCGTCAATCCCTTCAGGTCGCCGGTGAACGTCCCCGCTATGTTCGTGCCGTAACGTTCCTCTCCCGTCGGTCCGTATTCCTTGCTCTCCTCAAGCCTTACGCCGATGAGGCCGCAGTGCGGCCTCGACTGATTGGTTATGCCGATGTCGCCCTTCTTGCATTTTTTAAATTCCGCGCCGGGATACAGCGACGCGCCGCGCTCCTCGTCCCCTTCGAACGTGACCATCGGCATCCCCTTGAATGCGAAATGCACCTTCATCGTTCCTATCGGCTTATGGCTGAGCCCCGTGACCTTCTCAAAGTAGTGGACGCTCGCCGGTTCGTTCTTTCTATCGAGAACGACATTGAACACCTTATCCTTCGGAACGCCGAACGTTTCCGCCTCCATCCCGTTCATCGCGTGCATCGTCCATTCCGGTTCCTGTTCCACTATTATCGAATCGTCCGACCTGTCGCCGGTGCGTATCTGTTTTATTCCGAAGGAACTCAGGAATTTTTCTCCTTCGGACTGCGACATCCCCACCGACAGCATGCGCCGTATGTCCGTCCTTAACGTCACGGTGTCGCCTTGTTTGGCATGTGCCAGTATGCCTTTTCCCAATGCGACGCTGCCGGCGTCGTTGTGCGCCGGCATCGTCTGCCTTCTTCTCTTGTAGAACAATATCCTTCCGGTCCCGTCTCCTTTTGTCCTTACGGTGACGCGGCCTTTATCCCTTACCGATCTCTCCTCCTCGTTGATCGCAACGTCGGTGTTGTCCGAGCATGCCGCATACGATCCGCAGCTGTCCGATATCGTTATGTACCCTTTCTCTGCGGTCACGAGGATGTGTTCGCAGCTCATCGGCGATCTTCTGTTAAGGTCTATGAGCACGTACGTCTCTACGGTCATCCCTTCCTCCAGAGGATGTTCCGGGTCCTTCGTTATTATTACGTTCTCCGTGCTTCTTTCCGAGACCACGGGTCTGATCGATATTATCTTATCCCCTTCCTTCAGAAGGTTCATTATATGGCGCCCGGACGTTATCCTCCCTATCCTTCCGGTCCCGGCGCCGTACGCCCATTTGTGATCCTCCGTCGCGATCATCATGTACGTCGTATCACTGTCAAAACCGCCGAGCGAGAAGAAGCAGTCGTACCGCTTGTGCATCTTCGCGTCGCGGTTCACCTTTATCTCTGTCTGAAATGAACCGAAGGCGATTATGTTCCTTGTCACCCATCTCGTCGCGATGCCTTCCATCCGTTCCGTCATTCTCTTCCAGACACGGGCGTGGTCGCTGTCATCCAGATGCAGTATCATTGCTCCCCTCGATGTCATTATCTCAAGGTCGCTCGTTTCTTCTTTTATTTTGTCCGTTGACAGATGAATTGATACCAATGACCCGGGGGTGTATATCTCACTCTTTACCGCATCCCTGAGCTTGGCACCGGACGGGAGTTCCTTTTCCTTTCCGTTAACGGTGACCTTCATTGCCGCCTTCCCCCTTTCTCGGGCAGCATCGACTGTATCTTTGATACAATTTCGTCAAGCTTGTCCTGCGGGCATGTCACCCCTCTGATCACGCCGGTAGTTATTTCGCGTATCTCCCCTTTTGTGCCGATGTTCTCGTCCTTCGGCATCACCATTCTTGTTTTCACGCCTATCACGGCGAAATCCTCGAAATCTACGGGACACTGCGATACGATCATCGCCGGTATGTCCACGTTCCGGAGGATCAGTCTCGCTTTGTAGATTATGTGCGACCTTACGTTGCCGAGGTGTATCAGCGCAACTTTGAATTGCTGTATCCGTTCAACTTCTATCGGATCAAGACCGAAGTACGTACCGGTCATCCCGTCCGGCGAATCTGTCGGTATCCCGGTTCCTGCGTTCACTACGAGAACACTTGCATCTATTCCCTCTTCCCGTAATGCATACGTGATCTCACACACCGGTTTCGTGATGTGCCTGCGCCCCGGGCCCATTGCTACGACCACCACGTCCCTTCCCGATTCTGAGATCGTTGCCCTCTGCGCCAATGAGCCTCCGGGGCCGAGTCCCATGGACTCGCGGCATTCAACGAAGCTCAGGCGCCTGCCTATCCTTTGTTTCAATTCATCCCGCTCTCTGATTCTTCTTTTGTCAGTTCTTTCACAATTTCCGAAGGAGTGCCGATCAGCTTTATCTTTCCGTTCTTCATCAGCGCTCCGCGGTCGCAGCAGTTCATTATGAAGTCCATATCGTGACTTACGATCACGAACGTCTCATTGAACTCCTCCCTTGCCTTTAATATGGACTTTGCTATCGTGACCTTGGTTATGGGGTCCATCGTCCCGGTCGGTTCGTCAAGTATGACTATCCTGGGTTCTTGTATCAGCACCTGCGCGAACGCTATCCTCTGGCATTCGCCCACGCTCAAGGTGTCCGGATACGAGTACAACACCTTTTCGATGCTGTTCTCCGGGAATCCTACGCTCATCAGCGCCTGTATGGCTTTCACTTTGGCAAGTTCGGCAGGCATCTTCATCCCTATGCACGTCGTCAGGTTCTGAAGTATCGTGTCAAACGGATACAACGAATATTCCTGATGTAAGAAACCGATGTACGGCGTCGCCCTTCCCTTTCCTTCCGGTCCCGATTCGGACATGTCCACCATGTCGTCCCCTATCTTTATCTTCACGGAACCGCCGGTGACGGGAGACATCCCCGCTATCATTCTGGACGTCGTCGTCTTTCCGGCGCCGGATGTCCCCACGAGTGCGAACACCTCTCTTTCCTTTATGTCGAACGTTACGTCGTCAACCGCTTTTACAACACCGCGGACGACGGAGAAGAAATATTTCTTTGCGTTCTTTACCATTATTATAGGATCTCCGATGCCGGACGCCTCCTTCCTTTCGAAGTGGTACTCCTCCATGAACTTGGCCGTCACTTTTTTCGGGGTGTCGTGCATCATCACGTTCCCCGCGTCCAGCCATATGGCGTCGTCGGCCATCCTGTCCACCGCCTCCGGCCAGTGGGATGCGAACACCATGCACATCCCCTTCTTTTCCACCAAACTTATCAAAGAGTTGTGGATCAGGTCCGCCGTCCTTGGGTCCAGCGTACCGGTAGGTTCGTCGGCAAGGAAGAACAGCGGGTCCTTCGCCAACTGTCTTGCAAGGACCGTTCTTTGTTTCTCGCCTCCGGAAAGGTCCCTTGCGATGTGGGTCGTCCTGTGCGTTAAATTAACAAATTCCAAAAGCTCGACTATCCTTCTCGTACGTTCCCTTTCGTCTATGCCCGGCGGCAACGCTTCGGACAAATTCTCCATCACTGTTTTGTCGCCGAACAGTGCGAACGTCCTTTGCAGCATTATCGCGATGCGTCCTCTGATCTCCTCTCTCAGTTGGTCCCTTTCCGGGAGTGCCCAATAGTCCACGTCCTTCGTGTTCGCTGCCGATCCGCATTTCGAACACGGGACCCCTTTGTACGGAAGGTCTATGGAACCGCACTTGGAGCAGTGGTTCACACGGTATATCACTTTACCTTTGTCCGGTCTGTATTCCGGATTGCCGCGGAGCATGTTTATCAGTACGCTCTTCCCGGCGGCACTTTTGCCTATCAGTCCGAGCGATGATCCCGTTGTCAGTTTCGCGCTTACGTTGTTCAGGACCGTTCGGCCGTCGAACCGTTTGGAAACGCCGTCGATGATAAGAAGGTCGACCGTCTCATACGTCATGCGGCGACATTGAACTGTGATTATAAAACACCTCTGGGATAACATACGTTAAATGATTTACCAAGTTTTTAAGATTTCAGCGCATTATTTAATAATGAGAAGATTCATCGAGTTTGTATGATCGGTTTGCGTACCGCCGCGTCGGGAGGGCCAACTCCCAAGTTCACAGATTACCATATTTGGAAGGCCTTGATGATAATGAGCGAAACGAAGCCCGTCGGGAGAAAGACGCTCTCCTCGGCGCTTAACCTCGGAGAGGGAAGCACAAGGACGATATTGGACATGTTCTGCGAGGAAGGTCACATCTCTGTGACAAAAAGCGGCGCCGTCCTCACCGACCTCGGCAAGAGAACGAAAGAGGCGGTCAAGATGGACATCGGCATCGTTAACGTCGACGACCTTACGATAGGCACGGTCAACTGCGCCGTCAAGATAAGAGGGGTGTCCAAGAAGATAACTTACGGTTGTGAGGAGCGCGACGCCGCTATAAGGGCGGGCGCCACCGGTGCCACCACATTGGTGTGCGTGGGCAGCAGGATCATCTTCCCCGGTTCCGAGTATCCCGTTTCGGCGCATGTCGAGAACACGCTGAAGAAAGAGTTCAGGATCGGTAACGGCGACGTCATCATCATCGGTACTGCGCCGGATGCCGAGAAGGCAGAGAGAGGAGCGGTGTCGGCGGCGATAAGGCTCATCGGCGGGATAAGGGTGAACAGGTCATCGCTGGACATACCGTTCCAGAGGAACTCCAACAAAGAATTGATATCGTTGGCGTTCACCATACATGACCTCGTAGGAAGGCTGCCGGTATGTGCCAGAAGCAAAGATAATTTAGGTATTAGGATAGAGGACGGCGCCGTCATCGATAACACGTACACCGGCGAGGTCTTAGAAGAGGCGATGGACCTCGGGACGACGATACGCCGTGTCGCCACGTCCGGTCCGTACAAAGGTATAAAGGTGATAGTAGCGCCCTTGGAAGTTGACGGAGAGGTCGTTGCCGCCGTCGGTGTCGTGGACATAAGGGCAATGGCCGGCGTTGACAATCTGATAAGGAGGTACGAAAGCGATGAGTGAAGTAAAACTTACAGTGGATGCGGGAGTGTGCAGGTTCAAGACAAAGATACATGCGGTCGGATCGGATGATTATATGTCCGTCAATTTAACAATTGAATCGGATTGTCCCAACGTGAAGAACATCATCGACAGTTTGAAGGTAGTGGATGCCATTGAGATCGTGTCACCGCCGCTGACCAATAACAGCGTCATGAAGATATGCGACGGGGCGTTACCGCACCCTGCGTGCCCGGTACCGTGCGCCATACTGAAGGCGTGCGAGGCCGCAAGCGGGAACGCGCTGAAGAAGAACGTTACGTTCACATTCGAATGATCCCGCCGAAACCGTTTTTTATACTTACCATGTACGGGATACGATGAACGACGATACGCCCCTTGAAATAATAAGGAACATGACCGGTGTGCTCAACGCATTCTATTTGGACAACGTCATACTCAATAAGTTAAGAGACGAGGAGGCCAATGTGAAAGGGTCTATGAGCATCGGCGTCATCAACGAAGGATTCAACGAGGCGCTGAAGCGTGAAAGGGTCATATGCATCGTAAAAGATAAAAGATTCAGACCGCCGCCGGAACCTACGGTCATCCTTCGCGGGGATGACGGCGCCGTATTGGGCGAAGAGGTTTTTCCGTGGACGACGCACCTTTACGAAGGCCGCAACGATCTGATATGGATGGGCGACGGTTTCGTCGTGTTCCCGCATGTGGCCGTCAAAGGCGGTGAGGCATTCGTGATGCCCCCTGTGTCATTCCCCGAACTCAACGACGGCAACGGATGTAAGAACGTGGTCTCATGCAGCCCCGCACCCACATCCGACGTGATGATAAAGAATCACTACGGATTGAAGGACGATCCAAAACTGGCGACGATACTCGTCGCCTTCAACAGGAAATGATCACTCCAGTACCGTCATCTTACCTCTGACGCCGTCCATCATTTCGTTCAGATGGACCATGTCCGCGGACGAGAATATCATGTCCGTACCTATCTCCGCGTTAATTTTGGAGAACAATCCCTTCTTCATGCCCATCGCCTCTATCGCCGCCTTGTCCAGACGGATCACGATGGACGTTATGTTCCATGTGTCCGTATCTATCATCGCCGTCGTGACGTTACCGACCAGTGCATTATCTTTAGTGACAACCTTTGCTGAGATGATCGACGAGAGCAACGATATGTTGTTATTATCGGGAACAACAGAATCCTTGACCTTTTCCATCGGCACCGACAGTAACATAACGTCTCTCAGTACGAATTTGTCGGGAAGTATCATCACGTTCGCTTTTCCGAATCCCGCTGCCAGTTTTTCGGACGATCGTTTTGTGTTCACCCGGAGGCCGATGACGTTCCATTCCATCGGGTCGTAACGCACATCGGTTATCTCTCCGACCTCGTAAGCATCCGACGTTATCATCTTTATGTCTCTCAAAGCCTCCAACGGAACCGTCATGCTACCGCATATGAACGAACAGCGTAAAAGAATTTCTGTGATAATAAAAATAAAGGGGGCCGAAGCCCCCTTTGAAATGAAAATAAAAAGGTTTTATCCGCCGCCTGAGGGCATGAACATGTCTATGTTCACTTCCTCCGCTGTCTCTTCGAACTGTCTGACGGACCTCAATTTTTGATCTTGGTCCCTCTCCCGTTCTTTGTAGGACTCTGCTCTGTATTCGCTGATGTCCGCTTTCGTAAGGTTAACGGAGTCGTAGTAAAGGTTGGTGAAATCGAGCAACGCCCACGTTTTACCGTCCTTTTCTCTGACATCCGTTACTTTACCGACAGTTGACGTCGGAAGATACTTGCAGATATCCCCTATTTTCATGTGTTATCACACTTTGATGACAGCGGTTCTCTCACCGGCCGGCTTGAACTCCCTGAGTCCGCCTCTTCCGATCTCCTTTGTAACGTTCGCGAAGTCGAACACAAGGCTCGGGTCGGCGAATGCCACACGGACGAACGGGTTCACGGTGAATGCGTCGCCGCGTGCCGCGTGCGCCGCCTTCGGTATGCCGGTGTATCCGGGCAGGTGACCTACGTTCATCGCGTAGTTCGGGTAGTTGGGGCCTCTGAGCTCCATCGGCAGTCCCTCATCGGACCTGTACGCAAGCGAGTTCGCGGAACCGCACTGGTCCTGCAGGTCGTAGCCGTAGAAACCAAGTCTTCCGGCCCTTTCCTTGTGCTGCAGCATCGACAAGTACCAAAGGTTCACACCGCAGTCGGCGACACCTGTTGCCATCGCGCCTGCGATACCCGTTGTTGCCGCCGCGACAGTTGCTCTCTGCGAACCGCCGAAGTGCGACTCCATGACGGTCGGGTACTTCTCGTACATGCTCAGTGCGTATGCGTTCACATCGTCACCGAACTTCAGGAGGTCGTCGAGCTTTGCAGGGTCTGCTTTGCAGAATCCGCCGTACTTGTCCTTGATCATGTCTATCGCGTGATAGACGTAGTCCTCAAGGATGTTGTCGGTGTATGCTGCGGATGCGTACTGCGTGAAACCCACACCGCCGGACATGTATCCGCCGAGGTAGATCTGATCGAAGACCACTGCACCCAATGCCACTGCCTCAAGTGCCGCGCGTCCCGGGTCATCCGGTTTCACACGGTCGGACTGCGTGATGTCAGCCATGTATCCGAACGGGATCCCTCCCGGTTCGTTCGGGCCTCTCGCACGCCTTGCCGGCATCATCGTACCCATTTCCATCGACTGGTGCTTCGCTGCGTATGCGAAGTCTGCGATCGCCGCCTCACCTGCTGCCAGTTTGTATGACGAGATGAACGCCATCGAGATCTGCATTGCCGCATGTCTTGAAACGGTCGCACCGTCCATGAGCCTTCCGACCATTGTCGGAACGCGCACTGCCTGTGTCAGCGTGTTGCCGATCGCTTTCTTTATCTGTGCCGCGTGGTCCTTGGTGAACAGTTTGTTGATGTCGATGACGAATCTCTTGTCGATCGAGTCGATCAACTCATCGTTACCGCTGAACACCTTTATGTACGAGTCCTTCACAAGTGCCGGGTTACACTCGGCCATGTGCTCCTGAACGACCGCTCCTCCGGGGATCGTGTGGTTGACGACCTCAAGGTAAGCGTTGATCGTTTCCGGCGTAACTTCCTTACCCAACCTTCTTTCGATGGTCTGGTGCGGTGAGTCAAGTCCTACGAGCACGGTCCTCCTTATGTCATCCCAAGCCTGCTGGATAGCGGGGTTGTTGATGCAGTGCAGGTCATCCGGCTCTACGAATATGTCGGTGTGCGACATCTGGTAGGGCATCCATGACCTCTGACCCAACGGGACACCGATGTCCTGGTTCATCATCGGTATTCCGCGCTCTTTGGCGATCTTCTTCGATTCCGCGACGAATTCCACTTTCCTCTTTGACTGTTTCCAGCCGCCGTAGCAGTAGAACTTTGTGTGCTGGTCGGTCGGGTCCTCTTTGAACTTTTTCTTGACCGCCTGCATGAATAATTTCTCTTTCTCAGCCAACTTTAGACCCCCTTTACGTTGAAGGGCTGGTAACCGGAGAGCGTTCTCAGTTTGTGTATCCTGATACCGTACGCGGTCACTTCTTTGTCATCCCTCATGTCGACTCCGCCGGGGAATGCGCTGAATATCGTCGTCCTCTTGAGGAGGTCCGCCGTCGGCGCCGGTTTGCCGACCGAGATCCTCTTGTCAAGGGGCAGGGCGACCTGATCCTTCACGTAGACGACCTCTTTCTTCTTCGCATCCCAGACGTATCTCTGCCATGCGTCGAACATCAGACCGTTCTCGTCGAGACGGCATGCGTGACCGTGAACGGTCGCACCCCTTATCCCCGTGAGCGCCGGGTCGAATGTTTCGTTGTCTATGAGTTCCTTCGAAAGTTTTTCGAGGTCCCTCTCTCTCATTTCGATTATCTGTCTTCCCGAGAGTGTACCCGTGTCGAGGCCTCTGTACCTTGACAGGTACATCCACGCCCTCTGGTACGGGGATATCGGCGCGAAGTAGACGGAGTCAGTGAACTGGATGTACCTTACCCTGTCTCCCTTCTTCGCACCCTCGATCGGTACGACGAGTTCTCTTATGGGGCACACCGGTTCCTTACCCTCCTCGAGCGGCGGGTGGATAGACTTGTAGTTTTCTCCGGGGTTCCTGTGTCCCATGATCCTGACGACATCATCCATTGCGATGTCGCGCAGTTTCTTCAGGTTCTGCTTCGGGTCCAAGTATCTGCGCCTGTTGACGGCAGGTACGGTCGTACCCGGATAGAATTGTCTTTTGTAAGCCATAATTAGCACCTCAATGTGTCTGTTAAGGTAGGCCTGTATTTCGAGTACCTTCCGATCTCCAATGAATACCCCACCTTGATCGTCCTGTCGCACGCTTTCTTCAGTTCTTCGACCGCAGCGTCCACGTCCGCCTCAGGTTCGAGTTCCACATAAAATCCGCCGACCATTTTGGTCAGCTCGATCTCACGCTCACCGAACTTTATGATCTTGCGCTCCGGGTGGTCCACCGGTATCCCGGTGTGCGGACCGCTCTTCACTTTCAGCGGTAACGTTTCGCCGCAGATGTTTATCTGCCGTATGTGCTTCACTTCGATCAGTGCGTTGAGCACCTTCTCCGTCGTGTCCGCGCTCAAGAGGCGGTCGGTGAATATCTTCACCTCGGGAAGAGGGGCTCCTGCGTATGTCATCTTCATCGTTCTGGTACCGGTCATCAGGATCATACCTTCTTTGCGATTTTCTTGGCCTCCGCGCCAACGACCTGTATCGGTGTGCTGAACTCCTTCAGGTCACCGAACACTTCTTTGATCAGACCGGACGTTGCCTCTGCCGAGAATGTCTGTGTTCCGCCGTCAAGACAGTTAGCTGCCGTGACCGCCGGGATCAGTACACCCTTCGAGTGCTTGGTAACGACGTGGTTCCCGTGGAACAGACCGGGTCCTCCGCCTCCGTAGATGGAGTGCGAGAAGAATGACATACCGACGCACACACCCATCGACCTTCCGTAATCTGCGGACGGGAGA
>Ga0209737_10002558_pt1 | contig 12707 bp, 13 predicted proteins | sample TergutCu122P3_FD_187284 | JGI IMG/M metagenome (GOLD analysis project Ga0209737, IMG submission 187284) | Cubitermes ugandensis P3 segment gut microbial communities from Kakamega Forest, Kenya - Cu122 P3 (SPAdes) (version 2) | ecosystem: Host-associated > Arthropoda: Insects > Digestive system... | reverse complement strand
AAAATGAACTTAAAGCAAAGAAAAAATTGGAGTTGATTCAAAATACGCTTACTCAAGAACTGAATAATGGTGTTACTATACAGCAACTTGCTGAAAAATATCAGGTTAATTTTATGGATAGTGTTACTTTGGTTTTTGGTGGAGAAACTTACCAAAACAGAAGCATTGAAAATGTTGCCATAGGTAAAATATTCGCTTTACCCGCCGGAGAACCCACCATTGTTTCCGGAAAAAACAATCTGTATGCCATTTCTATTTACGAAAAGAGAGAACCCACCGAGCCCTCAGCCAATCTTGCCATGGAAAAATCTATGCTCAGAAATGCGGCTCTTGGCAGAGGCAGAAATGAAAACACTATTCTGGAGGGCTTGAAAGATAAAGCCACTGTACTGGACCAAAGATACTTGTATTTCACGAGGTAAACTCATCTATTCCGCCACACACCGCACGCTATATCCGCTTGCGCGGTTGGAGTTGGCATCGGCGTACACGAAAGTATTGCAGAAATACAAGTATTTCGCCATTTGGCCGTCAGCCGTACTGCTCCAGTAGTGCCCGTATGTTGCCACTGACACAAGATTGCCATTAGTCCAGCTGCGGTTGCCCGCCGCAGGCAGAAACATAAGCGGCTCGGGAGCACCGGCAGCAGTTAAATCGGTTTTGGGTTTGCCACTACCCCACTCTGCTTGTGTGTAGAGCGCGTAACCGCACATCCTGTTGTTATCAAAGGTAGTACTTGGAACGCCGTTATTGACCTTAACCCATACCAAACCGCTACGAGAAACAGTTTCAGTAACACTGCCAAGAACGGTAAGGTGGTCGTCAGTGGCTACAATGGAACTACCATCCTCCCAACCCAACAAAGCCCACTCGTGTTGGGTAGGCACGCGGTAACCCGCAGGACACGGGTCGTTGGGACGTTTGGATACGGAAGCGTTACCACCATAACAAGCAGTACCGGTAGTAGGACAAGCATTTCCTCCGGCAGCAGCAGCGGCATTAGGACAACCGCTACCTACAGAGCAACCGTTACCCCATAAATTACTGTTGTTTAAATCATTTTGAGCCCAAAAACCAGTTGGAAGAAAGGCGTGGTAAACAAACAGCGTATCCCTTTCAGGATTGTAAGTAGTTACCGAGTAAGGAGAAGGGTTGGAAACGCTGAAATATTGAGGATAAGAAGCCGTGGCGCAACGCAACGTATGCTGGGGGTCTTTTCGTCCCCATTGGTAAAAGCCGCCGAAAACGCGGATGTCACCTGTACCGCAGGCAATATAATCCGCTTTCATTTGTTCTTTGGGGGTTAGGGAGGGGTCTGCGCCAAGGTTGTAGGTAAGGAATCTGAGCGTGGTGGTGGTAGTAGGTTCCGCAGACTGCTCGTGCACCCAGTTGCCTGCGGCATCCGGAGTAGTGCTCACGGTTATGGGAATATCAACGGAAGTGGTGGTAAACGGATAGCGGTTTGTCATACAAACTACTCCGGCTTCTACCAACGCTGCCGCGGTGGTTATGGTTCCCTTGCTGCAGGTGGCTTGCCTGCGGTAATACATATTGCTGCTCAGTGCCGGGGTGGTATAGTTGGCGTTATTGTTGGTGCCTGCAGCGGGTATCCAGGTTACGTTATCTGTGCTTTGTTGCCACAGGTAAGTAAGAGTACCTTCCGCTCCGAAAGCGCCCCCCAACGTGAAGGTATGCGTAGTGCCCGAGCAAATACCCGCCCCCACAGGGTCAGGCTGAGTGAAATAGTTTTCTATACACCGCACCGAGAAGCCGAATGCGCGGCCGCTGGTGTTGTCGGCGAGCACGCTGCTACTACTGAAGTAAAAGCTGTACGAGTCGAAACTGTTAACCGTACTACCCCAGTAGCCCCCTTCCGTACCCACATTGCTGAGCGCGCCATTACTGAAGTGGCGGAGGCCCGCGGCGGGCAGGAACAAGAGAGGAGTAGGAGCGGAAGCGGCAGTTAAATCAGTGCCGTCGGCAGGAGAAATGGGATAAGCAACGTCCCAAACCGATTTATCATAAATAGCGTATCCGCACATATTATTAGCTGCCCAACTACCGTTTATCAAACCGTTACGTACACGAACCCATACCAAACCACTCTTAGCAACAGTTACATTATTAGAAAGAGATGCAAGGTAATCGAAAGCATCTGTAGTAGAGTTGCCACCCTCCCAACCAAGCAATGCCCACTCGTGCTCAGTAGGAACGCGATAACCCGCAGGGCAGGGGTCGTCAGGGCGTTTGGTTACGTTTGTGTTACCACCTGTAGTAATCCCCAAACTATTACCCCATAAATTACTGTTGTTTTGAGCAGGAGTAGTCCAATTCCAAGGAGAAGCCATACCATAAACAAACCTACCCGGGTCAGAAGCCACAGTAGCATTAGGAACGCCGGTATTGGCAACCAATGTGGTAGTAAATCTTGGGTCGGTGCCAACAGCGGGGGTGGGGGCGCAACGGAAAGTATGCGTAGCATCTTTTCTTCCCCATTGGTAAAAACCGCCGTAAACGCGCAGATCTCCATCGCAGGCATACTTTTGTTTCATTTGTTCTTTGGCGGTTAGTGCGGGGTCTGCGCCAAGATTGTAGGTAAGGAATTTAAAGTCAATATTTTTGGTAGGACCGGCGGCTTGCTCGTGCACCCAGTTGCCTGCGGCATCCGGTGTGGTGCTTACTTTAACAGGAACCGTAACGGCAGAGGTAGTAGGGGGATAGGTGTTTGCCAAACAAGAAGCGGCTTCCACCAACGCCGATGCGCTGGTAATGGTACCCTGGTCGCAGGTGGCAGAGCGGCGGTAGTACACATTACTACTTAGCGCCGGTGTGGTATAGTTGGCGTTTGTTCTGGTTCCTGTGGCGGGTCCCCAGGTTATATTATCTGCGCTTTCTTCCCACAGGTAGGAAAGGGTACCCATAACTCCGGAGGGTACTGCTAAAGTAAAGGTGTGCGTAGTACCCGGGCAAATACTTGCCCCCACCGGATCCGGCTGAGTGAAATCGTTGGCAACGCAACGCACCGATGAGCCGACGGCGCGGGTGTTGTTGCCGTAGGCAGTCACAAAGCTACTACTGATGTATAAGCGGTTCGAATAGCTGCTAACAACCGTACTACTCCAGTAGTCCCCGCGCGTGCCCACATTGTCAATATTTCCAGTATTGCAATTGCGGAATCCCGCGGCGGGCAGGAACAGGAGTGGATTAGGTGCAGCAGGAGTGGTTAAATCAGTACCGGCAGGAGGAGGAGAAAGATATGCGGCGTCCCAAACCGATTTCTCGTAGATAGCGTATCCGCACATATTATTGGCAGACCAACTACCGTTTATCAAACCATTCACTACACGAACCCATACCAAACCACTCTTAGTAACAGTAATATCATTTGTGATAGAAGAAATTCCATCGTTAACCGTTGCAGTGATAGAACTACCATCCTCCCAACCAAGCAATGCCCACTCGTGTTCAGTAGGAACACGATAACCCGCAGGACAAGGGTCGTCAGGACGTTTGGTTACGGAAGCATTACCGCCTGTAGTAACCTCGAAACTATTTCCCCATAAATTACTGTTGTTTTGAGCAGGAGTAGTCCAATTCCAAGGAGAAGCCATACCATAAACAAACTTACCTGGGTCGGAAGCCACAGTAGCATTAGGAACGCCGGTATTGGTAACCAAAGCGGTAGTAAATCTTGGGTCGGTGCCAACAGCGGGGGTTGGGGCACAACGGAAAGTATGCGTAGCATCTTTTCTTCCCCATTGGTAAAATCCGCCGTAAACACGAATGTCGGTTTGGTCAGCAGCATACACCTGTTTCATCTGCTCCTTGGGAGAAAGGTTAGGGTTAGCACCAAGATTGTAAGTGAGAAATTTAAGATTAATGGTTTCGGTAGGACCGGCAGCCTGCTCGTGAACATAATTGCCGGCAACATCTTTAGTAGTGCTTACCTTTATGGGAACAGAAACCTGCTGGTCAATAGCAGGTGTATGAGAAGTAGTAGGAAAAGTGTTAGACATACAGGAAAAAGCACATGGCTCCGTTCTTATCTTAAAGTAAAATATTCCGTATTGTTTGCCTTCGGCAATATTATCCCAAACCAGTACTTTTCCGCCGCCGGCAGTTTGGCAGGTTACGGTGCCGCTTACGTGCTCTGCATCAGTCCACGTGCATTTGCCGTCTAAACTGTAGCACAAAACAAGGTCCACAGGGTCGGTGGTAGTTAAGGTGTACGTTACCGTAACATTCGTTGGGTTCATCGCTACGTTGTCAATGGTGGCTTTTTGCGCCATCAAAGCAGAAGAGCAGAAAAGCAGAATGGCAGAAAAGCAGAAGAGCAGAAGAGCAGAACGGTGGCTCCAATTCCCCTCCTTTTGAAAGGAGGGGTGCCCGAAGGGCGGGGCGGATTGAAAAATGTAACGTGCAACGCGTAACGATTGTAATTTGTAGTCTTTTTGCATAATTTTATGTTTTTTTGTTAATAATAATTCAAAAAAGAACTTGTAACGGCGAAAGTATAAATATTTTATAAAAATGTAAAAAATGTATAAAAAATAGACAAAAAAATTTGCAACCTAATTTTTGTTTTGTGTATATTTGAAAAAAAAGGGATATTTGCACCGTGTTTAATAAATAGTTTTTTGAGATGACAACCGACAAGAAAAAAATAAAAGAAACAAGTGATAAAATTAGCTTTATAACCTTTATTATCATAGAATTTGCAGAAGCATTCAAAATGAAAAAACCGGAAGCCTTTCAGTATCTTACTAAATATGGTGGGTTAGATTTCCTTTATAAACATTGGTGGGCATTACACACCGACGATAAATATTTTGCATTGAGAGATTTGTATGCGATCTGCCTTAAAAATGGAGGTAAAAGATGAAAGTGTATCACGGAAGTTTTACGGAAATAAAAGAAATTGACTTGTCCAAATGTGAAAAGAATAAAGATTTTGGAAAAGGTTTTTATGTTACCAAAAATAGAAAACATGCTGAAGAATGGGCAGAAAGAATAGGTAACCGTAACAATGCCACCGGCTTTGTTACCGAGTTTGAATTTGGAAAATATTTGTTTCACGAAAACGATTTCAATATTTTGCGGTTTTCCGATTATTCCGATGAATGGCTTGATTTTGTGGTTCTAAATCGTAGCAACAAAGCTGATGGTAATCTCCACGATTTCGATTTTGTTGAAGGTCCAATTGCAGATGATAAGATTTCCAGACGAATATATGATTATCTTGACGGTATTGTTTCTAAAACAGATTTCTTAAATGAATTGAAATACCACGAACCAACGCATCAAATTTGCTTTTGTACTGTAAAATCATTGCAATTAATAAGCAAACCCAGCCGGAAAGAGATTAGCGCGGTTGAAACTATTGTTGAACACATTGTTATGAATCTTGTCGAAAAAAATAATATTGAAGAAGAATCTGCTGTGAATTTATTTTGCAATTCAGATACCTTTGCCAACCTTGCCGATGAATCAACAGGACTTTATAAAAAAACGTGGGAGGAGATTTATGAAATGTTGAAAGTTGAAAAAAATCTTACTTTTTCATAAACTCAACCGCCTCACTGTCATTCAAATTAATTTATACTTACTTTACCCATTATGAACCTTTTCCCTGCTTTAGAAAAACGCTACACCAAAGAAACGAAAACCGCCTTAGAAGCACAACGGTTAGCCCACGAAATATCATTCGGTCCCATCGTATTTCAAGTGTCGCGCCTGATGATAAAATTCGGCATTTTGCAAATGCTCTTGGATTCCAAAAATGGTTTAACATTAGATGAAGTTACCGAGAAAACAAAACTGTCGAAATATGCCTGCCAATGCTTGTTGGAAGCATCGCTCACTATTGGTACCGTGCTTTATCAGGAGGAGAAATTTACCTGCTCTAAAGCGGGCTGGTTTCTGCTTAACGACCCCCTCGTAAAAGTAGATATTGACTTTAACCACGATGTGAACTACCTCGGCTGGTTTCACTTGGAAGAGGCGTTGCTTAACGGAAAACCCGAGGGATTGAAAGTATTCGGAAATTGGAGTACGATTTACGAAGGGCTTTCCCAACTTCCCCCAAAAGTGCAGGAAAGCTGGTTTGGTTTTGACCACTACTACAGCGACCAGTCTTTCGACGAAGCGCTGAAACTCGTGTTTGACTGGAAACCCAAAACCCTGTTAGATGTGGGCGGGAATACAGGCAGATGGGCATTGCGCTGTGTTGACTATGACGAAAATGTAAAGGTAACGATTATGGATTTGCCGCAACAGATTGAATTGATGAAGAAACATACGGCAAACAAGAAAGGTGCGGAACGTATTTTCGGACACGGCTGCAACCTCCTTGACCCCCACACCCCTTTCCCAACAGGATTTGACGCCATTTGGCTCAGTCAGTTTTTAGACTGTTTTTCGGAAGAGGAGGTTACAAGTATCCTCAGCCGTGCCGCAAAATCTATGAATGAACACACAAAACTGTACATTATGGAAACATTTTGGGACAGACAACGTTTTGAAACCGCCGCATATGCATTAACCCAAATTAGCCTCTACTTCACTGCATTAGCAAACGGAAACAGCAAAATGTACCACTCCGAAGATATGATACGCTGTGTGGAAAACGCCGGTCTTACCGTAGAAAATATTATTGACGGACTGGGGAAAGGGCACTCGGTGGTGGTATGCAGGAAGATGGAAGATGGAAGTTAGAAGATGGAAGATGGAAGTTAGAAGATAGAAGATAGAAGATGGAAGTTAGAAGATGGAAGTTTATTGTTAAATGTTTATTTTTAATAAATTATATTATGGAAAAAGCAGTGTCGTTTAGGGAATTGGAAGTTTGGAAGTATGCGCATACTTTTGTTTTGAAAGTTTATCAGATTACAGAAAGTTTTCCAAAATCAGAAATGTTTGGATTATCATCCCAATTTAGAAGAGCCTCAGTTTCAATTGCAGCTAATATTGCAGAAGGGTTTAAGAAAAAAGGGAAATTAGATAAATTGAAATTTTTCAACATCGCACAAGGTAGCCTTGAAGAATGTCACTACTACATTATTCTGTCAAAAGATTTGCATTATTTTACTGAAATTGTTGAAAATGAATTTTATAAACAACTAGAAATGATTGGAAAAATGTTGAACTCTTATTGCAAAAAAATAGAAATTGATTTCAATTCCCAAAAAACAAAAATAATAACATCCCCTAACCCCCTCCCTCAAGCCCCAAACTTCTAACTTCCATCTCCCAACTTCCATCTTCTTAATTCCAAATCCCTATGCCCCCCCCCATCCACTTCCTCCTCCCCCAAAAACCACCTTTCGTAATGGTGGATACGTTGCTCTATTGCGACCCGAAAACTATAAAAACTGCGTTAACCGTGCTTCAAGATAATATTTTTGTGGAAGCGGGTGTGTTGGCAGAAGCGGGTTTGATGGAAAATATTGCCCAAACTTGCGCCGCAAGAGCAGGAAGTTTAGATAATATAGATAGTGAAACGGGAAGCCACCGTGTGAAGATTGGTTTTATAGGAATGATACGAAATTTGGAAATCCTGCGTTTACCTAAGGTAGGAGATACAGTTTTAACCCAAGTGGACTGGATGGAAGAGGTTTTTCAAATATCCTTAGTGAACGCAACGGTAAAAATTGAAGATGAAGTTATTGCAACCTGCGAAATGAAAATATCGGTAACCGACAAAGAAATATGAAGTTTCCGGTGGAATAATATCAAACTTAAAGTAAATATTTATGAATGTAATAGTTAAAGAGAATGCTACTGAAAGCCACGAAGGGCAGTTGTATCATTATTTTGATGGAGAAAAGTGGGTTGAAAAATGGGAAAAAACCAACCTGGATGTCGCCAGGGTAGTAATGGAAAACCATCTTCAAGAACTTGAACCTATTCGTAATCAGGTGCTCACAGGACTATTAAGTCCACTTGCGTACCATATTCAAATCTATTCATTCGATTTAAAATTATTGTCTTCTTATACAGGAATACCCAAACGACACATTAAAAAACATCTGAAACCGAAATATTTCAATCAGTTAGAGGAAAATGTTTTAGAAAAATATGCCTTTGCCATTGGAATTACAGTAGAAGAACTTAAAAAAGTATAATAAAAGCATTATGATAATAGATTTTGAACATCGTTCGGCGGCGCATTGCGAAACAGGCGTAACTTCCAATATGTTACATTTTTATGGGCACCAACTCAGCGAAGCAATGATATTTGGTATCGGGGAGGGATTTACTTTCATCTATATACCTTTTACCTCTTTCAAAGGAAATGTGATAAAATTCAGTTTTAGGACAGTTCCGGGTTCTATTTTTACCCGCGCATTAAAAAAATTGGGCGTAAAAGTAAACATAAAAAAGTTTGATAACAAAGAAGAGGCGATGAAAGAGTTGGACAATCTGCTTGCTGCCGGAATACCGGTGGGCAACGTGGTGGGGTTGTATCATCTTCCCTACTCGCCGGTTAGAACGCACTTCAACGCGCACAACCTCTGCGTAGTGGGCAAAGAGGGAGACGAATACATCATCAGCGACCCCTGCTGGCACACTACGTTACTCAATATCTCATATCAAGATTTGATGAAAGTACGTTTTGCGGAGGGTGCATTCAAACCAAAGGGGAAAATGTACTGGATTGAAGAGAAACCCATTTTGGGAGATGTTAGAGGCATTATTTTGAAAAGCATTGAAAATACTTGCAAAAAAATGATTGGTACGCCGTTTGTGCCCCACTTTGGAACAAGAGCCATTGTAATGCTGTCGAAAAGGGTACGAAAACTTGAAAAGAGATATGGTGCCAAAGATGCTATTTTATATTTGGCTTCTTTGGTTCAGGTAATTGAAGAAGTGGGAACCGGCGGAGCTGGGTATCGTTATATGTACGCGCTTTTTTTGCACGAAGCCGCCGAAATGTTGAATCAGCCGAAATTAGAGGAGTATTCTTCAGAGATGTATCGCATTGGCGACCTTTGGCGTCAGTTTGCGCTGGAATGTGGACGAAAATTTAAAAACCGCACCCAATCCACCTACAACGATTTGGGAGACAAATTGTTAGAGATTGCCGATGCGGAAAGAAAGTTTTTTGTAGCACTGAAAAAGGAAAAATTAGGATAGTACGAATAAATTATTGATTTTGCAAAAAAACTCTTATGAAATTTACACTTGTAATAAAAGAAGGAAAAGATGGATTTCTTATAGGTCAATTAAAAGAATTACCTGCCGTTTTTTCTCAAGGAATTACTGTTTCTGAGGTTAAAAAAAATATCGCAGATGTGATTGAAATGTATTTTGAGGATATGCGCGAAAGATACTCTCCGCAGGGCGTTATGTTAAAAGAAGAAGAAATTGTTTTTGCATAATTTTTTCAAGAGAAATGAAAAGAGCAAAGTTTATTCAATATCTTAACTCAAATGGATGTGGTTTTGTAAAACACGGTGCAAGACACGATAAATATGTGAATCATCAGAGTAACAAAAGTACATTTATTCCACGTCATCCAAACATTGATACGGATTTATGTGCGCTTATTTGTAAACAACTAAATATTCCAAAACCGAACGAGGCATAGTATTATGGAAGCAAAAGTAAATGAGAAACTTGTGGATAATACCGGAGAACAAATGGTTCAGTATTATTTCGACGGAAAAGAGTGGCATCAAAAATGGGAAAAAAGATTTGATGCCAGCGAGTTGGTTATGACAAAACACGCACAGGAACTCGAAACCGTTCGCAAGCAAGTGCAAGAGGGTAAACAAAGTCCGCTTTCCTACCATATTCAAGCCAACTTATTTAGTATCAAACTATTGTCATCCTATACCGGAATCCCGAAAAGACGTATCAGAAGACATTTAAAACCCAACCACTTCAGCCAATTGGATGAAGAAACGCTGAAAAAATATGCTGCCGTATTTGAAATTACTGTAGAAGAACTTAAAGAATTATCACTATGAATCTAAATTTTGAACATCGCGCGGCAGCACACTGCGAAACGGGAGTGGTTTCCAACCTGCTCAATTTCTACGGACACCAACTCAGCGAGCCTTTGGTGTTTGGAATCGGCGCAGGGCTCTACTTTGTGAATATGCCTTTTGTGTCGTTTAAAGGAAATATGATGAAATTCAGTTTTCGTACACTGCCGGGGAACGTCTTTAAACAGGCTATGAAGAACTTGAAAATCAAAGTAAAGATGAAAAGGCGTTTTTTCAACGAAGAAAAAGCGATGAAGGCGGTAGATGCGCTTCTTGAACAGGGAATTCCTGCGGGCAATGTGGTGGGGTTGTATTTTTTGCCCTACACCCCGCTGCGTATCCACTTTAATGCCCACCATCTCTGCGTAATAGGAAAAGAGGGGGACGAATATACCGTGAGCGACCCCACCGTTCCTGCTTTGCAAAAACTTTCCTACCAAAATCTGAAAAAAGTACGTTTTAGTCAGGGGATGCTTAAACCGCAGGGCAAAATGTACTGGGTAAAAGAGAAACCTGCTGAACTACCCATCGAGGCAGCCATAATAAAGGGGATGAAGACGACTTGCCGTAAGATGCTCGGCACGCCGTTGTTGCCGCTTGGTGTACGCGGTATTGCCGTGCTTTCCAAACAAATACGTAAATTGGAAACAAAATATGGAGAACAGGACGCCCTGATATTTTTAGCCACATTATTGCAGGCAATGGAAGAGTTTGGCACGGGTGGCGCAGGATTCCGTTTTTTATACAGCGCCTTCCTGTTAGAAGCAGCAGATATTTTAAACAAACCTGATTTAAAAAGATTTGCAGATGATATGACCAACATTGGCGACCAATGGCGCTACTTCGCGTTGGAATGTGGAAGAAAGTTTAAAAACAGAAGTAAAGAATCTTACAATGAATTGGCAGATAGACTGTTTGATATTTCCGAAAAAGAGAAGGCGTTTTTTAGGGCATTGAAAAAAGAGATTGGAAATTATTAAAATTGAAAAATAGATAGCGAAAAACCTGTTTACCACCTGTGAATTATGATTATTGATTTTGAACATCGAAACACCTCACACTGTGAAACCGGAGTCGTTTTAAACGTAATGAATTTCTACGGTTTTCAATTGAGTGAACCGATGATTTTCGGAATTAGTTCGGGGCTTTTCTTTGTGTATATGCCTTTGTTCAGAGGAGACCGGGGCGTACCTTTGGTGGGTTTTCGCACTTTCCCCGGCACCATCATTAACAAAGCCTTTAGGAGTTTTAAAGTCAAAATCAGCACCAAACGTTTTTTTGGTTTTCAGAAAGATAAGGCGATGCAAGAGATGGACAAACTGCTTGCTCAGGGGATTCCGGTGTGTAATAAGGTGGGGATGTACTTCCTGTCCTATATGCCGCGAGAGTTGCGCGAACATTGGAATATTCACAATTTTTGTGTTATTGGCAAAGAGGGCGATGAATATATAGTGAGTGAATCTCTTTACGGAATCAAGCGAATCTCTTATGAAAATCTGAAAAAAGTGCGTTTTTCTGCGGGCAGACTAAAACCCCGCGGAAAAATGTTCTGGGTAAAAGAAAAACCGACGTCAATCCCCGATATTAACACGCTTATTATCAAAGGCATTAAGAAAACCTGCCGAAATATGGTGGGGATTTATGGCATTCCAATGGCTTCGTATCTTGGTGTACGGGGGATTGTGAAGTTATCGAAATATATTAGAAATTTAGAGGCAAAATTAGGAGAAAAAGCGCCGATCTTACTTGCAAAAATGATTAGATATCTGGAAGAACTGAGTACTGGCGGTGCCGGGTATCGTTATATTTTCGGCGCTTTTTTATTTGAAGCCGCAGAGGTTTTAGAAAAACCGAAATTGAAAGAGTATTCCGTAGAAATAAACCGTATTGGCAATCTGTGGCGGGAATTTGCCATTGAGGGCGGGCGGAAGTTGAAGAATCGGAATACAGTCTCTTACGATGAATTAGCAGATAGATTATTAGAAATTGCCGCCGCAGAAAAGAGGTTTTTTGTAGCGTTGAGAAAGGAAAACTAAGTTTTTTCTCAGATTTTTTAACTTAACAAAGGGAAATTACAAGACAAGAATTTCTGTGGTGGGTATGCCTGTGGGAGTTTCTCGTTACACACTTGTGGTAAATGGCGAAAGAGTGGCTGGTAAGAAAGTGGTAGTGAATTAAGAATACAATTTATAGAAATCTAACTTTTTAGCAACTTCTTGATATCATTCAACTTCATCAACGCCTCAACTGGGGTTAGGCGGTCAATGTCGGTGTCCATAATTTGGTCTTTGATGTCCAACAAAAGCGGGTCGTCTAAATTGATGAAACTGAGTTGGTAGCCGGTCTCTTTCTTTTCAATTTTGGGTTTGTTTTTGCCGGTGTCGCGGGTACTTTCCAATTGTTGCAACACCTCTTCGGCGCGTTTCAGAACCGCGTAAGGCATTCCTGCCATTCGCGCCACGTGGATTCCAAAACTGTGCTCGCTGCCGCCCTGTTCTAATTTTCTTAAAAACAACACTTTATTGTTGATTTCCTGCACTGTAACGTGATAATTCTTAATGCGGGGAAACTGTTCCGCCATATTGTTCAACTCGTGGTAGTGGGTGGCAAACAACACCTTAGCGCGAAATTGTTTGTGCTCGTGCAAATATTCGGCAATCGACCACGCAATAGATACCCCATCGTAAGTGCTGGTGCCGCGCCCAATCTCATCCAGCA
>Ga0209737_10002555_pt1 | contig 12716 bp, 10 predicted proteins | sample TergutCu122P3_FD_187284 | JGI IMG/M metagenome (GOLD analysis project Ga0209737, IMG submission 187284) | Cubitermes ugandensis P3 segment gut microbial communities from Kakamega Forest, Kenya - Cu122 P3 (SPAdes) (version 2) | ecosystem: Host-associated > Arthropoda: Insects > Digestive system... | reverse complement strand
AAAGGTGATTTACAGGAATTTGTTGCCGGCGGACGAAAAATAGAAAATTTAACATTGAACGATAAAATTTTAATTGCGGAATCATGCAGCCATCATCCGCTTCAAGAAGACATTGGTCGAGTAAAAATCCCAAATATGCTAAAGAAAAAATTAGATTTCGAGCCTAAAATCGATTTTTGTGCAGGAAAAGACTTCCCTGAAAATCTACAGGAATATTCGCTTGTTATTCACTGCGGCGGTTGTATGTTTACTCGCCGAGAAATGCTTGTTAGAATAGAAATATGTAAAAATAAAAAAATCGCAATCACCAATTACGGCGTTGCGATTTCATTTTTACAAGGCGTTGCCGAAAGAACAACTGCCCCTTTTTTAAGCAATTAAATTATTTGCTTCCGCCGAATTCATAACCAACGGAAAAGCATAATTTTGCATAACGAATGTAAGCACCGTCTTTATGGTCCTTCTCCCAACCACCAGGTCTGCCATCATCATTTTCTTTAGTTGATTTTGTATCGCCAAGCATTGTAAGATAACGAGCATCAAAGAATAATTTTCCCGGACCTACATTGAAACCGAAATCAGCACCAAAAGTCAAACCAACTGATTGACCGGCAGATTTCCAAACATCTTTTTTGTCGCCATTATCATAATAATCAACATACCTCGCTGCGGTAGGATGGAAATGAGGTCCCGCAAAGATTCCCAATTTTCTTTCTAAAAGAGTAACTTTTGCCAAAACAGGAACTATAATGGTTCTGTATGAATAACGCCATCCATTCCCATCTTTATCAACTTGTCCAGCTCCAAAATTAGTAAAAAACATTTCTGTTTGAAGTGCAAAGGGGTCAGCCAATTGAAGTAAAAAGAATGGCGCAAAATCAAAAGAAGCACCATTGCTCCATTTCATGTCAGCATCGTCCATTGATTTTTTGTAATCACTTGCTTTATCTCCTGCATAACGAGACAAGTTAATGCCCATTCCCATACGAGCACCATAATAAGCATCTACCGCAAACGAAGACACTGCCAACATCAGCACAATAAGTGCCGCCAATAATCTTTTAGCAACCATAGGTTACCTCCTGAAATTAAAATTAAACAAATGAGCCATTGCGTTAAAATAAACACAAAACGATATTCTTGTCAAGTAGTTTGTTACAAAAGATTGATTTTTCACTAAATTTAATTTATTTATTACTCAATCAATTCAAAATCAAGTTTTTCAAATTCATTTCCGTTAATTATTATAGAGACCTGATGAAGTCCGAGATGAAGTTTCCTTGTTGTTACCACTTTAAAAGAGTGTTTTCGAGTAATTTGTGTTATAGAATTTTCAACATACTCTTTTTCACTGATTTTGCAAACTTTCTTTGACAATGTCCCATTCGCCTTTTGATAATAAAGTCCGTATTCAAGCCTTATTTTGGATTTCTTTTCGTTATTATTCAACAGCTTAAAACTAAATTCCAAAGAGTTACCTGCTTTAACTTTTGGTGTTAAAATCCGAAAATCTTTAATACTAATGTTTTTTATTACATTCAAACCGAATATTTCCATAACATCTGTATTGCCTTGTTTTAATAGTGTTCTGCAGCCATGTTTAATAACCCAATCTATATTTTCCGATTCACCTTGCCATTTTTTTGCCAAATCAATAACTATTTTAGGATTATCTTTCGCAATATCATTCAAATTATTTGCAACGCTCAATCTTACAAATTTTGACACATCGTTTTTTAGATTTTCCAAAATCGGAATAATTGGAGAAGGATTTTCTTTTAAATTTGGTAAAGCCATGTGCCATGGAAGTCTCGGACGGCAACCTTCCGATGAAAGTCGTCGTACTCCCCAATGTTCGTGTTTCGACCAAACTAACATTTGCTTCATCATTTCGTTTGGATATTTTATTATAAAAGGGCGAACAGCAAATTCACAAGAAGTAAACTGAGTAATTTTTTCTATAGCTTTCACAGAGGTTTCGTAATCATCTAAACCGTATTGTTCTACATAGTTGTCCAAAATCCAACCGTATTCCAAAGATAAACCAAATTGTGTGTCATCCACTATCGAAGAATCAGGTAGTGTATTTTTTACATAATCCAACAATTCAAGTATTTTAGCGATTGCATCTTTGTAATCTGCCGGCAAAAACTTTTTCAGAACTGCTGTAATATGCATACAACGTTGTTTAAATTCTCTGTTTTCCCATTCATCATCCATTATTTGGGACACAAACCCGCCGGCATCAAAATCGCTGACAACAAGTTTCAAGTCTTTCGTAAATCTATCGAAAAACTGCTCATTAAACATATTTTTAATCGGTTCCATTATTTAAATCCTCTCCAGAAACGCATTTATTCTCTCGACACATTCATCTTTCCCTATCAAAGGAATTATGTCATGAAGAGACGGACCTCCGCCAACTCCCGTTATTGCTAATCTTGCGGGCAAACCGACTTTTCCGAATCCGACCGCAAATTTTGCTACTACATCTTGCAGAAGTTTATCGCATGTTTCTGTGTCACAAATTGTCATTTCTGTCAATCTTTGAGCAATTTCTTGCAAAACATTCGATAAATTCGCATCTTTTTTAACTTTTGTGAGAGTTTGTTCGTCATAATTTCTCGGTGCGTTAAAGAAAAAATCACATAAAGCAGAAAGTTCCGTAATGTGATTTGTCCGCTCTTTCATTAAATCTATTGCCGCAACAATTTTTCTTATATCATTTGTCTTCCAGATTTCAAAAAATTCGTCTTTTAATTCATTAAAAAGCGTTTCGGCTGGTGTGTGCCGCATATATTCGCCGTTCATCCAGTCTAACTTTTTTGTATCAAAAACTGAACCTTTAGGACTAACTTTTGCCAAATCAAATGCAGATATTATTTCGTCAATCGTCATAATTTCTCTGTCATCACCCGGATTCCAGCCCAAAAGAGCTAAAAAATTTCTTAGCGCATCAGAAAGAACACCTTTTTCTTTGTAATCCATAACACTTGCCGCACCTTTGCGTTTTGAAAGTTTAGAGCCGTCTTCGCTCAAAATTACCGGCAAATGTGCAAATTCCGGCGGAGTCCAACCGAATGCTTCATAAAGCAAAACATGCTTAGGTGTACTTGTAATCCATTCGTCACCACGCAAAACATTAGTGATTTTCATAAAATGGTCATCAATCACATTTGCCAAATGATAAGTTGGGAATCCGTCGGTTTTCAGCAAAACAAAATCGTCTTGCGTTTTAGTATCAAACGAAATTTCGCCGCGAATTTTATCAACAAAACTAACCGTGCGGTTTTCAGGAATTTTAAGACGAATTACAAATTTTTCGCCGTTTTTTACTCTTGTATCACTCTCAGATTTCGGTAAATCTCTGCATTTTTTGTCGTAACCGCTAACTCCCAAGCCCGATTTTTCTTGTTCTTCACGAAGTTGTGTCAATCGTTCTTCCGTACAAAAACAGCGGTAAGCAAGTCCTTTTTCGAGCAGTTCGTTAGCATATTTATTATATAATTCCAATCGTTTGCTTTGAAAATATGAACCATAATCTCCGCCGACTTCAGGACCTTCGTCCCACTGCAAGCCGAGCCAACGCAGAGACGAGAAAATTTCGTCCAAAGCGTTTTCATTGTAGCGGCTTCTATCCGTATCTTCAATACGAAGCAGAAATTTTCCGCCTGTTTTTTTTGCATAAATCCAATTAAATAATGCGGTTCTTGCTCCGCCCAAATGTAAATATCCCGTCGGTGACGGCGCAAATCTTACTCTTACTTCACTCATTTTTTGTCCTTTTTCTCGTTAAATTTTACAGAAAAATAATTTTTGCTTAACTTATCTTGAACCTTTTTTCGCTTTTTCCGCATTTATATGGGCGAAATTTTGTATTTTCTGACAAAATGTGGAGTAAATATTGAATAAAGTAAATAAAAATTATGGTGTAATCGTTGTTGGTGCGGGTCCTGCGGGAACTACTGCTGCTATGTTTGCAAAAAAGCAAGGATTATCTGTAATGTTAGTTGACAAAGCAACTTTTCCCCGTGAAAAAATTTGCGGCGACGGACTTTCGACACGCACAATGAAAACACTTCAAGCGTTGGGATTATACGAAAAATTTCTTGAAAAATGTCCTGTAAATAAAATTGACGGCGTAACTTTTTCAAGCCCGAACGGAACTCTACTTCCAATAAATTATGCGGCAATGGGAAGATATGACGATGTTGAAGGATATACTTTAGACAGAACTTATTTTGACAATTTTCTCTTTAACGAAGCGAAAAATCTAGGTATAGATATTATTGAAAATTTTGAAGTTAAGAAAATTCTTACAGACAAAAATGAAAATGTTTGTGGAATTTCTGGAAATAAAGACAACGAAACGCTTTCATTTGAAGCAAAAATTGTAGTTTGTGCAACCGGAATTTTCCCGAAAATTCTGAAATCAATAAATTATGAATTTCCGTCACAAAACAAATATGCAATCGGAATCAGACAGCATTTCAAAGGCGTTGATTGCAACAAAAAAATGATTGAAATGCACTTTGTAAAAGAAATAGTGCAAGGTTATTTTTGGATTTTCCCCGAAAAAAACAATTTGGTAAATTTGGGATTTGTAATTCCCGAAAAAATACGGAAATGCAAAAAAATAAACCTCGAAAAAGAATTAGAACGAATTATTTCGTCGCCGCAATTTTCAGACAGATTTAAAAATGCCGAAAAAGTTACCGAACCAAAAGCCGCATTTTTGAATTTGGGCGGAAGTAAAGTTTATAAACCCAAAGCAGGACTTTTGATTATCGGCGATTCGATGGGTTTGACCGAACATTTTACCGGCGAAGGCGTAGGAAATGCAATGTTTTCGGGGCAAAAAGCAGCAGATGTAATTAAAACCGCATTTGAAACAAACGATTTTTCAGAAAAAACAATGGTTCTTTTTCACAAAAATTGCGTTTATGCGTTGCTCAAAGAATTTCGTGTTTCGGCAATCGTAAATAAAATGAAATTTGTTTGGCTTATAAATTTTGTAATAGGAATTGCCGCAAAAAACTCAGAAACAATGATGAATGTTGCAAAGGCGGTTGCTTCGCAAAAAGACAGAAAAAAACTGCTTAACCCGATGTTTTATATAAAGTTATTATTCAAAAAATAGTAAATTCTTTAGGAAGCGGCGAAACAGCACGAATATTTACTCCGTCAAAAGAAAACTCTAATTCCGAACAATGCAAAAGATGCCTATCGGAAATTATCGGTTTTATATTTTTCTCCGAGCAAAAATTTAAATATTCATTGGGTAAAAAACCATAAGCATGGTCAGCAACAATCGGTGTGCCGATATGTGCCAAATGAATGCGAATTTGGTGCGTTCGTCCCGTTATCGGCGAAACTTTTACAAGTGAATGCCCGTCTATTGTTTTTATAGTTTCGTAGCGAGTTTCTGCGAATTTTGAGTTTGGTAAATTTACAGCACAAAAACGTCCATTGTCAATATCTTTGATAGTTGGTTCTACTATTTTTCCAATTGGCTCACAAATTGTTCCCGAGAGCGGATTTGGCATTCCTACAACCACTGCAAAATAAGTTTTTTTTACGGTTCTGTCAACAAATTGCCGCGATAATTTGGATAATGCTTCTTTATTAAGCGATACAAGCACAATTCCCGAAGTATTTTTATCTAATCTATTCACTATATCTGCAGTCGGAAATTGCGGCTCGTGATTCTCTCGCAAATGAAAAATCAAATTATTACGAATATTTGTTTTATGTTTATGTACCATCAAATTCGGCGGTTTGTCAATCACCAAAAATTCTTTAGTTTCAATCAATATTTTATAATCAAGATTTGCTTCAGGTTCGTCAAGATATTCTTCCGGCATATCGTAGCAAACTAAATCCAAGTGATAAACAATTGAATTTTCATCCAAAATTTCATCGTTGCGAGAATGGCGGTTTTCTGAAATTCTAACTTGCCATTCTTCTTTGGGCAAATAAGTAAAGCGAGCCGAGACATAATCCAAAAGCGTCCAGCCGTCATAAATTACAGGAACTTTTGACTTGAGTTTCATTTATTACTTTTTTTGATCTTCCAAAATCGTATGGAAAGTGGTATAACCGCTTATTGCAGCATTTAACATTCCGCATCCGGGGCGTGTCCAATGTCCTGTTTGATAAATATTTTTGATGTGTGTCTTTATCGGCATTTTTGCTTCGCCATAGCTATCACAGGTATTTTCAAATCCGTAAATTGAACCGCCGGTATTAAGCGTATATCTCTCCATTGTGTCGGGAGAACCGATTTCCGTGAGTTCAATATAATCTTTAATTCCGGGATATGCAACATTCAGCTCATCAATCATTTTTTGGGCGATAAGTTTTTTGTCGGTTTTCCAATGTTGGCTGTCGCTTTGATTTACAAACGAAAATAAAATAATAGTCGGGTCTGCCAAAAATTCTACCGAATGTAAAATTGCCAAATTATCACAAACAAACGGAAGTTTTGGTTCCGCGTGAATCCTTTTGTATGGAGCATCAATGTCTTTATTTCTAAAATACATTGCAACATTTGAGTCAATATATTTTTCGTAACCTTTTTTCATACCCAAATACACGCAAACTACGCTATCGGCAGGCTTAAGAGCCGAAAGCCGTTTTTGTACAAATTTAGAACGGCTTTTTTCATCAATCAATTTATTATGTAATACATAAGGCGAACAACCCGAAATTACCAAATCGCAATCTATTAAAAGCCCTTTTTTAGTTTTAACACATTTTGCCGTTTTTTCTTCGCAGTAAATTTGCTCAGCCTCATCTTTTAAAATGACTTTTCCACCGTTTTGTTCAATTACTTTTGCAAGTTCTTCCGCAACTTTAACAAATCCGCCTTCAATTCCGTATGAGCCGTCTTGAAAATGTGCATTAAAAAGCATTTGCATAAATAAATGCTGCCCAAATCCCGATGTAATCCCCACATAAGGCCACATTCCCGAAAGAAAAAACCGCAAGTGTTCATCATCAAAAAGGCGTTCGAGATATGAGCTGTAAGAATGACTTAAAAATTTAGCGATTTTTGAATGGTCTTCATCTAAAAGTCCGCGTTTCCCTTTTCCAAAAAGCGTGAAAATCGTATCCGAAAGTAAATTCAAATCGCCGAAAAATTCGTCCAAACCTTTTTTTTGATGTCCAAAATCACTATAAAGTTTTGCAATTATATCACTTTTCTTTTCGGGCATAATTTCGGTTCCGTAAGGAGAAATAGTTCTGTACATTTCTGGAAATTCTCTTGTTTTGATATTTTCGTTAATACCAAGTTGTCCTAAAATTGTACGAAGAACTCCCCCGTCGGCAAAAGGAACGGTGTGAATTCCCGACTCAAATCTGAAATTTTTCCGTTTGAAATTATGCGCATAACCGCCTATTCTATCGTGCCGTTCGACTATGACAACTTTCATTCCAGCCTTTGCCAAAAAAGCACCGGTTGTAAGTCCGCCGATTCCCGACCCGATAACTACGACATTATTCAATATATATTCCTTATTTTGCAAAATTTTTCGCGGAAAATACTTTTTGGAACACTTCAAAGGCAAATTTTAAGACAAAAAATAAGATAGTTTAACGAAAAATTAAAGTTTTAGCATTTTATATTTTGCAAAAATTATTTTGTATTTATGGAAAGTAAAAAAATTTATTGGAGCATAAGCGAAGTTTCCGAAATTTTGGGCGAATCTGCCGAAAATCTTCGCTTTTGGGAAACACAATTCCCAACATTTTGCCCCACGAGAAATCGCGGCGGTAATCGGATGTTTCAAAAAAAAGACATTGAAATAGCCGAAAAAATTAAATATTTGCTTCGCGAAGAAGGTTTTACGATTGACGGCGCAATAAAAAAAATGAAAAAACTTAAAAGTATCCCGCTTGAAACATACAAAAAATCAGTAAATCTTGCACTCGACAAAGAATTTTCAACGGATTTCACAAAATTCTGTGACATACTTGAAAAAATTATAGAAAAAAAGTAATTTTTTATGGTTTTCTGCACAATAACAAACTCGCAAATTTCAAAAATCGACAAAGATCTGTTTGAAAAAATTGAGCAAAAAATTATAGATTTACATCAAGATTCAGACAAAGATTCTTTTGAAACAATTAAAAAAAACCTAACAAATCCACCGATTTTAAATGATGACGATTTTGCGTTTGAAGTAGCTTATGTGATTTTAGCAAGCGGATTTTCTCAAAAAACAGCAAAAAGAATTTTCGGTGATATTTGTAATCATTTGAAAAAAAACAAAGAAGTTTCGGAAGATGAATTATTTGAAATGTTTCACAATAAAAACAAAACTAATGCAATCGCTAAAGTTTGGAATAACCGCAAAAATTACAGAAACCAATTTTATTCGTTAAAGTCCGATGATGAAAAATTAAATTTCCTTGAAACTCTTCCGTATATAGGAAAAACTACAAAAAATCATATAGCTCGAAATTTGGGAATTTCTGTTCCAAAATATGACATTTGGATTCAAAGACTTGGAATTTCACTTTTGGGAAAAGACGAAACAGAAAAATCACCACCCGATGAAAATGTGAGAAAATATTGCGACAAAATGTTTGAAAGACTGCAAAAAGAGACTAATTTACCGATTGGATATTTAGATGCGGTTTTGTGGAAAGCATGTCAAATCGGCATTTTATTTTTTGAATATTGAGTTTTAAAAAGTTTTAAAGCAAATTCAATTTATTTATGCTATATTACATTGTAGGTTAAAAATTTTACGAAAGATTTTTTTATGAAAAATAGCGCTTCAAAAATAACATGTTTTTTATTATTTCTTACAACGGCATTGTTATTTATTGCCTGTACTCCGAACCCTGTTCCGGTACCTCCGCCGCCGGATCCTTCTTGGGACGGGCATAGAATTAAGCCGAACGGAACACAAGAACAGCTAAATAAAAATGTACGAGATAAATATGATGCTTACAAAGCAAGATTTCTAAAGCCTGCTGCTAACGGGAAATATTATATTGAAGCAACCGGAAACGGCGAAGGCGGTGAAACTGCTGTTACAATCTCAGAGGCACACGGCTACGGAATGATGATTTTTGCTCTTATGGCAGACCAAGATGCTGATGCAAGAAAATATTTTGACGGAATGAACGCTTTGAGAAAAGCACAGCGTTCCACAGGAAATCCCGACTTAATGTCATGGATAGTTATTGACCCTAATTCAAATGGTATAGCAACAGAAGCTTCAGCCACAGACGGAGATTTGGATAATGCTTATGCTCTTCTTTTAGCTCACAAAAAATGGGGCGATAACAAATATTTGGAAGATGCCAAAATACTTATAGATGCAATAAAAAAATCATCTATGCACCAAAAAAAGCTAAGAACTGCACTTGGTGATTGGAATCAAGACTGGGGTAACAGATGGACTGACACCAAAGGATACCCGACAAGAAGTTCGGATTGGATGCCCGGACATTTCAGAGCATTTGCAAAAGCAACAAATGATAATTTCTGGAATCAAGTTGCCGACAATGTTTATAATACACTCATACCGGAAGTTGCCAATAAAATAACAGGACTTCTTCCTTGCTTCGGAACAGATACCCCGTTAAAACCCGACCCTAAAGGCGGTGAAACCGGTGAAGAGAATGCAGACAAATATTGGTGGAACGCATGCAGAGATCCTTGGCGTCTTGCAACGGATTATATTCACCACAAAACTCCGGCAGCACAAGTACATATAAATAAAATATCTTCGTGGTTAATAGAAGAGCAAGGCATTGATAACATAAACAACGGATATGAACTTGACGGAACTCCAATCGGAAGTTGGAAAGGCGATATGGCATTTGTTGCTCCTTTTGCGGCAGGAATGATTGCAGATTCAAGTAATCAAGCATCTTTGAATTCGATTTACAAGCAAATAGTAAATGAAAACGGCGCTAATGTTTACGGTGCAGCTATTCAACTTTTGTGTATGCTCCTTATAACAGATAATTGGGATGCTCCGAATTAGTTAATTAATTTTATCTTTTAGAAAAGGCTGTGTTATGAGAATCAAAAATTTATTATTACTCCTAATAACCGCAATACTTTTTATCGGATGCACCCAGGAGCCGGTTCCGATTCCTGTCCCATGTGATACTTGCCCGCTACCACCGGCAGGTGGCGTCAGATACGCCGGAATTCGTTCATCTTATTACGGATTTGGCGATGGGTCAAAAGGATGTGATGACGAGTCAGGAAAAGGAAACGGACAACAAAAGTTTCCGACTCCGGAAGAAGCTGCAACAGTAATGATAAATATTGCAAAAAAGTTTGAAGGTGCAATTCCGTCGGCTGTTTGGATTATCGGAGGAGTTATGACGCCGCAAAAAGGTGAATTAGCCCCTTGCCGTTTGGAATTTCCCGAGCCGGATGGTGGAAAAACATACGATAATATTTGGTTTGCCAATGAAGACAAACATACGCCGTATTTGGAAAAATTTGACGAAATTGGCGCAAAAGTATTTTTGCAAGTTGAACCGGGAGCGGCAAAAATGGAAGATTTAATTGATTTGTGTTTGAAAAAATACGGGCATCACGAATCAGTTATTGGTTTTGGGTTTGATGTTGAATGGTATCCGGCAACTAATGCAATTACAAACGGTGCCGGAGAAGGAGATGAAACTCCGTTAAGTGCCAAAAAACTTCAAGAATTAACAAATAAGGTAAAAACCTATAATAAAGATTTCAAAGTTATGTCGAAGCATTGGCTTAGAGAATATGTTGGCGGAACAGGAACGAAAGTAAAAGATGTGATATATTTCAGCAGCTCGCAAGGCATAGGAAGCGGTTTGGAAGGTCAATTTGCCGACTGGGCGGATAGTTTTTACCCAAACGAAGTCGGTTTTCAAATCGGATATAACAATTGTGCAGATTATAGTTGGTGGAACAGTTACAAAGACCCGATAAAAGATATTACCGAAGTAATTATCGGAAGAATGAAAGAGAAAAATCAAGTAGTAAATATTTACTGGACAGACTTCACCATTCGTTGGAAAGAATTTGACAATTTGTGGGTAAAATAAAAAAGAGGGAGTTAAACGCTCCCTTTCTTATTTCACAAGCATTTTTCTTGACAGATTTAATCCGTTCTGTCCTTTAATGTTCAAAATTAGCGTTTGATTTCCTATAATCGCTGTTGGAATTGTAAACGATGCCATACCTGAATTAAGTATTATATTTTTACTGAAAAGCAGTCGCCCTCTTATATCACAAATACTTACCGAAAGTGATTTTTCGCTCGGAATATTGAAATTCAATTTCCCGTTTATAATCGAAATATTCGTTTTTATCTGTTGTTTTTTCAAGCTTGGTTTATCAAAAATTGACACAGAAGCATTAACATTCAATCCGTTAATTACAAGTTTGGTGATTTCTCCGTTTGCCGTAGTTGATTCGTCAATTCCGAACAAAACGCCCCTGATATATGCTCTGTCCGAATTCTTAAATTGCGTTGAAGCATCGCTGCTCCAATCATTTCTTCTGAAAAACTGTGATAAATTTATCGTAAGCGTGGTTGGAGCGGTTGCACGCGGAAGTTCATAAGTAAATCCAAGCCCCTGGTCAGACCAGCCGCGATTGTCAATAAGCACAAAATTCAAAGCTGAACTTGATGTGTATGTTATTTCGATGGAACTGACATTTTCAAAATCACCTATATTAAATTCACACAAAACATCTGCCCAGGCATAATTACCGCCGCTTGAAGCGTTTGTTTGCATATTAAATACAACTTTGCCGTTTGTCGGGTTGGGAGTTACCGACCAAATTCCGCGCTGACCTTGTGCTATCCAACTGTCCCAAAATGCCAGATTACTTGCCAAAACAGAGTCGATTACTTCAAAATTTGCCGTAACAAAAACGGCTTTTTCCGGCATTGTAAATGAAGTTGCCGCAGAATTTGCGTCTGCAAATGTTACACCGCTTGGACTTGTCCAGTTTTTGAACGCTCTTCCCACAGGAACCATTGCTGTAATACTTACATTTTCCCCCGAAGCAAATCTTCCTGCCCCGCTTCCACCCGTAACCGTAACTGGAAATTTTCCATCGCTAGCCCCAAGCGGTGCTTTCCAGTTTCCCGAAATAAGATACATGCACAAAAGTTGAATTCCTGCTCCATAAGAACTTGTTCTCGCATCTTTTATTACACTCCAAGCAGCGTTCAAAAAATTCTGATTTGCGGCATCGGCAAGCATTCCCGCAGCAAACGGAGCGATAAAAGGCATATCTGCCGTAAAATCTACAAGCGGCATTCCGTTTAACTGATAACCGCCTTTTATGTTTGAGGGATTTGAACCGGTCGCGCCTCTCAACCAACTGCTTATTTTGTTAAGCTGAGTTTCAGCTTTCGGAGTCCCGTTATGAACAAAATCCGTCGCAATTCTCCAAGGCACACGGCAAGCATTATAAGAATAATGAATAAAATTGTCGTTTTCATCTGCACCGCCGCCGTTAGGGTCGGGGTAAACAGGGCGGCCTGTTGCAAAATCCGGAATTAGTCCCGTGTTTGAATTATGTGCATTAAGTTGTTCTATAAGCGCATAAACCGTGTCTGCCGCACGCAGCCAAAAGTTATCGTTTGTAGCTTTATAAAACGCTCTGAAATGTCCGGGCATCCAATCCGAAGGTCTTGTATCCATTCCGTCTCCGCCCTTTGCCCAATCGCCCAAATTTGTTCTGA
>Ga0209737_10002554_pt1 | contig 12717 bp, 15 predicted proteins | sample TergutCu122P3_FD_187284 | JGI IMG/M metagenome (GOLD analysis project Ga0209737, IMG submission 187284) | Cubitermes ugandensis P3 segment gut microbial communities from Kakamega Forest, Kenya - Cu122 P3 (SPAdes) (version 2) | ecosystem: Host-associated > Arthropoda: Insects > Digestive system... | reverse complement strand
CAGGCATGTCCCGAAACGTGAACCTCATACATTTTTTCATAAACGACCTGCGCGCCGAGCTTCATGAGTTCGTTGACAATCTTCGAAACGCTTTTTTCGTTGCCGGGTATGGGGTTTGCAGATATTGTAATCATATCCGTCGGACCGACAGATACCTGCCTGTGCTCGCCCATCGCCATCCTTGAAAGCGCAGACAGCGGCTCACCCTGAGAACCTGTCGTTATAACGACAACCTCGTGGTTGCTATACCGTTTCAGCAATTCCATTTCGATAAGCATACCCTCGGGGATTTTAAGATACCCCAGCTCCTTCGCAATGCCAACGACATTGAGCATTGACCGTCCGCTTACCGCGATTTTGCGTTTGTGGCGGACGGCTTCATCAACTATTTGCTGTATTCTGTGAATGTTGCTGCTGAATGAAGCGACTATAATGCGGCTGTTTTTCGCCTGCTTGAAAAGAGAGGAAAACGCGTCGCCCACCGTTTTTTCACTCATCGTAAAGCCGCCCCTGTCCGCGTTTGTCGAATCAGCAAGGAGTGCTAACACACCTTCCTTGCCCAATTCACCAAAGCGCGGCAAATCAATTATATCACCATCAATCGGCGTGCTGTCTATCTTAAAGTCACCTGTTGTGATAACATTGCCTAAGGGAGTTTTGATGTTAATAGCAACCGCGTCGGGGATAGAATGGTTGACATGGATAAATTCAATTGTAAAGGCACCTGCTTTTACTTTACCGCCCGGCTGCATTTTAATTAATTTCGACTTTTTGTTAAGATTATGCTCCTTTAATTTACCCTCAATAAGCCCCAGCGTAAGCCCTGTCGCATAAACGGGGATATTCGCTTGTGCTAAAAGATAGGGAATCGCACCGATATGATCCTCATGCCCGTGGGTGATGAAAACGCCTTTAACCTTGTCCTTGTTTTTTATTATGTGGGATAAATCAGGTATAACAATATCCACGCCCGGCATATCATCATCGGGAAACGCAAGACCGCAGTCGATGACAACAATGTCATCTCCATACTGAAAAAGCGTGCAATTCTTGCCGATTTCGTCAAGACCTCCCAACGGAATGATTTGCAAGGGTGTACCTGTTTTTTTTCTCTGTCCCGTTTGCTTGCGATTGTTACCGCCAGGCTTCCTTCCCGTCGATTGGGATAATGCTTTTCCTGCGGTTTTTTCGCTATTCTGTTTTTGCAATTAAATGCCTCCTTTAAAGTTTATATGTAATATGTAATTTTATATTTCCTGTCTGCAGGGCGGGCATAACAGGATAAAACTATAAAACAAAGCCTGTTTTATAGTAAAATTTAATTCAATTAATATATATTACACTATTAACAGAATTATGTCAACACTTATTTTGCCGATTTTACTTTAATTTTCAGAATTTATATGATATAATAAAAGCGTTGTATAAATAGCCATTGATTTAATGGTATTTCGTAGGGGTGATTCATGAATCACCCAATAATTAATTTTAATTTATAAGATTTGCGGTCGATTCGTGAATCGACCCTACTAAATAAATCATCATTCAAATTAATAATACTGGAGAAAAACATATGCCAACACTAAACATAGTAATAGTAGAACCCCAAATCCCCCAGAACACAGGGAATATTGCGAGAACCTGTGCCGCGACAGGCGCACGCCTGCATTTAGTCGGACCGATGGGCTTCAAAATCGACAACGCAAAGCTGAAACGCGCAGGGCTTGACTATTGGGAACATCTTGATATAACATATTATAAAGATTTGTCCGAATTTTCAGAAAAAACATCAGGTGAAATTTATTATTTCACCACAAAAGCAAGAAAAGTGTATTCTGATGTAGAATATAAAACAGACTGCTATCTCGTTTTCGGAAGCGAAACGCAGGGTCTGCCTGAGGATTTATTATATAAAAACAGCGAGAGCTGCGTGCGGATGCCAATGAAAGGCGGACTGCGCTCCCTGAATCTATCAAATGCCGCCGCTATTGCCGCCTACGAGGTCCTGCGCCAATGGGATTTCCCGGAATTGCAGAATTTTGGCAATTTGACAAAATATAGTTGGTAATTTTATATTTTTTGTGTTATAATAAAAATCAATAAAAATTACATAAGGATGGTCATAAACATGAACGATTTTACTCTGATATGCGACACAAACAGCGATATGCCCCTTGAAATGGTAAAGGAGCTGGAAATAGAAATGCTTCCATTTTCATTTTTAATGGACGGGAAAAATTATCTGAACTACAGCGACAGCCGCGAATTATCGCCGAAGGATTTTTATAAAGCCCTCCGTGAAGGTAAATCCGCGTCCACATCCCTTGTGAATTCATATACCTTTTATGAATTTTTCAAGCCGTACTTAATAAGCGGCAAGGATGTTTTGTACATAGGGTTTTCAAGCGGCCTTTCCGCCAGCTTCGAACAGTCGCAAATGGCGGCGAAGCAGCTTTCAGAAGAATTTCCCGACAGAAAGATAATCTGCATAGACTCCCTCTGCGCCTCAATGGGTGAAGCTCTGCTCGCGTATTACGCCGCCCTTGAAAAGAAGAATGGCAAGACAATAGAGGAAGTCGCAGACATTACAAGGCAGCTTGTACCAACAATCTGCCATTGGTTCACAGTCGACGATTTGCAGCATCTGAAACGCGGCGGCAGGGTGTCGGCAGCAACCGCGGCGGTCGGTACGCTTTTGTCAATCAAGCCCATTCTGCACGTTGACAACGCAGGAAAGCTTATGCCAAAGGATAAAATCCGCGGACGGAAAAAATCAATCGAAGAACTGTTTAATATAATGAAAGAAAATATAGCAAAATTACAGGAACAAACAGTTTTCATTAGCCACGGCGACTGCATAGAGGATGCGGAATATCTGAAAGAGCTGACAATGACTCTCGGCGTTCAGAACATAGTAATAGGACACATAGGCCCGGTAATAGGCGCCCATTCAGGACCGGGAACTGTTGCGTTGTTTTTTGTGGGGAAAGAAAGATAAATCAAAGCACAAATTACAAAGCACAAATCACAAATGGGAGGACGATGATGGAAAATGTTATTGTTTTAAAAAGTAAGGCTTTTGCGGTGCGGATTGTTCGGTTGTATCAGCATTTGACTGATGTTAAGAAGGAGTTTGTGTTGTCAAAACAATTGTTGCGCAGCGGAACGAGTATTGGGGCTAATGTGCGGGAGGCGCACCGGGGGCAAAGCAAGAAGGATTTTACTTCGAAAATGAATATAGCTCTGAAAGAAGCAGCGGAAACAGAATATTGGTTGGAATTGCTCAACGAAACAGGGTATTTTCAAAGCACAAATTACAATGCACAAAGCACAAATGATGCTTTTGAGAGTATTTACAAGGATTGTAATGAATTGAATAAATTACTTATAGCAATAGTAAAAAGCACAAACCAAAACAAATGACAAATCACAATGCACAAAGCACAAAGCACAAATGACAGTTTTAAAAATTTGTGCTTTGTGCCTTGTAATTTGTGATTTATAAAAGAGGAGGTATTATGGTAATAAAGATTGAACCCATTTCTATTGAAAACAAATCCGTTCTAATACAATTAATGGAATTATATATGTATGATTTTTCATTGTATTCAAATAATGATGTAAATGAACATGGTTTTTTCGGTTATTCTCATATTGATGATTATTGGAACGAAGAAGGTCGGTTTCCTTATTTTATAAGAGTTGACGGAAGGATAGCAGGCTTTGTATTGGTTCGTAGTTGTTGTGAATACAATGATTTAAAAAACCCTCATAATATTGCAGAATTTTTTATCATGCAAAAATACCGAAGGCAAGGAATTGGGAAGCAAGTTGCTATGCGAATATTTGATTTGCATAAGGGTGGATGGGAAATTTCGCAATGGTTGGAAAACTTACAGGCTCAAAATTTTTGGAAATCGGTAGTTCAAGAATACACTAAAGGACAATTTAAAACATTTGACTTAAAAGAAGAAGGACATATAGGATTTACATTTGACAATAGCAATATCACAAACCAAAACAAATCACAATGCACAAAGCACAAATGACGGTTTTATAATTTGTGATTTGTGCTTTGTAATTTGTGCTTTACAAAAGAACCGGCTGTATCTGCCTTTCTTCCAATGCTGCGTGCATTGCAAGTAGTGTTTTATCAAAATCTGCTACAATCGATGTCGGTTTCAGGATGTGGTCGTCCTGTCTGTGCGGCACGAAAAATATATTTTTCTGCCCCATCAGAAGCCCGATGTTTTTTGCAGAGCCGCTTAACCCGTCGTTTGTGGAAACGGCGATTAAAAGCGGCCGCCCGTTTCGCAAATGCGCTTTTGCCGCCATAAGAACGGGGGTGTCTGTAATGCCTGCTGCTAATTTTCCGAGAGTATTTCCCGTGCAGGGTTCTATTATCAATATATCAAACAGTTTTTTCGGACCGATGGGCTCAGCGTCTTCAATGGTTCGAATAATTTTTTTGCCTGTAATCCCCTCGATTTTCTGTATAAAGCTGTCCGCCGTCCCGAAACGTGTGTCGGTTTTTGCCGCCATAAACGACATTATGGGGGTCACATCCGCATTGTTTAAAATAAGCGCCTCAATTTCCTTGACAGCGTTGTCAAAAGTGCAAAAGGAACCGCTCAGAGCAAAGCCGACGCGGATTTTATTTGTGCTTTTTTTCATTTGCGTTCACCCCCGGTTAGATATTAGACATTAGACATTAGACATTATATCATTGAAATTATTGTGTCTTTTATAATTTTTGCTGCTGTTCTTGGTGCTGCTTTTCCCGGGAGTGACAGTGCACTTATTACGTTTATGTCTAACTGTTTTGCGGTGTTATAGTCAACTCCGCCGGGTGTTGAGGCTAAATCTATCAACAGCGTTTTTGGTTTTATATTTGATAATACAGCTTTGTCAAAAACAATGGCGGGGACAGTGTTGAAAATTATATCCATATCCTGTACACATTCTGACAAATTCTTAAACGAAACCGGTGTATACCTGTGCGTCCTTATATAAGAAAAGTCGCTCTCTTTCCGCGCGGCGACAAAGACATCAGCCCCCAGACACGAAAGATAAGAAGCAAGTATTTTGCCAATCCTGCCGTACCCTGCGACAAGACAACGGCTTTCGAAAATCGTGAAATCCGTGTTATTCATAGCAATTTCCAAAGCCCCTTCCGCAGTGGGAATACTATTCATAATATTCATGCTTTCAGACGCGAAATAGTCAATAAGAGTTATGTTTTTATCTTTTGAAAGCTTGACAATATCCCTGCTTACCTTACCGGCAAACACAGCCTTGTTTTCGCAAAGCGAAAAAAGCGTGCATAAATCCGTTTTGGGAGAGCCGTGAAGCGTCCTTCCGTCCTTGGTAACGGGGAGGGGGAGGATTATAATATCAGAAACCGCTATGATTTTATTTAAATCCGATATAGTGTTCTGTTTTCGCGGCAGGTTATATCCGATAACCTCATACCCATCGGCACAAAGCATATCAAAAAGCATCAGATGGCGGTCGTCCCCGCCCAATACAGAAAAAACAAGATTTTTCAAATAATACTACTCCTCGCACAATTTGCAATTATTGTTACTTCTTCATATTATGCTTTTTTTACAAGGTTGTGAGCAAAATAATTTGTCACATTTTGATTTTTTGTATTGTATTTTACATGTGCCTGTTGTATAATTAATTGATATAATTAAAAAATTAAGGATAATATATATGAAAACAGGTTTTGACAATGATAAATACATAAAATTGCAGTCCGAGCATATACACAAGCGCATAAACCAGTTCGGCGGCAAGCTGTATATGGAATTTGGCGGCAAGCTCTTTGATGATTATCACGCATCAAGGGTTCTGCCGGGATTTTTGCCTGACAGTAAGCTGAAAATGCTTAAAAATCTGTCGTCGGAAGCGGAAATTATTATAGTTATAAACGCGTCGGACATAGAAAAAAACAAAACACGCGGGGATCTGGGCATTACATACGACTCCGATGTGCTGAGGCTTATTGATTTATTGCGCGAGCAGGGTTTTTATATCGGCTCTGTCGTTATATCGCAATACAGCGGTCAGATAAACGCGGAGGCGTTCAAAAAACGCCTTGAGAACCTTAATATAAAGGTATATTTGCACTACAGGATAAAGGGCTATCCCATGGACATCCCGCTTATCGTAAGCGACGAGGGCTATGGCAAAAACGAATACATAAAAACCTCCCGCCCGCTTGTTATAGTAACCGCTCCCGGTCCCGGCAGCGGCAAAATGGCAACCTGCCTGTCTCAGCTCTACCACGAGCATAAACATGGGGGAAAAGCGGGATATGCGAAATTTGAAACCTTCCCTGTGTGGAATTTGTCCCTGTCCCACCCTGTAAACGTCGCATACGAAGCCGCTACCTCCGACCTTGACGACGTGAATATGATAGACCCCTTCCACCTGTCTGCATATAATACAACCGCTGTAAACTACAACAGGGATGTCGAGGTGTTCCCTGTATTAAACGCGATATTCGAAAAAATCTCAGGGCAGTCCCCATATAAATCCCCGACGGATATGGGTGTAAATATGACAGGCAATTGCATAATAGACGACGAAACCGTTAAAACAGCCGCACGCCAGGAGATTGTAAGAAGATATTACGCCGCTCTATGCAAAAAACGGGACGGAATTGACAACAGGCATGAGGTTTTCAAATTAGAGCTGCTGATGAAAAAGGTCGAAATAACCGTCGACGACAGAACAGGCGCAAGAGAAGCAAGACAAAAAGCAGCCTTCACAGGAGCACCCGCAGCAGCCCTTGACGCAAACGGCACGGTAGTAACAGGAAAAACCTCCTCACTACTAACAGCCTCCTCCGCCGCTATATTAAACGCGCTGAAAACAATAGCAAACATAGACGAAGACCTATACCTGATCCCCGCTACAATAATAGAACCCATATGCGACCTGAAAATAAATTATCTGAAAGGCAAAAGCGCACTCCTGAACGTAGATGAAACCTTAGTAGCCCTATCAATAAGCGCAACCTTCGACGATAACGCTAAAAACGCTCTGAATATGCTGCCAAAGCTGTACGGCAGAGAATTTCATTCGACAGTGATTTTACCTGCGATAGAAGATGTCGCATTGAAAAAATTGGGGTTGAATGTTACATACGAGCCTGTTTATGAGACTAACAGTATTTATCGGGAGTAGTGTAAAAAAGGAAAAAGAAATGAAAAAAATATTATTATTTGCCTCAATTATCTGTATGTCATTTTCTTTTATAACAATGCTTTTTCCCGATGCATATATTGTTGCAGATTGTATACCGCCGCTACCCGGGGGAGACTGGCGAATCCCGCATTCGTTTTTTGACACATCCCTGACAGGAGTAGAATCATCATGGCTCTCGAAAATTTTTGACCAATATTATTGTTTTATAGCTATATCCTGCAGCTCTATGTTTGTTTTGTAATTGGTTTTTAAAAAGCTTAATCTCAAATCGTTGATTTATATTATACCTGGAATTTTGATGTTTTATATAACAATCAATGCTGTACCTACTACCGCTCATGGATACCCTAATATTCTTCCGTTTACATCTGCTGTTTTTGCAATTTGCATTGTGATTTTATCAATATATCAGCTTTTTTACGCAAAATTAGAAAAAGCAACCGCTTTTCTTGCGGGAGCAGGCATGTTCGCTTCAATATTTTCATTATTCATGGGAGCATAAAAATCTATTAGCGGAATCGTAATAGCATTATTATATATTTTCGCTGTTGTATTATATTTGTTATACATATTGCGTAAATCTATATAGCTTTACAGCGTAAACTTAAAAAATCAATAAAGAAAGAAGGCAACTATCATGAAAAAAGTATTATCATTAACCCTTTGTCTCGCACTCTTGCTGTCACTCATTTCCTGCGGCAGCACATCGAATGACATGACGGACGGAGACGACACAGGTGACTGGGGAGGCAAAACAATCACGCTGAAGGATTATGCGGGTTGGTATAAAGGAAAAAGTGATACCCTTGGAGATACACTTTCCTTATACAAATCTGACGGAACAAGCAAGCATTATATGTACGCGTACGGCGAATTTCATGAAGTAAGCACAGGTAAACATTCGGTAATCGAAAAAAATAAAATAAAGACCGAGGTTATTCCCCTGTTAGCTGCTGATAAAGTAAACGAGGGGACAGCGCTTGTTTATAAAAACAGGATTGTCCACGACAACAGCGGTACATATGACAAAGACTATATTGAATATAAAATCAAGGATACAAAAGAAACAGATGAAGACCTTTCCGGAATCTGGCAGAAGTTTGTAAGCCAGGAGCCGGCAGCAACAAAAGGTCCGACAGAAGCAAAAACAACGGCAGCCCCCGCGACAACGGCAAAGCCGACCGCTCCGGGCGGTATTGATAAGGATTTTATTATGTATTTGTTCGTAACCTGCAATAAAAAACCGATCGGGGATGTTTTTGACCAAAATAATGCGTTTGTTTATATTTTCATCGGATTAAACGACGAGGGTATGATAGAAACCTATCCTGCGTATGTTAAAAAAGCGGATGATGCGGATACGTGGGAGGAAATATTTAATGAATTTAATATCGATAAGGACGGCGGCAACAATCGCCCTGTTGTAAACTGCGTATATGACAGCGGATGGGCAACAGCGGCACAGGAAGGATTTTTGAAAATTTATCCTGCAGGCAGTTTCTATGATAAGCTGTATAAAATTGATTCCGTTACCGACCTTGCGAAGGATTTACATTCGGCATTCATCCTTGAATGCAGCAATCTGATGTCGTCTGCAGGCAGCTTTGATTCCTACGAACCCGTCTACACTTTTGCAAAAACGGTAAAAGAGCATATGCGTACATATTTCAAGGCACTAAATTTGGCACCGGTCAGATAAAATATAAAAAGTTATTTGATTTTCAAAAATAATACTTGACAAAAACGGGGAATGGCGTTATAATGTCATTCCCCGTAAAGTTTTATAGCTTTACAGCGTATTTTAAATATAAATAGGAGCAGATAAAATTTAATTTTTTTCCGTCATTGCGAGCGAAGCGTGGCAATCCAAAAAAATATAAAAAGACTGGTTTGCTTCACTGCGGTTCGCAATGACGATAAACGTAAGTTTGTTCGCTTCCAAAAAAAGGATTTATAAAAAATGGTGAAGAATCTTGAAATATCGGTCCTTCTTGACTTTTATGGCGGGATATTGACTGAGAAGCAGTATTCCATGATAAACTATTATTACAACGAGGATTTATCCCTTTCTGAAATTGCCCAGAACGAGGGAATAACGCGGCAGGGTGTCCGCGATACTATCAAACGCGGCGAAACCATTCTGTTTGATATGGAAGAAAAGCTTTCTCTATGCGAAAAGGCAAAAACAAACACAAAGCACGTCGAACACATAAGCGAACTCTCAAAGCAAATTATTGATTTTAATTTAAGATATAATGGTTCAAGAGAAATAGACAAAGCGGCGAAAGAGATTGAATTGATAGCGGAAAAAATTACAGAGGTATAAACGGAAGGCGGAAAACGGAAAGCGGAAAGCGGAAGGCGTTAGTAAAATTCTTGTATAGCAATTTCTGACCCCTGACCCCTGACCCCTGACCCCTGAAAAATATGGCATTTGAAGGATTATCTGACAAAATCGGCGCGGCGTTTAAACGGATGCGCTCGAAGGGAAAACTGAATGAAGCAGATGTCAAAGAAGCTATGCGCGAGGTGCGTCTGGCGCTTCTTGAGGCTGATGTAAACTATAAGGTCGCAAAGGATTTTACTGCGGCTGTGACAGCGCGCGCTATAGGCGAAAAGGTTATGGAATCGCTCACGCCTGCGCAAATGGTTATCAAAATCGTTGACGACGAGCTGACCGCTCTTATGGGCGGCGAAAATGTTCGCATCAATACAGGAAGCAAAATCCCGACAATCATAATGATGTGCGGTCTGCAGGGAAGCGGTAAAACCACCCACAGCGCGAAAATAGGGCTTTATTTGAAAAACAAGGGTCACCGCCCGTTGTTAGTCGCCTGCGATATCTACCGTCCCGCCGCTATAAACCAGCTTCAAGTTGTCGGTGGAAAAGTAAATGTCCCCGTCTTTGAAATGGGAACGGAAAAACCTGAAAAAATCGCGGCACAGGCGATTAAGCACGCGAAGGACTACGGAAACGATTATGTTATAATAGACACCGCTGGACGTTTGCATATAGACACAGAACTGATGGACGAGCTGACACGGATTAAAACTGCTGTAGAGCCAAACGAAATTATGCTCGTAGTAGACTCCATGACAGGGCAGGATGCAGTCAACGTCGCGGCAAAATTCAACGAAATCCTCGAAATCGACGGCGTTATTCTGACAAAATTAGACGGTGATACCCGCGGCGGCGCGGCACTGTCAGTCCGCTCGGTGACAGGAAAACCCATAAAATTCGCAGGCACAGGTGAGAAATTAGGCGACTTGGAAGAGTTTCATCCTGCAAGAATGTCCTCAAGAATATTAGGAATGGGCGACGTGCTGTCGCTTATAGAAAAAGCAGAGGAAGCCCTTGACGAAAAAACCGCTATCGAGCTTGAAAAAAAGCTCAAAGCAAATAAATTCGACTACAACGATATGCTAAAGCAATTTTCTGAGATAAAAAAAATGGGTTCTTTAAAAACCATTCTGGGAATGATTCCCGGAATCGGAAAACAAATAAAAAACATGGAAATCGACGATAAACAGCTTATCCGCGTCGAGTCTATAATATACAGTATGACGCATGAAGAACGGTCAAAGCCCGAGCTATTAAACGCCAAGCGAAAAATCAGGATAGCAAACGGCTGCGGCATGAGGGTCGAGGACGTCAACAAGCTCGTAAAGCAATACGAGCAAATGAAAGACATGTTCCGCCAGATGAACAAAAAAGGCGGAAAACGTGGGATGAACCTACCGGGGATGAAACCGGGCATGAAAATGCCGCCGTTTCAATAATTAACAATTGATTTGATGTAGTAATCGTAGGGACGCCCACGGGGCGTCCGCCCTCAGTTATCATAACGTTTCAACGGACGCCCCGTGGGCGCCCCTACGAAAACTATATAATCAATGTTGATATAACATTACATATCAGAAAGTGGGTGAAAATATGGCAGTAAAAATTAGACTTCGCAGAATGGGTTCTAAAAAAGCACCCTTCTACCGTATAGTAGTCGCAGACAGCAGATTCCCAAGGGACGGCAGATTTATCGAGGAAATCGGATATTACAATCCGCTGACCGACCCTGCGACTATCAAGGTTGACACAGATAAAGCGAATCAGTGGATTTTAAACGGCGCACAGCCAACCGACACAGTAAAGTCTATTTTGAAAAAAGCAGGCAAATAGGGACGAGTGATGGCTTTGAAAAAGTCGTTTTCAATCGTTCGCAAAAAGTAGGGACGATTGCCAATCGCCCGTTTTGCGAGGGCGATTGTCGTCCGTTGGCAAAGAACGATTTTCGCCCGCAGATAAAACAAAAATACAAAGGAAATCATCATGGAAGAATTGTTAAAAGTCATTGCTCAGGGATTAGTCGATGAACCCGATGCGGTTTCTGTCACTGTCGACGAAGTAAACGAAGAAGGTATTATAGTATATCATCTTTCGGTTGCGGCAGATGATATGGGACGCGTTATAGGCAAGCAGGGACGCATTGCAAAAGCAATCCGCGTCGTAATGCGCGCAATGGCGAACCGCAAGGACCAGAAAATTTCGGTTGAAATTGACTAAAGTAGAAAATTAAAATTTTCTACCGCGTTTTTACGCTTTTTATTGGATTATTTAACGAAGAAGCGTAAATTCCGGAAGTAGAAAATTAAAATTTTCTACGCAAAAAATAAAAAAAGACTGCTATAAAGCGGTCTGGTTTGTTGTGGAAAATGGAAGATAAAAATAATCAATATATAGAAACCGGCGTTTTTGTAGGAACGCACGGCGTAAAAGGCGAATTGCGGTTGAGTCCGTGGAGCGATTCGCCTGATTTTTTGTTGGCTTTTGACACGCTTTATATTAATAGTATAAACGAAGAAAAACAAATAATAAAAATAAAATCCTCCCGCATCCATAAAAGAATCGTATTAATAGAAATCGAAAATATAAACACAATAGACGAAGCGGAATCGCTACGCAACAAAATAGTTTACATAAAACGTGATAATATAAAGCTAAAAGACGGTGACTATTTGATAATTGACCTTATTGGCTGCGAGGTTTTTGATAATGATACACATGAAAAATACGGTACAATAAGCGATGTTTCAAAAACAGGTGCAAACGATGTCTGGCATATTAAAGCAGATAATAAAAAAGAATATTTAATTCCTTCGATTCCTGATGTCGTAAATGAAGTTGACATAAAAAACAAAAAAATTCTGATAACACCATTAAAGGGGATATTCGATGAGGATTGATATACTGACATTGTTCCCCGAAATGTGCGATTTTGTTTTGGACACAAGCATAACAGGAAGAGCGAAAAAAGCGGGGCATGTAGAAATTTATACCCACAACATCCGCGATTATTCCGACAACAAGCACAAAAAAACCGACGACTACCCATACGGCGGCGGAAGGGGAATGATTATGACCCCCGAGCCTATATATAAGTGCTTTATGTCCGTCTGCGAACAGGTAAAATCAAAGCCGCATTTAATATATATGTCACCAAAGGG
>Ga0209737_10002553_pt1 | contig 12721 bp, 7 predicted proteins | sample TergutCu122P3_FD_187284 | JGI IMG/M metagenome (GOLD analysis project Ga0209737, IMG submission 187284) | Cubitermes ugandensis P3 segment gut microbial communities from Kakamega Forest, Kenya - Cu122 P3 (SPAdes) (version 2) | ecosystem: Host-associated > Arthropoda: Insects > Digestive system >... | reverse complement strand
CTAATTGGTGACGTATGATAATGATGATAGCGTGTACTCATATTCCTTACTTTACTGACATATAAACTTTTCTTGATTTCCATGTGGGATATTGGGTGTGTTAAGAACCAGAACATTTTTAGAAGGCTTGTATATAATGGAAAAATAGAATTGTATTTTTTCCCACACTGTACTCATTGATCAGTAAAATTGCATCTATTAGTATCTATAGAAGACTGGAGCATGGCTTAAAATGTTGCTAATGGTGAATTTCCATTTCGATTGAAACATGTCAGTAATGATGAGAATTGGAATTTTATAACACAATTATTATTCACGTCACACATGTTTCTTTGACATGACACATTTTTTAAAATAAATGTCTGTTGGAGCTAACATTGACTGTCTGATTCTACTGTCCTTTTGGGCAGTTACATACAACCCAAGTTATTGGAGATAAGAAGTGATAATGTGCATTTTTTGGCACACACATAACAGATCAGTGGTAAGTCACAAATGTCTGAGTTATAAGCTACATTAAGCTTGGTTTGATTTTAAAATATGTATTTTGATAACCCCATCGAGACTGGAAACATTTTTTTGTGTGTGTGGATAAAAAACCGGTCGTTATGAGGTGAGGTCAGTGGAATAGCTACATAATGTGTAAATTAATTTTATATTTTAATGTATGGCATATAGGTGGTGGAGGTTCTGAACATGTCAGTACAAGAAATTGTGATGAAAGCATAAGGTGATTGGAGAATTCATGTGTTTCATCACTTTGGTCTTGAAGTAAAACAGTTTTCACCTACCGTGCATTGTGTAGGAGGCGTATTAAGTTGGCCTAGAGGTAACTTTTGTCTTTCAAAATAAGAGAGTGTGTGACTGATGCGGCATGACATATAATGGGAACTTTGGTTGATACATCTTAAAATGTTCCATTATGTACTCACGTTTGCATGAGAATGGAAAAAAATGTAGTTCTTTATAGGGATTTTGTGCTGTGATTTAGCTCTGATTTTTCAATATTGCCTTGGATCCTGTTCTGACTGTTTGGCCAGAATATTAGGTGTAATCCCATCATTGTTTCTTTGTATTACATAATTCAGCTGTCCATATTCTCTTCAGTTATTTAATTGGTTTCGTAAGTAGAAGTGTTATGTTTGTATTTTTAGGGGATTGAAGAACTTTGTTGTTAAAACTGTTTGGGTATACCGTCACCCGTACCGCTGCCAACTACCCCTTCTCATTCTCCTCTTCCTTTTCTTCCTCCTCCTCCTCCTCCTCCTCATCATCATCATTGTCGTCATCACACGTTATTAGGATAGAATGAACTTCAAGTACTGGAATATCAACAGTTAAAAATCAGATGTAAAAATATTTTCACACTACATGCTATAAAGTTCTCATGTGCCTAATCCTCTAATATACTTCCAGACCATTAAGTAGTTGTTCTATATTATATACTTCAATAAAATTGTTTGAATATCCTCCAGAGATTAATGTTATTTCCAGCTGCATGCTTTGCCTTTGTAGTCTTTGTCATTGTTATCAATAAAGTACCATATTATTTATTGTAATGTAAATTTATTAGGGCTGTATTTTGTTAGCACTGTATGCCCTAATTTATATTACCATTTTTTGCTGTCCCTGTGTTCTGTTCCACATTAACCTGTTAACTGACTTTGATAAGCATTACCTGTCTATATTTTTATTGGCAGCAGGTGATGTTAACGGATAGCATTTGCCATTCAACTTAAAAGCAGTAGTAGTGTTCGATATAATATCAAGTGTTGTGCCAAGATATAGACAACTAGAGAGATATGTATGTTAGAAAAACTTCCTTTATTTTCATTAATAATTGTAAATTAATAAGTTTATTACCTCTTTCCTGTTACACATTCATGAGCAGTTGATAGATATTTCATTAATTGAGATATTGTTAGCCTCTTGTGGAACCTGAGAAATTAGTACTTTCGTGACAAAAACCTTCTGTCCAACACCGTCTGTAACTCATGCAGTTTAATTCAGTTCAGTACATTGCACATCCTGTACAGTGGTTGAGTATTTTATTATTTTTCTCCGTTTAAATCTTGGTCTCACAGATTGTTTCTTCTTGTAAGTTTTTTTTCTCCAATTTCTGTGAATGTACTCGTATTCCATATTTCTTCCTGGAAACCCACATGTCCTGCCCTGTCATTCTTGCTTATATTACCTTGTCACTTAGCAAAAGAGATCAAATTTTGAAGCTTGTGTGTGACTATTTTTTGTATTATTCTTGTTACTTCATCTCCTGTCAGTCCATATTTTTGTTTCTCCGGGCGTTACAATCCATTGCAGGTGTATTTGTTTGCAATCTTTCTGTGGTTCATCCCCGTTATGTGCAATTACAAGTAATACAAATGATATAAGGTATACAAGTTAAACACAACACAATTTATTATTTAGCATAAGGTCAAGTAAATGACAACATGTTTCAGACTTTTACTGTAATGAGGCCATAATCAGGTCAAGCAAAGTTTACCTATAGAGGAGTTTACAAAGTTCGAATCCACTTTGAATCCACTACATAATATTTTTTATGTGTTTATATTTTCTTGCAAGACAGATGTAAATACTGTTACTCCGCCCTATACAAATACGGTATCTGTTAAAACTTTAGATGACATACAGCATGTATTAAAGCTCAGACCTGCTTCATGTCCTCTACCGAGCATGTTAACACAGTTCAGTGTTTGATAATTTAAGACAGTTGCAATAACCGGTGTCTTATCCTATATTTTATAACTTATAGAAGTTACTGTATAGCACTATTATACTACTTTTACTTACGTAAAATAACCAGCTGTTATATTATAAATACACTTTATATTTTAACCTTAATGTAAGACAAATGTATATACCTGATGTATTATTTTTACTCCTTACCATTCTATTTGGTTTTATGTACTAATGAGTAAGTACTATTACATTTTCACCAACCATTCAAACCAAAATTATAATGTACTCTCTTACACGATCTCAAAGAAAGAACGAGATCTCGGTTCTACATTCGCTTCTGCCTATAACGATAAGCACTCTATAATATTTGTAAATTCCTCTATAGGTTAACTTTACTTGACCTGATGATGGCCTCATTAGATTAAAAGGCCGAAACTTTTTGTTATTTACTTGACCTTACGCTAAATAATATATTTTTTGTGTTTGAAGTAGCGGGCTTATAGCCTCCTCGTTGTCGAAGTTTCTTGATCACACACGACGACGCGACACAGACGGTAGGACTCCTCTGGACTCCTGATCAATCCGTCGCAGAGATCTTTACCTGACAACACACAACACGCACAACAGACAAACTATCCATGCCCCCGATGGGATTCGAACCCATTGTCTCCGGAGGCGAGCTGCCGAAGTCCTACGCCTTAGATCGTGCGGCCTCTGGGACCGGCTGTTAGTCGATATACTGTTTATTACTATCCTAATGTTAACCTCAGCACTAGTTTCATCATCATCTGTAGAAGCTGTGTATGGCAGGTACATTGTTTGACAAACTGTATCATTAATTGATTAAAAGTAATTGGCATGTTTTTATGTGGACCAATTTGTTGTAGGTAACAGTGAGTAGGAACCATTAACTGGTGTGTGGTAAACAGACATAGTGAAGTGTAAGTAGGTTGCTATTTGTTTTGTGTGAAAAGGGTATTTGAAATGCCCGTCTGCTACAGGACTGGTGACGGTATTAGAAGTGTAATGTTTTGTTAGCTGGAAGATTCACAGCAGTGAGGTGCATGACTGTATAGGGTAAACTAGTAAGAATAAATAAAAGGAGGTATGAAATTTGAAGTAGGAATTGGTGTGTTGATAGCAGAAATGTAGCTTCTAGTCATTTGTTTTTATATAATTTGTGGTTTGTTGTTAGTGAGTTGTGCTTGTGAGTTCTGTGTTAAGCGCCAGCACTATGCATGTTTTGTGTTGTTGTATGTGGTTGGAGTTCACAAGTAATGTTTTTACCGTCTGTGAATTTCGGATTCTCTGGAGGCGTTTAATTGGTGTGAAGGGAAAGCTCGATACATTCCTGACCAAGTAACCGCATAGTTCTAGGAAACCATTTCCACCCCTGACAGAATTAAGAATTCTCAGGACTTGAGCGTTCTGATTTACACGAAAAATAAACGTGTTTATGAATAGCAGAATACAGAGACAATCCGGAATTTACTTAGTCTTTGAATATATTTTACTGATATTTAAGTATTTACTTACTTGCTTACTTATTCCATGGAACAGAGTCCTTCTTGAGAAGCTAACTGTTTCTGAAGCTAGTCAAGAAATTCCCCGCTTTTTTGCAACCCGAAGGTTCATCACCTTACCTACAAGTGCCCGCCACCTGTCCCTATCCTGAGCCAACTCCATCCAGTCCCCACAACCCACTCCCACTCCCACTTCCTGAAGATCCATCTTATTATTATCCTCCCATCTGCGTCTGGGTCTCCCCAGTGGTCTCTTTACCTCATATATCCCCACTAGAACCCTGTGCATTTCTCTCCCCTCCCCATTTCGCACCACATACCCCGACCATCTCATTTTTCTCGATTTTATTACCGGCACAATATTCTGTAAGGAATACAGATAACTAAGCTCTTCATTATGTAATTTTCCCCATATCCCTGTTTCGCCTTCTCTCTTAGGCCCAAATATTCTCCTCAACAGCCTATTCTCAAACACCCTCAACCTACGTCCCTCACTTAATGTTAGCGACCACGTTTGAAACCCATACAGAACAACGGGCAATATTACAGTTGTATATATCTTGATCTTTAAATTTTTGGATAGCAAACTGGAAGACAAAAGATTCTGCACCGGTTATGTGTAGTAATTATTTTCTCAGTATATGAGGTTATGAAAGATATATTACACATCCTCGGAAGGATACAGAAATATGGGAATATCCCATTTACCCCTCAAAATTTTAATACACCTCTATAGTTATACTTCACACCCTCTGTTTGGCCCACAGAGCTTGGTGATAAAATGACATCATAATATAATCAAGCAAAACTCTCGTGACGTGGAGCAAGTGACGCCTGTATACAGGGTGTCCCAGGAGGAATAAGCCAGGCTTCGGGAGAATGTTCCTTATGTTTAAGTACACCGATATAACCCAAAACACCTATATCCAAAGTTGAACGGTTACGGAGATAGTGGCAAGAGAATTTTGTAAGTATGACAGCTGTTACACACTTATTGTTTACTAAATACACATTAAAACTGGCAGGAATATGTGGTTTCTGTAATGTTAATATATGTACTTAACATCCAATTAACATCTGAGTGACATAAAGCCATTCAATTAAACTACATAAACACTCGCACTAATGTCTTTTTTGTCCTTAGGGTTCCAAGCACTTTACATGTGCAGTCGCAGCGAGTAACGCGCTTGGTTCGGCTGTACACGAGGACGGACATGCGCAGCGTATGGGTAATACGTCACGCGAACAACGAACCGTACGTGGGACCGGAAGAAGACCATAATTTACTCTCGCCTTTATCTCCGTAACCGTTCAACTTCGGATATAGGTGTTTTTGGTTATATCGGTGTATTTTAACTTAAGAAACATTCTCCCGAAGACTGACACATTCCCCCCGGGACACCCTGTATATGGTGGAATTGCCATTGATCGATGCTACAGTAGGATATTGAAACCTAGATATACTGTTGCCTCTGCGCAAGGGTTGCGATCATTATATGGTGGAAAATAACATGAAAATGTGCAGTTTTGAATAACAGACAGAAGTGAAAAATTTGATAACGTTTGGATGTTTGTTGTGAGAAGTGGTACATAAGGAAATACCACAAATATCAATAATTCAGAGTATCGATGCCGGCCGCCATCCAAATTACGTTCTGAATTCCCTCCTGGAAATATGAGGCACAGAACAACAAAATGAATTAAAGGCGTAGCTGGGTTTTGTTTAATCTAAACGAAAAAAATTTCTTGACAGTTTAAGTAATCCATATCCCCGCCCCTCCACATCCATTTGCAGTAATTTTATTCGGCGCTCCTTAACCTCAACAGTTACCGTCACCATTGTGGAACAACAAAAAAACCAATCATATTTAAACATGGAACGAACGGTGTTTTAGTAGTTGGAACTGGTTGCCACATGCGACTTAACTAGTGTTGTCTTGTACCGCTGTAGATCAAAACGAGTACAAGGATTGTCACAGAGTTTTGATGACGTTGAAATTTTTCTACCAATCTGCAGGTTGGTGTGTGAGTTACTTGACAATCGATGTTTACATCCTCTTGCCTGTACTGTTATGTAACTTGGGCCTCACGTACAGCGTCGGTGGTGCATGAATTCTATATGAGTGGAACATGGGTATATGGGGGTAGTGATGGGATTGTGGTGGCAGGACAAATCCTAGTACTACTAATTCCACCACAAATCACATGGACTGACGTCGGTTCTAGTCGGTTCCTCGGTAAGTGATTTTGGGCCATGACGCTGTTGTACGACGGTTGTAAAATCGTTGTGAGTATATGCGTTATAACTGGAGTATACATTCCGCGGGCATTAAATTCTTTTCGGAAAGATGGACTAAGGAAATGGCTGCTTCTTGTTTAAAATATGGAAAATGTGCACGGGTACTGTACGTGTAATACATTACTTAATGCAGGAATGGGGTTAAAATTTATTGGAATATGAGATGGGCAGTTCTTTGGAAAATGAGACCTGAGCGGATTGGTAGTGACGTGGCCAACGAAAGAATATAAACCGTAGCGATCATCTGTAAGTCTAGCGAATGGTGGAACATGTAGACGATGCAGGTGTTATTGTAGTTGTTTGTACAGTGAGAGGAAATGTTTATCAGTACTTGGAAAATCAGCTTCATGTTGAAGAGTCCTGGAGAGGCTCACCAAGTCAAGAAATTCACAGCGATTTGTGGAACGAAAAGATTAATTAGTGTCTTAATCTTATTCATATTACTTGCATTAAAAATATTGTTCATACAATTCTACGAAAAAAAAATGCATTTTTTGTTGAGAAGTTTTTAAATTGTTTTTTCACAAAATATATGCTCTCCTACGTGTTTCGGTTGGAGTTACCCATCGTTAGGACATCCTTATACAAAGGAATTTTGGTTGTTGGTATGTAAAACATGTAAGTTTAAAATCTTTATACAGGATAACACTAATCTTTATACATTAATACTGGTTAGTTGGCAGTCCTGATGACGTCAATGTAGAGACTGTTTTTAACAATTTTTTTTCTAGATTGTCAACTGACCAGTATTGATATCTGTAGATTACTGTTATGCTCTACATTATTTACGTAGTGACAACCAGAATTCCTTTGTATATGAAAATCCCTGAATGTGGCTCACTGGAGCCGAAACATGTAGGAGAATTGCCTGAGCAAGTTTATCATCTTTTCCGTGATCGCAGCACTGGACCTCATTTCGAGCCAGATGAATGCAGTGTACCCCCCCTACACCCCTCACCGACCTCCTTCTTCCTTATAATCCATTTTAATACTATTCTCTCACCTACACGAAGACAAATTACGAGTCGTTGTACAGTTTTTAAAAATTTTTAATATTTTGACCCTCAGTATGTGTGCTAATTATTGTCGGCACCCCGTTGTTAAATTGTATTGTGTGTATTTTCGTTTCTCGCGTTGAGACTTAAAACATTGTTGCTGAAAACTCACACTGTTTATTAGCTAAACAAATGTTAACAATTCAGCTACATGTTTGATAAAATATGAAGTTTTTTCATGCAGAATCAGAACCAGTGGCCATACAAGCGGTTTGTAGAGATTATTATTATTATTATTATTGCAATTATTTATATTATTATTACTATTATTATTGGTTATTTTCTATATTATAATTATTCTCATTTGTTACTTTTTTCGCATTATTAATGAACTCGTATGGGTTAAATTGTCTGTTACAACTGTAAATGCACATATAGTTGCATGGGTGACTGGAGAACACCATATCTTGTTAGTATATATATCTAATTTTACATGACATCGTGTTTTATTCTTACCCTTCATTTCAATAGGCTGTTCTATAGTAATGACATTGTAATGTTGTAAAAAATTCATGAATTCACGAAAGGGATGTTAAGAAGGCGTGCAGCTTACGTTAACCAGGAACAAGCAAGAAAGACATGACGTTCTGAGGCACCGTTTTCCTAAATATTAAACCTTTAACAAATTAATTGTCTTCAGTGGCGTTGCTATGTTCCTTTGCCCCGAGGTCGAGTGACCACAGTGGCCCTCACGTAGCGGAAATCATGAACATAAATAATCGCAGTCGTATATTTAATTTCCACTTATTTGACTCAATAATTTAAATTTTACTGGAGGAAGAAAAAAAATTTTAATTTTAATTAAAATATTCGTTTGTTGTTCCTTGGGACTGCCGTCCGTGCAGGGCGCCATAGTCGCTCTCCTGCGACCTGCTAGTATTTACGTTAGGTTTTAAAAGTTGCGCATGTCCACTATATTGGAAAAATATTAAAAGGGTTAAGCAAATAAAATCAGCTGCCATGTTTGTTTTGGTGTCTAGACTAACATAATAAAAGATTTAACCCCGCCGCCATGTTTGTTTTGGTTACACTTCGTCTAGTCTAAAAGGGTTAAGGTTATTAACCCCACCGCCATGTTTGTTTACAACACGTGACCGTGACGTAAATAGGGTGCCACGCAGTCTAGTCTAAAATTATTTACATATTCATAAAAGGTTAAGGTCGTTACCCTTCCGCCATGTTTGTTTTGGTTTCACTTCATCTAGACTAAAAAGGGTTAAGGTTATTAACCTCACCGCCATATTTGTTTACATGTGACGTCACAAGGGCGCCACGCTCTCTGGGTCCAAAATAATTTGCTTATCAATCAAGGCCGTTCGCATATTAATTAGACAGTTAACATATTAGTTAGGTTAAACAAGCTCATTTGCGTATAAGTTTCATATTAATTACCTTATTTACATATTAATTGGGTAGGTAGGGAAAGGGTTGAGAGGTCATTGACCCCGCCGCCATGTTTGTTAGCATATGACGTCGTTTTTCGGGTATCAAAGTGTTACGGTCGTGTGACCGTGACGTCACTTCCGGCGGCTAAACCACATGCTTACTACTATCCCATCACTAACAAGCTCAAATGTCTTAACTGATAATATTGTACAATGATTATAAAAAATCCTGTCCTTAAAAGATAAATTATTTTCCCATAAAAATTGTAATCCTTTGCACCAACAGTGCCTTCCATAACCCATCCAACCTCCTCTGTTTCTGTTACTACTTGTATGTAAATAATAATTTGAAGCAAAATTATACACATATAGATATTCACGTATGATTCAGTATATTGTTTGGTGTATGAATGTAGTCTTCCTTATTCCATGCAAGAAGAGTATGCACAATTTTGTGTGAAGTGATTGCGTGGGTTGTATGGTGTATTGTTACCAGTCGAGCTTCCGAGATCGGTCGTGTTTACACACATCGTCCTATAGACGGCTGGAGATTTCATAATTTCCTAGCGAATGCCACTATGATTCCATATTTATACGTAATAACGCTGTCGTCTGTAGTTTTGTTTATTTCTGCCAGTTTCATTAATTCCGTCAAGACGTCCGTCATATATTGCTCCTGTAGATCTCTTGGTATGCGATCGAGAAATGGGTTGACTGCTGTCAAGGCATCTGACATAAGAAAAAAACACAAGCATATTAGTAAACGGATCAGCTAACACATAGCTTGTCTCATGACAGTGCCTGGTCAATCGAACTTAGCAAGGGGTGTAACTCAGTGATACAGTATCTGCTTCGCTGCAGAAAATTCTGTGGTCAAATCTCATCCCGTCAATTTTTTATGAATATTAATTTTTGTGAGTTTTGTCATACGTGTTATAATTTACTCTATTGTAGTTCACAAACTTTTTTCTAGATTCGTTTGCATAGTTAGCTAAGAATCTTCTTCCAGAGGACGGATTTCCCTGAAATATTTTGGAGACTTTTATGGAAATGTGGCGATAAAATAAATTTGTTTTTTTTTCCGAGCAGGATCAGGATGGAACTCCATCCTGGTCCTGCTCGAAAGCTGTCTACAAACCTGTATGACGTATAAAACTGTTGAGTGTACGGTGAATAAACCCCTGATGATCGACAGACGAATTATCCGAAACCTGTAGATTTTCAAACCAAAATAAATTTGTGAATTTAGTGCATTTATTTCGTTTTATTATAAAGAAATTTGTTACGATGCACGGTCATACGAACGTAACAAAACGTACGTACAAATCTTAACAAACCGCGTAAAATTCCAAATAACACTCGAAATATCGTGGGAAATTTGTCCGCCAGTTGGCAGTACGGGAAAAATATCTGTGGGTTACCAACTGCCTCCTTTCTGCTGGTCTGTACACTTTGCAAATGTGTGTCTGGGGAAATGAAAAATTGTTTTAGGGGTTTCTGCGTGGACGAAAAGTTGGGAAACACTGGCTTAGGTGATACGTATTATTGATATAGTTTTATGGAAGTAGGTAGTGTTAAGTAGAAGAGAAGGAAATTTAAAATTATGTACTCGTAATTTGGAGTGTCACTGTCCCATGAAAGGAGTAAAACTCGGCTGGTCATCATACGTACTTCCAGGCAAACAGGTGGACCGCCATTAACGACTGTATCTTGAGGCGAAGGCATGCAAATATAAGAGAAAACAAGTATTGTGCTCACGAGGATTCTCATTAAAGAGGAGAATGCGATTTCAGTCTTGCAGATATTCGTAGCATTTTTCTATATTGACGAATATTCGTTAAAGATCTCCAGTTTCCTTTGATATATGTGCAGAAACAGTTTTAGGTAATTATATTACCGTCTACACAACTTAGCGAACATGTTAAATAGTACAGGCGGTGGTATAATTACCTAACATTTTATGCCTGTGCCTGAATATTGCTTTATGGAAGTGACGAAACATGTAGCGCATTCTAGATAATAAGAGATTCATTCATCATCATTCATTAAATTTTCTGTCTGACGACAGGTCCAAAGCCTCCTCCAAAACCATGCCACCATATAGTGCGATCTAGAGTTTCATCCTTCAAATGAGAGTATCCTCTCCTGTTCTTAAGGTCATCCAGCAGCTTCTTACGTCTTCTTCTTCGTCTTCTTGCCACTTCAGTCTCTTCCTTTTATCTTTCTTTCGATAACTTGTTTAAGAAGGCAGTTTCTACGTAAGATGCGACCAATCCATTTAGCCTTCCGTTTTCGTATTTCATGTAGGATATTTCTCTGCTCATTGACACTAACTAATACTTCTTCATTTCTCACATGATCGGACCAACTGATCTTCTCAATCCTTCTTCAGCACCACATATCAAAAATTTCCACGTACTTCTTATGTTCTGCCCGAAGCGTCCTAGTTTCAGCAACATACAAAGTCATGCTCGAAATTTAGCATATTACTTATGGAGCATGGCTTTTTACGGTGCTGAAAATTGGACGCTTCGGGTAGCAGATCAGAAATACCTGGAAAATTTTGAAAAGTGGTGGTGAGATATTGCATGAAAATATATCAGTCCTTGACGGTCCTACTGTTTCTTTTTCTGGCCATGCATCAGAGTGGCGCGCCTCATCCACAGACATGGTTATGTCATTGAGTGTTCTGGTCGGGGAAAACCGTGTTTTTGCTTATGTACCGCGGAGAATAGACTAAAATGTGGCAAATACTAAATCGTATTTCTATGAACAAAGAGAGTTATGGTTTGTTATTGTAAATGTAAAAAAATTTGTTCAGTCTAACAAAACACAAGTTTATTGCCGTTATATGTAAGGTACATGTTTTGGCTATACTTAAGACTTCTTTACTACAAAACCGTGAATATAAGTGGCCCCTTAGACATTATTATATCTTCCTGTACAGGTTCTTGTGTTGATATACCTGAATATTACATAAGTACAGGCCGAAATATGTAGCATATATGTGATGGCAATTAAATTGATTGAATAAACGTGTGTTGTGTTAGACTGAACAAATTTGTTTTATTTAATAACAAACACAATGGAATGGCTTCCATAAAGATTACTTTTTAAGTAAAATTTATTTGTATTCCACAGTCACCTCTAAGGGAGTTGAGAGTATTGTGGGTGAATTCTCTGTCTCTGATCTCGCAGTCGATAACTTCGAAACCAGTGTCGTGCAGCAGTTTGCTGAATTCTTCAACAGGATCTGATGAGTGGTGGTAGGGCGATAAGAACTGATGGTAATCCTAAAATATGGAAATATGAGATTAAACTTTTGAAGAACAGACTACACGACATTGTATATAAATATTCAGTTGGTACATAAGAGGGAATTCATTGTGCTTCAGTTAAAAAGACTAATCGATGAATGCCGTACAAGAAAGTTTATCTCTGTATATTGTTAGAACCGTACGGAACAAATAAATACACTGTGTGGGCAAAATGTAGGGTGTTTTAGTGTGAAACCTGCAATTCGCTATTATGTATGTGTTCAGAGGAAATCAAAATAACCCTAGATTTTTGGCATTGCAGGGAAGACATAGATGTTTTCGCTATTCAGATGGAATTTTCACTTGTTTCGTAGACGGTTAAACTATCCATATTTCATGTTTTGACCTTTGTTAGGAGATTATTTTGCTGATGCTTTCCTTATCTGTAATTGGGATAATGTTAACATCATAGTAATAAAAAAAAATATGGATTATATTTCCT
>Ga0209737_10002552_pt1 | contig 12731 bp, 12 predicted proteins | sample TergutCu122P3_FD_187284 | JGI IMG/M metagenome (GOLD analysis project Ga0209737, IMG submission 187284) | Cubitermes ugandensis P3 segment gut microbial communities from Kakamega Forest, Kenya - Cu122 P3 (SPAdes) (version 2) | ecosystem: Host-associated > Arthropoda: Insects > Digestive system... | reverse complement strand
AAGAAGTGTGGTGAATCGTTTTTTGGCTATAAAAATCATGTAAAATGTGATAGTGATAGTGAGATTATTACAGGTTTTAGTGTGACTGATGCGTCTGTTTATGATAGTTTGGAATTTGTTGGGTTGATTGATGAAAAAGATGAGGCTGTTGTAGCTGTTAGTGCGTATGTTGGTGATTATAAGGATGGGATTTTGAGGTTGTTTCCAGGGGTTAGGATTCATATTTGTGCTAGGCGTACTGTAATAAACCGTTGAGTGTGGCGGAGAAAGAGCGTAACCGGCTTATTGCGCGTGTGCGTGCTAGAATTGAACATGTTTTTGGTTATATGACACGGTTTATGGTTGGTCTTTGTTTGTGTGTTCATGGGTTTAATCGTGTAGGGTGTGATGTTGCTTCTAAGAATTTAGCATATAATCTACGGCGGTACGTGTTTCTTGTGGGTTAATTGTATCTAAAATGTTGAAAATATGTGGGTCAATGGTGTTGGTTACTTGTTTTTTGGTATTGTTTGGTGTTTGTTTTTTCTAAAAATTAGGAATTTTTGCTTTAAGAAAGGGTGATTTTGTTGTTTTCACTTCTGAAATATAAAAAAGTGAGTTTTCGGAGGCTGCCTGTAGTAAGCTATATACCCGTACAGTGTCATATTTATGGGGTGGCTGGATATGAGAAAGATATTTAGTGTGTTTTTGTTTGTTTTGTTAGTTGGTGGATTGTTTTTTGCAGGCATTGTTTGTGTAGGTGAGGTGTATGCTGAGATGGTTCCAAAGAAACCTGCCCTACCCGAGTTCACCGTAAGTTTTGTCGAGAACTTTTATGATGAACCTCCCACTCAATATATTGATCCCGCTACTGGGGGAACCGTAACCACACCGGGGTATCAAAAAACAGAACGAGCCATCAAAGTTACAATCAAAAATCAGCCTTCTTTTTCTAGATTAGAGTACAACATTAGAACAAAAGGGTACTTTGCCTCAGAAGACACATGGTATGAATGTTTTCAGCCTTCACAGGGCTTCCCCGTTCAGTCTGTTTCTAAATATACTGAGATAACGTTTTGGGAAAGTTCTGATAACTGGTTTAATGCAGGTAGGTCTGGGGCTACTATTCATGCTTATTCTAATTCAAAGATTGATTTTCAAGTAGAGGCAATGAATGGTGGCATTACACAATTAATTTCTCATCCCCTAGGCTTAGAGTATATTTGGACAGGTGAAAAAAGCGGCTGGAGCAACACAGAAACTCTGACTATGCCCACATACAACAATGAAGCAACCAACCAACCCAAAACAAAAACACCAGATGCAGCATTTAATGACAACCACCACCAACAATCTCCAAATCCTACACTCACCCAACCAGCATCTTTGTTAATAATTGGGGCAATCTTTGGCGCTACTGTGACTGGGGGTTTATTTTGCAGAGTTTTTGATGCAGATAAAAGCAGAGATTTAGGGGGTGGAGTGGAATAGTTTTAGGCAAAGGTGCTGGTTTGGTTGTTTCCACAGAAAGACCGTATTGTTTTGCGTTGTAAATACTTGTTGGTCTTACGGTGTCTTTGTTTGCTCGCTTCAGAGTAAATGGAACACCCGATATGATCAAATCATTTTTAAGTTATCACTCTATTTTGTTTTGTGCTATCACAATATTATGTAACTTTAAAATTTAGACGGTGAGATATATGAATTTAAAACTTGGAACAAAAAAGAAAATAATATCACTATTTTTTGTATTTGTAATCCTTTCTAGTTGTTGTATAGGCGGAGTCTATCTTGGAAATGTCAGTGGCCTTGAAATCACTGCAGAAGGGTTTGCCTATGGTGACGGCACAAGCACATCCCCCTGGATTATAGAAACCCCCGAACAACTCAATCTGATAAGAAATTATCTGGGCACCACACATAATGATAAATATTTCAAGTTGGGCTGCGACATCGACCTAACTGATTATCTATCGCATAGTGGTGCAGGCTGGATTCCCATAGGTAAGGAGACAGATCTCGCGGGTGATCTTCCGGGCGCTAATGAATTCCGTTTTACCGGTACCTTCGATGGTGACAATTATGTCATTAAAAATCTTGTTATAGATACTGTGCAAAGCGGTGCGGGGTTGTTTGGAGCTGTTGGCACAGGTGGTGTTGTGAAAAATCTAGGGCTCGTCGATGGTGAAGTCAAGGGTGGGGGCTCTGTGGGGGGTTTGGTGGGTTACATGAACGGTGGTACAATAGAGAATTGTTTTACTTCCATCAGGGTTATTGGTAGTGCTGCCCAAATCGGTGGGTTGGTGGGATATGCGCACAGTTATAGAGGCGCTAATACAATCGAAAATTGTTTTTCCTTGGGCGATGTTATTGGTGATGGTGGTGTTGGTGGTCTGGTAGGATATAGTTGGAGTGGTCAGGGTAGTACAATAAAAGATTGCTACGCCACTGGAGATGTTATTGGCAATTTCTATGTTGGTGGACTGGTGGGTGAACAATACAGTTCCGGCGGTGATAACAATATAATTGAAAATTGTTATGCTACGGGTGATGTTACCGGTATTCCCGGTTCTTCTTCTTCCAGAAGTGAGAGCATTGGTGGGTTAGTAGGAAGACAAAACAGCATGATGAGTTCGATTGCCCGTATTAATAATTGCTACGCCACTGGCAGCGTTAGCGGCGGAGATCAGGTCGGCGGATTGGTGGGGCAACAAATAAGATCTACCAATATGCTCAGCAACACCGGCAGGAACAATATTGCTAACAGTTACGCAATGGGTGATGTTGTTGGACACAATTTTGTCGGAGGCTTAGTGGGCCAGCAAAGGATCGGCGATTATAACCCTATTAATGGCTTTGCTATTGCTGGTGATGGTCATAATCACATTTTAAATTGTTATGCCACTGGTAGTGTTACTGGGAATGATTTTGTTGGAGGGTTGGCAGGGGGGCAACATAAAACCTCTAGTAGTGGGGCAGCCAGAAGTAATAATATTAATAATTGTTACGCCACAGGCGCTGTTATGGCCGTTTTAGCTGACCATGTTGGAGGGTTGGTAGGGGAACAGTTTGGTAGTGCTTGTAACATCATAAACAGCTACTTTGATACTGATGCTACCGGGTTGCCTTTGGGTGTGGGTGTTGGTAGTCAGGTGGGTGTGACTGGGTTGTCTACTGAGCAGATGACAGAGGATGATACTCTTGAATCAGGTGGCGCAATGGCAGAATTGGGTAATCTTATTTGGAGTAAGCGCGCGGCTAGCAGTAATTATTGTTATTATCCCGAGTTAGCAGTGTTTTATGGTGATGGATTGCTTGATACTGTGTGGAAAATTGCGTCTGAGTTAAGTGTTAGGGTGTTGACAGGTGAAGAACCTATAGTTTATGAGGTTTACTATGATGCTAATTGGCCAGACGGCATTGCAGGTTTAGGTAGCGTACCCATAGATGTCAGTGGTCCCTATGGTGAGGGTGAGTTAGTTACTGTTTTAGCTAATACAGGGGATTTGGCAAAACCCCACTATGTCTTCTTAGGTTGGGCTATAAGTGACACTGCTACAAGCCCTGATTATGCAGTCAGCGGCTCTATGGTTGACCCGGATAGTTTTTTTATGGGTGAGAGTGAGGTGGTTTTGTATGCGGTGTGGGCTAAGATTTTCTATACCGTAACCTTTGATGCCACAGGTGGCGTACCTGTTCCAGAAGTGCAAAACGTTGCAAGTGGCGAGTGTGATAACCAGCTTTTGGCGGTTCCTCAAAAAGCTGGTTATGTTTTTCTTGGTTGGTTTACGCAGGTCCAAAATGGTGTAGAGTGGAATTTTAATACGCCTGTTATGGAAAATATTGTTCTGTATGCGCAGTGGCGAGTTGCCACCTATTATATCTTTTATGATTTATGCGGCGGGATCAATGCTATAGGTAATCCAACATCATATAATATGTATAGTTTGCCTCTTAAAATTGATGATCCTTCTAGGGTGGGTTATGTTTTTCAAAATTGGTCAGTTCTATATGCTGATGGAACAGGTGGTCTCTTATCTGTTAGTGGCATACCTGTAGGCACTACGGGAAATGTAGAGTTAACTGCTATTTGGGTTCCTAAACAATTTGTTATATCTTATCATCTAAATGGTGGTGTTAATGCGGCTAACAATCCCACAACATATACTGTAGAGAGTGCTTTTCCAATTGATATAGCCAATCCCACTAAAGTGAACTATGATTTTCAAGGTTGGACTGTGAAATATGTTGATGGTAGTCAACTTGACATAACCACTCCTACAACAAACTATCAAATTCTAAAAGACACTACCGGCGACATAGAGTTAACTGCTAATTGGGCTCCTAAACAATACATCATAACCTACAACCTAAACAACGGCAACAACGCACCAGGCAATCCCACAACATATACTGTAGAGAGTGCTTTTCCAATTAATATTGGTAACCCCACTAGATCGGGATATACTTTCTTAGGTTGGACTGTAACATATGCTAATGGTACTGTGGTATATTCACAAGTATCTTACAGTATTCCAGCGGGCACTACGGGAGATATTGTGTTAAGTGCCAACTGGCGCGCTGTTGATTCAGGTGGTTCTGGTGGTGGTTCAGGTGGTTCTGGTGGTGGTTCTGGGGTTTTGTTTACAGTGCGGTTTGTAGACTGGGATGGAACACTTCTAAAAAATGAGCTGGTACGTTTGGGCGGATCTGCAACAGCACCAGCAACACCCACACGGGAAGGCTACATCTTCACAGGGTGGGACCGTGAATTCTCTAATGTCCGCTCAGATATCACAGTCACTGCACAATACAAACCATCTGAACCAGAGATTATCCCACCAGAACCGCCAATAGAGGTACCCACTTGGGCCCTTGTAAATCTAGGGCTAAGTATCATTGGCATAATATTGGCAATAATTGCGCTCGTCTGGATATTACTGCAACAAAAACAAAAACAAACAAACCAAGAACAACAAAATAACTCTAAGACACAAAAAACAACAAAACAAAACAACAATCAAGACAAAGAGAAGAAACAACAACGCATAGGACTATTTATTGCGTTTGCTGTGGCTATTGCAGGCTTTATTGTATTCTTATTAACGGAGGATATGAGCAACAAAATGACAATGATAGACAAATGGACCATAGTTAATGTAGCCCTATTTATAGTGGAAATCATAGCCATAGCCCTTATAATTAAACAGAACAAAAAAGGCACTTAATATGTTAAAATCTATGGAAGAGCAACTTGCTGAGTAAAAAACTTTAAATCGTGGATGCGTGGGGTAACCCCCTTCCACTATCAATCCGTAAATTTCATATTTTAGGGTTATATGTCTTAGTTGAAACTGTGATTTTAAGCTTAAAATTGAAAAATACTCCTTTTTTAACTGCATTTATGAGACAGTTTTGAAATTATCCTATATACCTAATAGGTATGTATGTCTAGCTTTTTCCTATATTCAAAATTCGGTTTAAAACCACTCTACTACCCAAAACACAAAGCATATTTTCTCAAACAGCAGGATATGGCCAGTAATTTTGATGATTATGATGCAAAACACTATAAATACATATTCCCTAAAAACCGAAATTTACGGATTAATCATGCTTGATGTAGGTATATATGTAGCTCTGTAAAGGTTATAAATAGTATTGTTGTAGCGGCTTTGGGAAAAAATTGTTAGTTTTCTTGCAAACCTTAAGCGGAACTGTTGTTGTCTGGTGATGTCAAATAATTATGCTGCTGAAGCCTAGATGATGCTGAGGGCAGGGTTTAACCCCAAAACCATGTCGATATATCCATAACCAATGTTTCTTTCTGCAACTATCACCTCTTTTTTGAGACCAGTAGTGTTTGCCAGTTTAATGCCATTCAACAGCCCTTCGCAAATAATTACAACCATAAAAACTGCTAAAAATCGAAAATAATAGCAGAACTTGGCAACGGATTTAAAAGAGAGAATAAACGTAGCTGTAAATGAGGGCAGTTTATGAAAGAGTCTGATAGCCGAGTTATTATTTTCAAAACGGAAGATGAGAAAATAACTGTTGACGTACGTTTTGATGAAGAAACCGTTTGGCTAACTCTTGACCAGATAGCTCTGCTGTTTGAGCGCGATAAGTCAACCATTTCCCGACACATAAAAAACGTGTTTGAAGAAGGCGAATTAGATAGAAAGTCAGTTATTGCAAATTATGCAACAACTGCAGCCGATGGTAAAAAATATCAGGTTGACTATTTCAATCTTGATGTAATTATTTCTGTGGGATATCGTGTTAAGTCTTTACGTGGTACACAGTTTCGTCAGTGGGCAACTAAGCGACTCAATGAGTATATTCGCAAAGGGTTTACTCTTGATGATGAACGATTAAAGAATGGTGGTGGACGGTATTTCCGTGAACTATTACAGCGCATTAGGGATATTCGTAGTAGTGAACGTAATTTGTATCAGCAGGTTACCGACATTTACGCTACCGCAATTGACTATGATCCAAAAGCTGACATCACACGAGAATTTTTTGCGACAGTACAAAATAAAATGCATTATGCTGTGCATAAACATACAGCAGCTGAGGTTATTTTTGAACGTGTGGATAACAAAAAACCTATGGTGGGTATGACCAATTTTAAGGGTAATTATATCACTAAAGAGGATGTGGGTGTTGCTAAAAATTATCTAAGTGAGAGGGAATTGCAGGTGTTGAATTTGTTGGTGTCGCAGTTTTTGGATTATGCAGAGTTGCAAGCCTTAGAGGAGCACACGATGACTATGGCAGATTGGATTGCGGAGCTTGATAGGCAATTGCTTGCCAATAGGCGTGAGCTGGTTGTGGGAAAAGGAAAGATTTCTCATAAACAGGCAATTGAAAAGGCTGAGAAAGAATTTGAAATTTATCGCACCAGCGAATTGAAACAGCTTGAGAGTGATTTTGACAGAGCCGTAAAGCGACTCACAAAAACAGACAATACAAACGAAACATAGAGCGGTAGATTCGAACGTACAAGACTACCACGATATCGCCACAACCGATGTTATTTCTATATTCACCATTTTTTATCTAAACATTGACTTAAAGAACAAACCAATTTTGGGTAGTGTGCCAATATAGGCTAGTTTTTACAGATCGGATGCTTTATGTGTTGTACATGATTTTAAGCCGTAAATTTCATATTTTAGGGTTATATATCTTAGTTGAAACTGTGATTTTAAGATTAAAATTGAAAAATACTTCTTTTTTAACTGCATTTATGAGGCAGTTTTGAAATTATCATATATGCCTAATAGGTATATATGTCCAGCTTTTTCCTATATTCAAAATTCGGTTTAAAACCACTCTATTACCCAAAACACAAAGCATATTTTCTCAAACAGCAGGAGATAACCAGTAATTTTGATGATTATGATGCAAAACACTATAAATGCACACTCCCTAAAAACCGAAATTTACGGTTCAACATACCGCTCAACTAATATCGAACACTACCCAAAACTGGGCCATAGACAACACAGTTAGCATAGAAGTCTCCTTGAGTCTGCCCTAAACCTCACCACAACCGACATTCTACAATCAAATCTCAAAGAACAAACCACCGACCAAACAGCCCTACAAATGGCCAGAGAAGACCTCTATGATTTAGGCCCCCAAACATTCACCGGCACAGGCACCCTAAACGCAAATTTTAAACGCACAAGCCCCCTATTATGCACACCCCTATGCACACTTCTAAGCGGATGAAAAAAATGGAAACACGTCAAGAAACAAGTTGGATAGTTGTAGCTTTGTTTTTAGCGGGTATTTTTGTTTTTCTTTTGTTCTCGCTTGCGTTTTTTGGGCTTATTTTTGGCATGGCTCTTTTTTTGTTGGCCTCATTTGCGTTTATCTATCTTCTAAACGTATCTCGATCCAGACAACCCCAAAAATGCTGCTGTCAAACTTCTACCGGTCGTGCACAAAATGCTAACTCTGACACAAAGTTCTGTACGGCCTGTGGAGTCCCACATGTTAAAGATGCGCAATACTGTGGTCAATGCGGCAAAAAATTCTAAAAATGTTGATTATGTAATGTTTTTATGTTGGAATGTGATTAGGGTGGTGAGTTTGTCATGTTTTGTACAAAATGCGGCAGCGAAAACACCTTCAAGTCAGGATTTATCAAAGGTGAACAACGCTACAAATGCAAAAACTGCAACAGACAATTCGTACCCACAAGACACCACGGCAAAACCCAAACCACAAAACTAATCGCCACACTACTATACATAAATGGGCTATCCCTGCGCACCATCGCACAACTAACAAATGTATCTGCCACTGCCGTTCTAAAATGGGTCAGACAATACACCCCTAAGAGCTATGAAAAACAAAAACCCCAAATCAACGCCTCTGCTGTAGTGATAGAATTAGATGAGACTTGGCATCATTATTTGCAGAAGAAAAAAATAACGGGTTTTGGATTTGGAAAGCACCTTGTCACTCTACCCGTAGGCTCTTTGACTGGGAATGCGGGGCTTGCGATAGCAGAATTCTTTAGCGGATGCTTGGTAGGCTACAGCGATGAAGAGTAGGGTGTTTTGTCTCTCATTGGAGGCTTATGGGTAACTTTTCCCAAGATTTACTAAGATCCAAACAAGACAAGACTAGTTGTGGGGATAATTTTGGGCAGCGGATTGGTTTGTGTGTTTTCACAGAAAGAAAGTCTCGTGGTTGTTTTTGTTTGCTGCAAATGGAGTTTGACCTGTCGTTGTATGCTAAATTTTGGGTCAACAACACATTTAACACAAAAACATTTTAGCTATCACCTAACATCACAGTTCCCTCTCTTAAATATCTCATGTGTTTGATTAGTTATGCAGGTGCTGTTTTGTTGTAGCATAGATAATAACCGGTGGAACGCAGACCATCCATGTTGTTGTCTGTGTATCTTGGGAATACAAAATCTAGTTGTATGGTTTGGCTTGGGTGTAGGGGGCCAAGTGTGAAACTGCCGCTGTTTTGTGGCGCAGTTGTTCCTTTAGTCATTTCAAAGAGAGATCTTGAAACGGTGAGTTGGAGGTAGAACCGAGAATAATCTATTGTTGTGGTGTCTCCGCCGTTATAGGTTACATTTACGGTTAGGGTGATTTTTGTTATGTGTTCCTCATCTACTCGATTGGCTAGGGTATAGTTATAATTGAGTGTTAAATCGGCTGTGTATGGGGCTGGTGTGGGTGGGGGTGTGTTTGTAATTGGGGGTGATGTATAAGCTGGTGTGGGTGGGGGTGTGTTTGTAATTGGGGGTGTCGTATTGGATGGTGTTGGTGAATTTGGGGAGGAAAAATGTGTATCGTGTGAGGTAATTACAATAAATAGTGCAGTAATGCTGAAGATTAGACTTAGCGTTACTAGCACATAGAGGATGGCTGTTGATGGTTTCATAATCTTTTTCTATTGGGCCGTTTAATATTCTTTATTGCGGAATCAAAAATTAAAATGTAAGATGATCTTATAACAGACTTATTTTTGTTCAACCGTATTGAATAAAACAGGCTATTTTTGTTCAATATGAGTGAAAAGAATTATATGTGTATGTGTGTTAGTTGGCTTATGCTTTCAGATGATGAACTCAAAGAGATCCTGCTCAGACAAAGAGACACCATATTAAAGAAAGGCTACGGGGTAGAGCGGGATCTGCTAAAAAGTATTGAAAAAAAGCTACCTTTGCCTCATGTAATAGTTCTCACTGGTATGAGGCGTAGTGGAAAATCTACCCTGCTTAGGCAAATTATAAAAAAATATTACCACGACAAAGACTTTTACTACATAAACTTTGAAGACGAAAGACTCCTTGATTTCAAGGCAAGCGAGTTTAACAGGCTCTATGAAGCCTCCGTTAGTTTATTTGGCAAATGCAAAACCTTCTTTTTAGATGAAGTCCAAAATGTAGCCCACTTTGAGACGTTCATACGCAGATTCTACGAAGAGGGCTTTAAATTCATAATCACCGGCTCAAGCGCCGCGTTGCTTAGCTGTGAAATAGGAACTAAACTCACCGGCAGACACCTCGACATAGCCCTTAAGCCCTTCTCGTTTACAGAGTATCTATCCTCAAAAGGCATAGTGTTGACGGAGGCGTTTTGGCTTAGAGTTGAGTCAAGGGTGGAGATAAAGAAGCATTTTGAAGATTATCTCTCAAGGGGGGGCATGCCAGAATACCTTGCATATGGTGATGTAGAACTTTTGGGGCAAGTTTACAATGACTTGGTAATAAAGGATATAGCTGCCCGATACAAAGTCGAAGACACCCTAACCCTTAGACAACTGTACTTATACCTTATCTCTAATGTAGCAAACCGGTTTAGTTTTAATTCCTTAAAAAAATTCTCCGACGTTAAAAGTGTTAACACGATTAAAAAATTCATTGGGTATCTTGAGCAAACGTATTTTGCGGTAACGATAAATAAATTTGATTACTCCCTCAAACGGCAAGGGATGAATGATAAAAAATTCTATTTAGCCGATAATGGGTTTTTGGAGGTTTTATCGTGGTCTTTTTCAAAGGATAAAGGTAAGCTTCTTGAAAATCTTGTATTCACAAATCTAAGCAGAGACTACAATGAGGGTGAGGTGGCTTACTTTGCAGATGCTAAGAGCGAGTGTGACTTTATTGTGTCTAAGAATCGACAAGTTTTGGGTGCGTTTCAAGTATGTTATGAGTTTAATGAGTTTAATCGGGAGCGGGAGCTTAGGGGGCTTTTGGCAGCTATGAAAACATTTGAGTTAAAGCAAGGATTTTTGCTCACCATGGGTCAAGAAGAAGAAATAAAAATAGAGGGCAGCGGGGCGGTTGTGGTTGTGGTGCCGGTGTGGAAATGGCTCATAGAAAAGCATGCACCACCCGCTTGATTACATATTTAACAGACGCCTCTAAACAATCAATAGCAGACAGATCTGCACAGAATTAGTTTTTAGGTTTTATTCACACAACCAATCTATAGCGTTTTTTACTTTTATGCCTTCGTAGCTCTCCACAAAAGTTTTATCATTTGTTATTATCCATTTTTCATAATTGTCAGCTATCGCCAATAAAGCCATTAATTCTCTTTCAAGAATTTCTTGATTACCCAACGTTTCAGATACTTGAATGTATATTTTATCATTTGTCTTCTCTGCTATAAAATCAACTTCTTTTGTGCCAACCTTGCCTATTTTAACTTTATAATCTCTTCGAAGAAGCTCCAAAAAAATAATGTTTTCCAAGATGTGCCCTCTGTCAACATCTCGATAACCTAAGAGCATATTTCGCAGGCCAATATCAACGATGTAGTACTTTTCAAGAGACTTGAGCAGTTCTTTGCCTTTCACATCATAACGTTGAGACGCATAAAAAATATAGGCTTTTTCTAATGCGCCTATATAGTTTTCAACCGTTGATCTTGCGGGGGGATTTCTTTTTGTTGTTATGCTCTATTTGTTTGTTGGAAACTAGATTTCCTGCAATAGAATTAGGAGAAGTAACGTTACCTACGTTATCAGAAATAAATCGGACTATTTTTTGCAATAAAGCTTCATCTTTTATGTCATTTTGTTCAAGCACATCTTTTAGAATAACAGTGTTATAGATGCCTTCTAAAATATCATTAATTCTATGCTGATTGAACCCCAACTCGACGATAGAGGGAAATCCGCCATATTTTAGATATAGCTGAAAACTATCTTCATTTTTTTTCTATGCTATGAAAATCTAAAAATTCTTTATATGATAGGGGCAGCATTTTAATTTCAACATATCGACCGGCAATCAGAGAGGATATGTCACTTGAGAGCAAATTTGCATTTGAGCCGGTTAGATAAATATCAACGTCAAAATCAACTCTAAACGAGTTCACAGCTTTTTCCCAATGTATAACCCTTGTGCATTTCATCAAAAAACAGATAGTAACGGCCTTTGTTGGTGATTTTGTTTTTGACATAATTATAGAAAATTTTATAGTCCGTTATAAAATCAAATTCTAAGCTTTCAAAATTCATGTAGAGGATGTTATCTGTTGAAATGCCTTGTTTTTTATTTCTTCGATAAAAAGAGTCATTAGTTTTGATTTACCGCATCGTCTAATTCCTGTTACTACTTTGATTGCTTCGGTGTCTTTGAATTGTAAGAGTTTATTCAAATAGTTGCTGCGTGGTTTTAGTTTTTCAGGTTTCATTTTGACTCTCTTTAAGGATAGAATGACACGCTATATAATATTGTTGATGTTTTAAAGTTACAACTACAAAACTATGAATTTTTAGGTATTTTTGTAGTTCAAACGTTATTGGCCTCCGTAAATGTTATGATAAGTCATAGACGGCATATTTTGCCGAATGTTTTGTGCCTAAAAATGATGACACACTCAACTACCCTACAAGATTATTTTAGTGCCTGATAGAGGTTTTAGTTCGGGTATGTGTTTCAACGTTTATAGTGGTATAGTACATTGACTTTTTATAGGCGTTTGCTGTAGTGTAATCATGTGAGAATTACTTGGTTAAACCAATATCAAATGACAAGCGAGCTGCCATTGTTAAGCACATGCAAGATGGCAAAAGCACAAAAGATGTGGCAAAATGGTTACTTGTCAGCATACAAACAGTAGAGCGCATCTAAGAGAAAATACAAAAAACAAGGCCACTACCAACCCGAACCCCAAAACAGCCGACGAAAACCCCTAATCGACACAACAACCATGAACAAAGCAGTAGAAAAAATCCAAAAACAACCCGAC
>Ga0209737_10002551_pt1 | contig 12732 bp, 7 predicted proteins | sample TergutCu122P3_FD_187284 | JGI IMG/M metagenome (GOLD analysis project Ga0209737, IMG submission 187284) | Cubitermes ugandensis P3 segment gut microbial communities from Kakamega Forest, Kenya - Cu122 P3 (SPAdes) (version 2) | ecosystem: Host-associated > Arthropoda: Insects > Digestive system >... | reverse complement strand
CAACCGCGTGGATGTGATTACCGCTCCACGCAGCACGGGCAGTATCCTGAAACCGTTTCTTTATGCCACCATGCTCGACCAGGGCATATTACTGCCCAACATGCTGGTAGCCGACGTTCCGCTGCAAATTCGTAATTTTTCCCCAAAAAATTTCAGCCGGAGTTATGACGGGGCTGTTCCGGCGCACCGCGCACTCGAACGGTCGCTTAATGTGCCGGCAGTACGCATGTTGCAAACTTACGGGCACGAAAAATTTCACTTGCTCCTTCGCAGTTTGGGAATGACCACATTGTCCAGACACGCAGACCATTACGGACTGACATTGATTCTTGGCGGCGCCGAAGGAACCTTGTGGGACATTGCCGGTATGTATGCCGGACTTTCACGACAGTTACAGCATTATACCGCGCGTTCGGGCAAATACGATCCGGCAGTTCATCATCCGTTGAATCTCTATTTCTTGCAATCCACTCGCCATCAACCAAAAACACCCGATTCGCGTCTCGAAACAACAGCCCCTATCGAAGCGGCTGCAATCTGGCAAACTTTTCAGTCATTATCCGAATTGAACCGTCCGGAAGAGGAAGCAACATGGAAATCGTTTTCATCGTCGCGCAGGATAGCATGGAAAACCGGAACCAGTTTCGGTCATCGCGACGCATGGGCTGTGGGAGTTACACCGGCTTATGTGGTGGGCGTATGGGTTGGAAATGCGTCGGGCGAAGGCAGGCCAACGCTTACAGGCGTAAATTATGCAGCGCCGGTATTGTTCGATATAGTTACGCAAATGCCGCATGGTGCATGGTTTGCCACTCCCTGGGACGACATGATCCGGTTGGCTGTATGCCGCAAAAGCGGTTATCGCGCTTCGATGATATGCAACGAGGTAGATACAGTATGGGTAGCAAAAAGCGGTATCGAAACGGAACCATGCCCTTACCATACGATGATACATTTAGACAAAAACCTCAAATACCGCGTCAACAGCGAGTGCGCCAGCGTAAGCGACATGGTGCATGTACCCTGGTTTGTATTGCCGCCGGCGCAGGAATGGTTTTACAAAACCAAAAATCTGGATTATAAACCATTGCCGCCAATTCATCCCAATTGTATGAGTTTTGAAGGTCAGCGGCAAATGGAACTGATTTATCCGCAACAAAGTCTCACAGTGGTGTTGCCCCGCCAATTGGACGGCTCGCCGGGACAGGCAGTATTCCGCGCTGTTCACCGTCGAAGAGGCGCAATCATCTTCTGGCATGTCGACGAACAATTTATTGGGGCTACCGACACGCCACATCAAATACCAGTGGCGCCAGCCGCCGGAACCCACCGCCTTACGTTAGTAGACGATAGCGGAAATACATTAACAGAAACATTTACCGTAGAAGAAAAGTAAATTAATTACCTCATGACATACCCCATTTTTAACCGAGAACAACTTTTTGTTCGCAGTCTCGACGAAAGAGAAAACAAAGTCATTTTCGAGCGGGATATGGTTTCGCCTTTGCAGGAACCGCAGAAATTTTCCGAAGCCGGAAATCATTTGATAAAACAAACGGTCGAACGTATCCGGAAGGCCAGGAAAAAGAAAAGTTCCATCATGTTGACCTTTGGGGCGCATACGATTAAAAACTGCATGGCGCCCACATTGATAGAACTGATGAAAGGAGGCTGGGTCACCCATTTAGCCACCAACGGCGCGGGAATCATACACGACTGGGAAATAGCTTATCAGGGAAAAACCAGCGAAGACGTCCGCGCGAATGTCGATCGAGGGCAGTTCGGTATTTGGGAAGAGCCTGGGTTTTATATCAATCTGGCCATTGTTGTGGGCGCTTATGAAAATTTGGGGTATGGCGAATCGGTGGGTAAAATGATTGCACAGGAAGGACTTGAAATACCGAAAATCAGCAAATTGTACCAAATGACGGAAAAATGTCTGGAATCAGACATGAACAAGGCTGCGGCGGCAATTGATTTGATTGGAGTAATCCAACATTTCGGTCTTGAAACCGGATTTATGCCTATCCTCCACCCTTTCAAAAAATATTCCGTTCAGGCGCAAGCGTATAAGTTGGGCATTCCGTTTACGGGGCACCCCATGTTCGGGCATGATATCATCTACACGCATCCTATAAATCACGGGGCGGCTATCGGACGAACGGCGTTGACTGATTTTTTGCGATATGCTGCAAGTGTGAAAAATCTTGATCATGGAGTTTACATGTCGGTGGGTTCAGCGGTGATGTCGCCAATGATTTTTGAGAAATCACTGTCATTGTCGCAAAACCTGAAAATACAGGAAGGCAAGCATATAGACAATCATTATATCCTGATTGTCGACCTGGCTGAATCGGATTGGGACTGGCAAAAAAACGGCGAACCTCCCATAAATCATCCGGCTTATTATCTGCGTTATTGTAAAACTTTTCACCGGATGGGTGGCGAAACGCATTATTTAACTTTGGACAATCGGGATTTTTTACTTTCTTTGTACCAAAATTTAATCAAAAAAAATAAGTAAAGATGAAAATGATAATCAAAAACACATTGATGCTTCCATTATTTGGTTTAGCAGTAATGATGGCAATTTCCGCGATGGATGTAAAAGCGCAGGATTGGCCGCAATGGCGTGGCGCAAATCGAGATGGTATCTTTAAAGGTGCGAACCTCAATTTAGACTGGACGGCGAAAAAGCCTCCATTGTCATGGACGTTTAAGCAGGCAGGCAGCGGATATTCCGCTCCCACTATTGCAGGCACAACGCTTTATTGTCAGGGCGCTGCTGACGGCAACGATTTTGCCTTCGCTCTGGATACGAAAACAGGCAATCTGAAATGGAAACAAAACCTTGGTGCGGAATTTAAAGAGTCTCGCGGTAACGGTCCCCGTGGATCAGCTACTGTGGATGGCGACAAGTTGTATCTTATTCGCGGCGGCGGTCAAATACACTGTCTTTCGGCGGCTAATGGCAAAATGCTCTGGCAAAAAGATTTCATTAAAAATTTTGAGGGTAAAATGATGTCTGATTGGGGTTACAGCGAGTCGCCTCTGGTAGACGGCAACCTCGTTATCTGTACACCGGGCGGTAGCCAGGGAACATTGATAGCGCTTGACAAAAATACCGGTTCTGTAATGTGGGTATGCAAAGAATGGACGGATAACGCTGCTTATTCTTCGCCTATCGTTGGCGAAGTTGATGGGGTGCGGCAGTATATACAACAAGCGGGAAAGAGTTTTGCGGGCGTATCGGCCAAAGACGGTAAGTTGTTGTGGAGAGTAGAAGTTCCGGCTTACAGAACGGCTATCATTCCCACTCCAATCATTTTTGACAATCATGTTTATGTGACCGCAGGATACAATAGCGGTTGTCATCTCGTTAAACTTAGCCAGACAGGCGATACATTTAACGCCGAAGTTGTTTATGCAAACGGAAACATGGTCAACCAGCATGGAGGAGTTGTCCTGTTGAACGGCCACATTTATGGTTTCACTGACGGCATGGGTTTTGTGTGTCAGAATTTTAAAACCGGAGAAACCGTTTGGAGAGAAAGAATCACAGAAATTATAAAAGGCGCTACGCTTGCTGTAAACGATAAACTGATATTGCTTAATGAACGAAGCGGTTTAATTGTCGTTGTGGCTGCTACGCCAGATGGATGGAAAGAATTTGGCAAAATGGAAATACCGGCACGTTCGGAAATAAAGACACAGGATAATTGCGTTTGGACACATCCGGTCGTGGCCAATGGCAAACTCTTTATAAGAGACCATGACCTGCTTTTTTGCTTCGACTTGCAAAAGTAATTTTTAGCCACTAATTTCACGAATTAACACGAACTAATGTCACTAATTGACACGAACTAATTTTTCGTGTTAATTCGGGTCATTCGTGTACAAAAAAGTTAATCGTGATCTCAACTTTCACCCTTTAGGGTGAAAGAAAATTGTATTTGGCTACGTACCTTTGCCGAAAATTTTGTTGCACTTCATAATAATGATTATTATGCGATATTTTACCTGTTTTCGGTACATGTTTTTCCTTGTCTTCGTGCTGATAAACGGAACAGCCGCCGCGAATGACGATATTATTGATAACATACAAAAATCAATTATTGATTCATTGAAAAAGTTGCTGGTTATTCATCCGGTTACGGAAGATAGAAAGTTAGAAATCTATTCTGAATTAGCGAATGCTTATCACGCCTCTGATCATGACAGTTCAGTGTTCTATGCCCACAAATCCCTGAAACTTGCCCGGAAACTGAAATCGAATGAGGAAATTATTGTTATTTACTGCACTTTAGGTCTTAATTACAGTTTCAGGGGCAATTACGACTCGGCGTTTTTTTATTTCAACCGGATGAAAGAATTAGCCATAGCGAGAAGGGATATTGAAAATGAGACAAAAGCGCTTTCGATGATTGCCTTTATGTATGCCAAACAGGGGAAATATCATACCTCAATTGAATATTACCTGAAAGGTCTGAAAATTTCCGAAAATGAAGGCTGGACAGACAGATGCGTTGGAATACTCAGCAATTTAAGCGAAATCAACCGTAGATTGGGTAATACGGAATCAGCCATACAATACTTGAAACAGGCAGAAGAAAAATGTAATACATTGAATATTAAAGGGCGATATCACTGGCATAAGTCGCAAATATGTAATGAATATGCGTTCAACTATCTGAATAAGGGCGATTCGGACATTGCCCTGCGCTATGCCCTGGAATCAGACAGTTTGAATCCGACAGCACCGGTAAACGCATGTTATGTAAATGGTTTACTGGCTACCATCTATTTGCAGAAAAACGATGTCGACCTCGCACTGCAATATGCACTGAAATCATATGAGTGGGCTGATGTGCTGAAAGATAAAAATCTGTATGCCAATGCAGGAAAAATCCTGTCGGACGTGTATTTGGCTCAACATCGTTATCGCGAGGCGGAAGCCGAAGCCCTTAAGGTATGGATGTGCGATTCGACCTACATTGACGAATCGCGGGATGCAGTTGGAAATATCGTACTGGCGAATATCTATATGCGCAATATGGAGCGCGCAGCCTATTATTTCAAGAAGTATGCGGAACTGAATGCGCAGTATGCCGAAAAGAGTTTTCAAACCACAGTGTCTGATATGGCTGTCAAATATGAAAGCGAGAAAAAGGAAACACGCATCGCTACGCTTGAGAAAGAGCAACAACTGTATACGGGGCTTGGCATTGCGGGCGTTTTGCTGGCTGGGTTTCTGTGCGTCGTGTTCTGGCAAAAACAAAGAAACGTACACAAAGAAAAACAGTTAATCGCCACCCGATCCATTCTCGACGGCGAAATGAAGGAACGGGCGCGTTTGGCGCAGGATTTGCACGACCGGTTAAGTGGAAATCTTTCGGCGCTCAAAATAGAACTTGGTAAATACAAGGAATCTATGAACCATATTCGCGACCAGTTGGACAGGTGTATTCAGGATATTCATGACGCAGCGCACGATCTGATGCCTGCTTCACTGCAATTTGGCATGAAGGTTGCGTTACAGGATTTTGCTGCCAAATTTCCGAATGTCAGGTTTCACTTTTTTGGAACGGAAAAACGTATAAATGACAGAATGGAATTTGTGGTTTACTGTTGCGCCAACGAACTGGTAAACAATGCTGTCAACCATTCGGGAGCAAAAACCATCAATTTGCAACTGGTACAGGACAGCAAGTATGTAATACTCACCGTTTCGGACGATGGTTGCGGGTTCGACGAAAAAACCGTTGCGAAAGGTTTCGGATTGAGAAGTATTAGCGACCGGGTGGCGTCATGCAACGGTAACATGGATATTTTCACCGTTCCCGGAGAGGGAACGGAAATAACAATTGAATTGAAAATCGATAATTAACGCTTATGGTAAATCTGCAAATCGTTGATGACCACAAATTGGTGGTCGAATGTCTGAATAAACTGATCGATGACTCGGGTATCGCACGGGTAACAGGCGTATATTACGATCTGAACTCCTGCCGGCTGGGATTGGAGAAATCCCTTCCAGATATACTGCTACTCGACATCGCTTTACCTGACGGCGACGGTGTGGACTTCTGTGCAGAACTGAAAAAGAAGTATCCAATTTTGAAAATCATCATGTTGACCACCTATAAGGAGTTCAGTATCGCCAAACGCTCCCTGTACAACGGCGCCAACGGTTACATCCTTAAAAATGCCGAAATAGAAGAAATGCTTGCCGGCATCGAAGCAGTGGGCAAGGGCGAACAGTTTCTCTGCGAAGAGATTGACCTCCTGCTGAAAGAAAAAAGATACGAAGATGTGGTGTGGCTGAGTAACCGCGAAAGGGAAATTCTGAAATACATAGCCGAAGGATATACCACCAGAGAGATTGCGAATTTCATTCACCGTAATGAAGAAACCGTTAGAACCAACCGCAGAACTCTACTCATCAAACTCGACGCCAAAAACACTCCGGTAGCAGTAAAAAAGGGAATTGAGATGAAGTTGATTTAAAATAATATAATAATAGCGCCATGACATCAGTATACGTTACATTAAAAAGTAAGAAATTGAACGAAGATTTTTGTTCATCCATTGATAAATCGAATATCGCCAAAGTAACCGACTTTTTTTTCACGTTAAAGGACTGCCGGAAAAAATTATCCGTCCGAACACCGGATATACTCCTGATCGGATTGGATTTGACGGATGGTTACTGGATTGATTTCTGCACTGAAATGCGAAAGAAATATCCTTCACTCAAAATACTGGCAATTACCACGTATGACGAGTATCTGGTTTTTAAAAATACGCTCAACAATTTGGCACTGCTATCCGGCTATATCTCAAAAGACGCCCTGCCTAAAGTGATCGTCTCAGCAATTCAGGCAGTTACGGAAGGTAATTTTTTTAGATATGACAAGATCGTTGTTCCTGTTGAAATTGAAGAAAATGATCCGGAAAGACTGCTGGTAATGATCAGGGAAATGGTTAAAAATATCAAAAACGATGGCAACTATCAGGAAATGATTGAAAAAACGTCGATGATGATTGATGCTGCCGAAAAATACCGGATGATAAGTATCAAAAAACTGTTGAAGGTAGAAAGAGACGATGATGACGAAAACAGTGTGGATGAATATCTGAAAACAGCCATTGAAAATTTGCTCATCAAGGGACACCCTAACTGGGATATTGCCGATATGCTCAATGTAAGCATAGAAACAGTAAGATTGTACCGGATGGAATTTATTTTGAAACTCAGCGGTCAAAATTCCATGATACTTGCTGACAAAAACAGCGGCGAACCCATCAAACTGGGGCGGCGTGAAATGCAATTGCTCCGGTTGATTGCGGCAGGTTATACCAATCAGGAAGTTGCTGACGACGTACTGTATGTGGACGTTGAAACCGTTAAAACCTTACGGAAAAATCTGATCATTAAATTCGAAACCAAAAACTCCATGGCCATGGTCATCAAAGCCCTGCGACTGGGATTGCTCAAATTGGAGGATATCGATGAGTTGATGAAATAATAAACATGATGATGCGATTGAATACTTTTTCCCGGTTACTGTTTTTACTTTTTTTCGTGCTGCCAGGTGCAACGGCCTCCGGAAAGAATGATGAAGACCCCGAATGGTATAAATACATTCGTGGCACCGACTCATTAAAACTATTGCTCAATGTACCTTCGATTCCGGAAATGAAAAAATTGGAAATTTATTATGGAATAGCCAGCTATTACAGCAGTTTCGAGATGGACAGTGCAATATTCTACGCTTCTAAAGGCATACCACTTGCCAAAAAACTGAAAGAATACAAGACATTGATGAGGCTTTATACTCATGCAGGTGCTGCTCACAGTTTTATTGCCAATTACGATTCGGCGTTTCATTATTTCGACATGTTGAAAGAATTGGCTGTAGAGAGAGGAGGAAAAAGAGATGAAGCTGTTGCCATCAGGTTTTATGCTTTTACCTACAAAAAACAGGGGAAATACAATACGGCCATCGATTATTACCTGCGCAATTTGAAAATGGCTGAAGACGAAGGATGGACCGAAGATTGCATTGTTGCGCTTATATATTTAAGCGAAATCAACCGGAAATTGGGCAATTTAGAGACTGCCCTGCGATACACTGAACAGGCAGAAAAAAAGTGCGACCGAACAATTTGGGGATTCGATTGGAGAATGAGTTCCATTTTTAATGAGTACGCATTCAATTATCTGAAACATGGCGACTTGGACAATGCGCTCCGCTATGCCTTGAAATCTGACAGTATCAACCGGAATAGACATGTGGAAAATTTATGTTACGTGAAAGGCTTGCTTGCTACCATACATTTACAAAAGAACGACTACGACCTCGCAATGCAATACGCCTTGAAATCGTATGAGTGGGCTGATCAATTGAAAGATAAAAATCTTTATGCTTATTCGGGAAAGGTTTTATCGGATGTGTACATGGCGCAACAACGTTATAGCGAAGCGGAAGCCGAAGCTCTCAAGGTATGGATGACCGATTCGACCTATATTGACGAATCGCGGGATGCTGTTGAAAATATCGTTCTGGCCAATATCTATATGCGCAATATGGAGCGGGCGGCTTATTATTTCAATAAGTATGCAGAACTGAATGCCCTGTATGCCGAAAAGAGTTTTCAAACCACTGTATCCGATATGGCAGTCAAATACGAAAGCGAGAAAAAGGAAACGCGCATCGCTGCGCTTGAAAAAGAGCAACAACTGTATACGGGTCTTGGCGTTGCGGGGATCATTCTGGCGGGGTTTCTGTGCGTCTTTTTTTTTCAAAAACACAGAAACGACCGCAAAGAAAAACAGTTAATCGCTACCCGTTCCATTCTCGACGGCGAAATGAAGGAGCGGGCGCGTTTGGCGCAGGATTTACACGACCGGCTGAGCGGAAATCTTGCAGCGCTAAAAATAGAACTTGGAAAATATGATGAACCCATAAACCAACTGCGCGAACACTTAGACAGGTGTATTCAGAATATTCATGGTTCAACGCACGACCTGATGCCCGCTTCACTGCAATTCGGCATAAAGGTTGCGTTGCAGGATTTTGCTGCCCAGTTTCCCAATGTCAGGTTTCACTTTTTTGGAACAGAAAAACGCATTGATGAAAGACTGGAATTTGTTGTTTATTGTTGTGCCAACGAGCTGGTAAACAATGCTGTCAATCATTCGGGAGCAAAAACCATCAATTTGCAACTGGTGCAGGACAGCAAACATGTTACGCTCACTGTTTCGGACGACGGCTGCGGGTTCGACGAAAAAACCGTTGTGAAAGGCTTCGGGTTGAGAAGTATTAGCGAACGTATAGTGTCCTGCAACGGTAATATGGATGTTCTCACTGAACCTGAAAAGGGAACAGAGATAACTATTGAATTGGATATCAACAACTTAAGATTCTTATCATTAAGATAACATTACCTTAAATACGAGTTTAGGCCCGTTGACAGCACACTGAATCTCGTCGCCATGCTGCAGATACCATTCACCCTGCACCATTTTACCATTGACAAAGGTAGGGTTGGTTTTCGACATCGCAACCAATTTCCAGTCGTTGCCGTTCCTGATGATGGCAGCATGACGGCGGCTTACTGTTTCGAATTGCTCGTCGTAGCGCACCGCACAATTTGGATCCCGCCCTATTTCTGCATGATCGATAATGATTTTTTGTTTTTCACCTGCTTCGTGGTATCTCGATCCTGTCCTGTGTTCGAGGATACAATACGGTCTCGCCGACCCGCCAAAAACAGTACTTTTGCCTTTTTCAGGCGCTTCAGGCGCTGAGACTGGAACTGAAACAGGAACAGATTGATCTTTTATTGAAAGAAAAGTGCCGGCCAGAACGATAAATGAAATGGGAGTAAGAATGTATAATACATTCAGTTGATTGACAAAACTAACATTATTAAAATGTCCATTTCTTAACGCTTCGAAATAAACATCCCGAAAGAGAACCAAACCCGAAAAACCGATCACCGCAAATGCCGCATAACGGACAAGATTTTTATCCTGCTGTGGAAACAATATAGCGGCAACAAACAGCGCCATCGACAAATTCATGAGGGGAGGGAAAAAAGTCCAAATCTGCCATATTCCAACATTCTGAATGTAAAGCCAAATACTTAATAAAAAAGATACAGAAACTGCTGCCAGTAATATCATCATGCTTCTTCCTTTCTGCTGCATACCGCAAATCTGTTTTTCTTGAAGCAAATAAATACTTGCTGTCAGTAGCAAAGCATAGGCAATAAATTCGATTATTAACCGATAATTGAAATACATTTGCGTATCGATCAAAAAATATAATTTTATCAGTATACCGGCAGATGCAGCAACCAGTAAAGCAATTCCTGCGCTTCTCACCTTTTTTGGCACATCCAATGGCGTTCCCGATAATTTGGGATCGAGTCCGTATTTGTTCTCTCCGTGCTGTCCATTGGTCAACATCAATGCGAGCATCCAGAAGACGCCAACCAGCACGGCGATCGCTATTGGTATCATCCATTCACTTTCCTCAATAAAATCGCGTGAGACGAAGGTAGCAATTATCGGGATGAGCAAAATAAGCGCCATCCATCCGCTTTTCCCTATATCGTGCAATCGGCGGACAATAAGCGCCAATACCGGTAACAGAATCATTATTTGATAACTCCTGGCTTCAATACTGGAAGTAAGGATAAATTCAAAATCGTAAAATCCGTTATTGGCAATCGCAATCGCCAGGGCGATCAAAAACGCCCATGCAATAGAAAATATGATGTTGAACAGCACAAAATACCAGTATTCCCTTCGACGCGCCCTTCCACTGAAATCGGCATAATGGGTCAAAACTTTGAAGAACCATTGCAGACCGTTATATTTCGGGGGAGTAGAAACCGGCGCTTGATCCTGTTCTATTCCGCAATGATTTACGTTTTTGACGTGAGGTGCAGCTGTTTCCGGATGTGCTGCCTTACGGATGCGGCATCTTTCAATCGCCTCCCGTATCTCGCCATCACTGAAACCAAGTTTTCGCTGGCACTCCTTTCTTTTATTATTCTTCGGTAGCGCTAATGCAATACCTGTTATTGACAAGCCGAAAAATAAAACAAGCCCGACCAATCCCTGAAGAATTGTCATAGATACCAATCCAGCCAGCAATAAAACAATATTTATTACGCTTGCCTGTTTGTGATCTTCCACGCTTTTTTTCCATTCGGAAAACAACGCCGGATCAACATTCTTGTTGAAATCCAGTGGCGTTAATTGATTTACTGAATTACTCATATCCTTTTATTTTTTAGATGTTTAAAAAATTGATGTGCCCCTTGCAGAGCGGTTAATACTAAAATCCGGCGCAAATTTACGGAATCTTTCCAAACGTGTCAATCACCCTAAAGAGTGAAAATTTTTTCAGGATTTTATTTGACAATATATCTTTTGTCCATTTCAATGGTTTTCTTGACACTCGTCACAATATTCGTATTCCTGCTGCCTACAGATTTGGATAGCATAATATCCGTTGTTTTATTGTTTTCAACCAAATCGTAAGATTGCCGTACTGTCGAACTGCTTGAGGAAGGCGTCAAAACAAGTTTGATATCCGGATAAATATCGGTTAGCCAACCTTCTTCATCTTTAGTTATTTTTTTATAGACAAATACACCCACATGAATTGCAAGATTATTTACAGTACCAATTGATCCACCGAAATTGACATTAACAGTACCGCTGAAATTTATGGTTTTGGTTGTCTTATTATAAAGTACAGGCCAATTAGTCCTTGTTAGAGCATATAAACTCCCATTATATTTTACATAGAATTCTAAGAATGCTTCATCGGTGGTATTTTCCCAAACTTTATCTTTACCATCCAATAATAATATTCCATTATCACAACGAATTTTTAACGTACAATTCGCTACATTCCCAAAATTAGTGATATCCCAACAATACTCCATAGTATTGTTGGGAATGAAGTTTCCATTCCATGAAGAAGGTCCAGGCGGAGATAACAAACTGGGGGTTCCAGTAGCCACATACGTACTTCGCGGAATATTCGGACAATCCTCATCCGGTTCTTGATAGTTTATTGAACCTGTAAATGTGGTACATATATTATTTACTACAGCATTCGTATTGGCATCTTTTCCAGTAAAGCTGGTGGTGATGGTATATGTACTCCCTGACAAAGACACTGTAAAGGTACCATCCGTTATCAATGTATACGTGTGAGTATTTCTATTAAAAAGATATGTTCTTGAAATAGAAGTGCCTTCGACCTTTCCCGGGTAAAATGTTTTTACAGCGCCGGTTGATGCTATGTTATAAGTTCCTGTCTCTAACCGGAAACTGGCGAAGCTTATAGGTAAAGTACAGAAACCTTCAATTTTGAGGCCAATATCGGAGTTAGAAGAATTATACATCCAAAGATCAAAATTAGCTGTTCCGGTTCCATAAACATTCCCCCAATAAACGCAATCAGCGGTATTGTAAGTTGTACATGTTGATGATCCTTTTCCTTTCTGCGTCACCTTCACCTCAACAGGAATAGCAGAATTTGCCCTCACTGTAACGGTGGTCTCACGTTCCGATTCACTTGTATTCACACTGTTTGTAGTAAAACTAATCTGATTTCCCTGCTTTTGGGCGGTTACCCATGTGGCTGAAACAGGATCAATTTCCCATGTAGGAGATTCGGTGATGACTGTCGCTGTTTGTTT
>Ga0209737_10002550_pt1 | contig 12734 bp, 13 predicted proteins | sample TergutCu122P3_FD_187284 | JGI IMG/M metagenome (GOLD analysis project Ga0209737, IMG submission 187284) | Cubitermes ugandensis P3 segment gut microbial communities from Kakamega Forest, Kenya - Cu122 P3 (SPAdes) (version 2) | ecosystem: Host-associated > Arthropoda: Insects > Digestive system... | reverse complement strand
CCCCATTTTGTATTCGTGATTTTTTGTAAAAACATAATATCTCCAAATTTATAAAATGGCATAGATACATTTGAAAAAATATCTAAAAGCATAGTCCGTTTACTTCCGTAAAGACAATAGCCCACATCATGATGGTGCTGCCAATGTGAACGCAGTTTGCGCTGAAATGCAATACTTTCCGGAAAATCCCCAATAGATTGAAATTCATCAATACACACTATTAAGTTTATTTTCTTTGTTTTGGCAATGGTTTCGGGTAGATTAAGAATTTCATCCGGATTAATTTTCTCGGATTCCCAATTAACTCCAAAAGAAATCTCTGCTTGCGAATCAGGGGAAAAAGTAATTTTGGGCAATAAATGTGATAAAAATGTTTTTGCATTTTCTACCATCTCTTCCCATCGATTTGAAGTACCTTTTATAATTTCTTTTGCAAAATGTTCGTAAAATTCAGCCTCACTTCGCACCTTGAAAATATCAAGCATACAGACTTTAATTTTAGGATTTTCTCGTCTGATTTTCTCTGCTACATTTTCTACAAGGGAAGTTTTACCCCAGCGTCTTGGAGAAATAATGGTGGTATTAGCTAACGATTTAAAGTTCATTTCAAGACGTAAAGTCTCCTCTTCTCTGTCTGTAAAGTTAACAGTATCAGCAGACTTTCCAAATATAAAAGGTAATTGTTGCATTATGAAAATTTTTGCGAAAATACATTTTTTTCAAACAAAAATGTTTCAAACAAAAATGTTTCAAACAAAAATGTTTCAAACAAAAATGTTTCAAACAAAAATGTTACATTTTCATCACGCTAAAGGTGTAACACTTTTTGTGTGATGAAAATTCGCTAAAACAACGACAACGAAATCCCCAGCGACATCGGATTTACCGCAGGACCTTTGCCTTCATTAAACAGTTTATTAACCTGATACGAGTAATAAATTCCCACAAACTTCCATCCGCAGCGAATGTAAGCATCAAAGTTAATTTTCTGTCTATCTGTGGTTAAGAAATTCTTATAATTCTCTTCCGTAACCCCATTTTCGGTATTTTTTCCTTTATATTTCTGGGCAAGTTCTGCCACCAAACCCAAACGCACCCCAATAGTAAGTTTAAACCCGCTTTTGTGGCGATACCTAAATTCCAAAGGAATGTTGGCATTGATATAGGTCATTCTGTTTAATTTCAGGGTGTCTTGATAGTAAGGGAGTTCGGGAAATAGAAAATATTTTGTTTTTCCCTCTTTTTCGTCATATCTCAACTGTGCATTAGAGAACTGTGTGTGAAAAGTACACCCTACCCCCAAACCAAAGGAGATGGGACTTTTTTTGGAAGTTTTAAAATCCCACAAGGCAGCCACATTAAAACCCGGGTTAAATTTATGGGTAACCAGCGTGGGCACATTCATCCAAAACGAATGATAGAGATCTACTACCAAACGGTCTCTAAAAATTTCTACTTCCTCTTTTTTGACGGGTGGTTTAACCTCCGTATTGTTTTGTTCCTGTGCGAAAGCAGAAAATAGAAAACTGCAACAAAAACATATCACAAAAATTCTTAAAAATTTCATTCTTTTAAAATTTAGTTTGCAAATAAACACAAACTTTTGCAACATTATTGTATTACACCCAAAATTTTGTTTTTTTAATGTATTTTCGCAACACAAAACTCAGCTACTAAGGGAACTTTTAAAAATAAGGGCTCAATGTATTAAATATTAAATATTAAATCTTTAAATCTTAAATCTTTAAATTAAATATATATGAAACCAATTGTAAGTATCATTATGGGAAGTGTTTCCGACTTTCCGATTATGGAAGAAGCCGTAAAATTTTTAGAAGAGATGAAAATTCCGTGGGAGTGTAATGCGCTTTCTGCGCACCGCACGCCCGATTTAGTGCTGGAGTTGTCGAAAAAGGCAAAAGAGCGGGGTATTAAAGTATTTATTGCGGGAGCGGGTGGCGCGGCACATTTGCCCGGTGTGGTGGCAGCCTGTACCTCAATCCCTGTAATTGGGGTTCCCATTAAAGCCTCTATTTCTATAGATGGTTGGGATTCAATACTTTCCATATTGCAAATGCCGGCGGGTATTCCGGTGGCTACTGTGGCACTGAACGGTGCCCGCAATGCCGGAATTTTAGCCGCACAAATCATTGCCACCGGCGATGATGTCCTTTACCAAAAACTGATGGCATTCAAAGAATCGATGAAAAAGAAGGTGATAGAGGCAAACCAAAAGTTGCAGGGGTAAATAGAAAAAAAAGAGGCTGTCTTCAAATCTGAGACAGCCTCTTTGGTGTATTGCTATTCGTTTATCAACACGAATTGGCAACTATTACTATTTAATTAATTAGGGTTGCGGAAGAGTTGTAAACTCGCAAGCAAAGATTAAACCGGCAGGATTATTCTCAGTATTCCATCTTCCGCCGTTACTATCCGAATTAGCTGCAAGAACTTTAATCTCATTCGGGCCGTTTTGGTTTAAATAAGGTTTAATATCCACCTTATAAAGGTGTTGCCATTTTTCACCATCAAAGTCAGCATCTGAGTATCCATTGAATAGTTGCGTATATCCGGGTATAGTACGATTTTCTAAAGCGGCGGTTGTCCACGCTACTGTTTGTCCGTTTACATATACAACGGCAGCGTTATCACAGGAGAAATAGAAAGGAACAGTGGCTTCAACAATTGGATCCGCAACTGTAAATGTACTAATATACAACAAACATTCAGCACCTGAGATTCCATATATCCAACTATCATTTTTATCCCACACCCAGTTGGCTTTATTGCCATTTTGTGTTTGAATATTCATCATAGCATTCCAGTCAGTAGCATAACCATTGTTAATAATTGTTGTGTTCCAGTGACTTTTAATATCCATTCCCCCTACCAGATTCCACGTGTTTTGTGGGTCCACAATAATTCCGTGCTCTTGTGTTGGGTGACTAATGAAAATGTATTTATTTCCTTCAATCTCGGGATGAGTAATAATTACTGGAGGGGTACTGGTTCTTTCACGGGTTTCGCTCAAAAATACCATATTGATATTCTTGTTGTTGTAAACTTTAGGAATAAAGAACACATAGCAGCCATCGGCTGTTAACTCCTGATTTTCTCTTGGGTAAATTTCAAAATCCCAATAGGTGTTAGATTCTTTAGAGGTTAAAGTGAAGCAAATTAAACCGTAAAAAAGTTCTTGCTTAACTTTCAAGTAACCGTTGTCTTTTTGTTTACTGTCCCAAATAAAATAGATTCCGGGAAAGTCATTGCTGTGAGCGTTGGAGGTAATTTTCGGTCCGGATGCATTGGTACGTAAAGAGGGGAAGAATCCTATCTCTACTGCAACGTCTTTGTCTGCCTGTCCGTTCCAAACCATATCCCCTTGTTTTGGAGCTTTTGCCACATTTTCTTCTTCTTTTTTACAGGCAACGAAAGTGATTGCCAAAGCGCAGATTGCGCACATGATTGTTAAAATCAGATTTTTTTTCATAAATTAAATAAGTTAATTAGTTTTTTGCCTCCACTTTTGGGCTATCGGCATCTCCCTTTTTGTTTTTTAAGAGTAGTTTTTTAATATTATATATCTATGTTGTGTTACGGTTTGAAAATCGGTTCACATCTTCGGGTATTACTACGATTTTGTTACGTATTATTATTGTTGCTTTTTAAATCTCATTTTATCGTTTTTTTATCACAAAAATTGTATAATTACAAAAATAGTTGCGTAAAAAGTCTCGAACTAAGATCGCATCCTCTTTTTCGGTGGCAAAAAAATAATAAATTTTTGATTTTTTTCTAAGTAATTTTACTCAATTTTCACTGTATGAAATTTACGCAAAAAGTTGATAAAAATTACTTATCTATTTACGCAAAAGAGAGTTAATGCAATTTCCCCAAATGTTAACAAATGTTAAAAGCAAAAAATGTTTGGAAGAAAAATCGCTATTTTGTAAAAACGTACATCAAAATATTGGCACCCATTTGTAGCGCTTTGGTGCGGGTGGCTTCCGAATCTTTATGCACGGCGTAATCTTCCCAGCCATCGCCCAAATCTGTTTCATAAGTGTAAAAGCAAACCAAGCGACCCTCCCAAAATATTCCAAACCCTTGCGGAGGTTTATTGTCGTGTTCGTGAATTTTGGGTAATCCGTTGGGAAAACTGTATTTCTGATGAAAAATAGGATGATTATAAGGAAGTTCCACAAAATCAAACTCTGGGAACACTTTTTTCATCTCTCTGCGAATGAAAGGGTCTAAGCCGTAATTGTCGTCAATATGCAGAAAACCGCCGGCAATCAGGTAGTTTCTCAGGTTTTGCGCTTCTGCATCACTAAACACCACATTGCCGTGTCCGGTAAGGTGCACGAAGGGATAACGGTATAAATCCACATTTCCCACCTCAACTACTTCATACTTTGGGTGTAAACTCATTCCTAAATTATGATTACAGAATGCAATAAGATTTTTTAAGGAGGTTGGGTTTGCGTACCAGTCGCCACCGCCTCTGTATTTCAATAATGCTATTTGCTGTGCGCAGAGCAGGTTAACAAAGAGAATAAACGCCAATAATAAAAATGTTTTCTTCACGGATAATATGTTTTTAGTTTATTCAAACGTTTAATCAACCGTAAAAGTATGTTTTTCTTTTTCTATTATCAACGGAAAAACTATTTTTGCCGTATGAAAATAATACTTGGAATAGACCCCGGTACCACCATTTTAGGCTTTGCGCTGATAGAAGCCACCTCTCCGCACGGTAAACTGTTGGATATGGGCGTGTTCAGATTAAGTAAGATAAAAGAACACGCCGATAAGTTAAAGGCAATTTTTGAAAAAACGCTGGAGATTATCGAGCATTATCAACCTCAGGTTTTGGCGATTGAGGCACCCTTTTACGGAAAAAACCCGCAATCTATGCTCAAACTGGGTCGTGCGCAGGGTGTAGTTATTGCCGCCGCCATGTACAAGGGGTTGGAAGTTTCTGAATATTCCCCCCGTAAAATAAAACAGTCTATTACCGGAAACGGAAACGCCTCCAAAGAACAGGTGGCGGCAATGCTGAAAAGTATGAACCTAATTCAAGATAATAAATGCCCGTTAGATGCAACCGATGCTCTCGCCGCGGCGGTTTGTCATCATCTGCAAAATAAAATTACTTCTTCCGGACAAAAATTCTCCGGCTGGGATGCGTTTGTTACAAAAAACAGAGACAGGGTAATAACATAAAAATGCTACTAAGGGTGCCTTTAAAAAATAAGGGTTTAAGGAATTTAATTTTAAATTTTAAATCTTTAAATCACTTTCTTACTTCCATTGCGTTTCGCAGTGCGCTGCCAATGAGCATAAACGCTAACACCAACAGCATCATAGCAATTCCCGGGGCGATAGCTAAATAGGCTTTATCCAATACAATATAGGCATAATTCTCTTTCATCATCATTCCCCAAGAGGGAATTGGGGGTTGCACGCCCATCCCCAAAAAACTTAGCCCTGCTTCCATTAAAATGGCAGAAGAAAAGTTTGCCGCAGAGAGTACCACCAAAGTACCTAATATGTTGGGTAATATGTGTTTGAAAATAATTCTGAAATTGGAAAAACCCAATGCTCTGCCTGCTTCCACGAAGTCTTGCTGTTTCAGCGCAAGCGTTTGCCCGCGCACTACCCGCGCAATATCCACCCACATAGTTAATCCTATAGCGATAAAGATTTGCCAAAACCCTTTCCCCAACGCAAAACTGATGGCAATAACGAGCAAGAGTGTGGGAATTGACCACACTACGTTAATGAGCCATGTAAGCGCAGCATCTATTTTTCCACCAAAATAGCCTGCCACAGAACCCACTAAAACGCCTATAATCAGGGCAATAAATACTGCAATAAACCCTACCGCCAAACTAATCCGTGCCCCCAGCATCAACTGGCTGAGTACATCGCGCCCATAGCGGTCGGTACCCAAAATATAGGTACGTTTTTTTATTTTTTTTGAAATATCATCATCTTTTACCACAAGGTTCACAAAGTTTTCTTCACAAAGTACACGATTTGTGTTCTTTGCGAATTCCTTGTGCTCTTTGTGGTTAAATATTTCTTCCTCCATTACCGGCACCGAACTATATTGCGCCGGTTGCCCAAACAACATCTTTTGAAAAATCCCAACTTGCTGTACCGGTAGTTCTTTGGGCGTATTAATAACAGAAATGGAAAATCCGGGAGGTTTTAAGGCAATTTCTAAATGCTGGTCGTTGCAAAATGGTGTGTTATCGGGAGTAACCAAGTATCCTAATAGTGCTATCAGTACAACAAACCCCAGAAAAAAAAGTGAAATCATTCCTGTTTTTTCCTTCTTAAAACGCCTCCAGGTAAGCGCGGAAAGTGAAAATGTTTTGTCTTCTATACGTTTTTTACGGAAAAGGCGCATCGGTGTTTTGTTTGCACAAAAATATTATTTTTGCCGATACGTATTAACAACTATTAATGGCAAAACCAAAAAAGACAGCAAAAGAGGCACCCGCCTTTCAGGGAAATTTACAAGAACTTATTATTCAGTCTCTTATTGAGAAAAAAGGGGAACAAATTGTCTGCATTGACCTCAAAGCGATGCACCACGTTTTGTTCGATTATTTCATTATCTGCACAGGAAACTCAAAACCTCATGTGGAAACACTGAGCGATTTTGTGCAGGAATCCACAAAAAAACTTGCAGGACAGCACCCCTCTTATGTAGAGGGGCGCGCCAACGGGGAGTGGGTTTTATTGGATTATTTCAATATTATTGTCCATATTTTCCAACCCGAAATACGGCAATTTTATAATATTGAGTCACTTTGGAGCGATGCGCCGCATCAATGGTTCTAAAATTTTTGTATTATGTTTTTGTGGGATAAGATAGTTTTCGGTCCTATTCAGAGCAGGCGTCTAGGGAACTCTTTGGGAATCAACGTCTCCCCTACTACCAAAAAAATCTGCTCTTTCGATTGTATTTACTGCGAGTGTGGCTGGACGTTGGAAAAAAATATTGACCCCAAGGATTTCTATTCAGTCGAGGAAATTACTGAGGCTATTGAGAAAAAACTTCAGGAATGCAGCGCAAACAATACCCCTGTGGACAGTATTACTTTTTCAGGAAACGGTGAACCCACTTTACACCTAAATTTTTGTCAAATTATTGATAATCTCATTGTTTTACGAGATAAATATTACCCGGGTACCGCGATTACCTGTCTATCAAACGCAGCACAGTTAGCAAATAAATATGTCCTTTCTGTGTTACAAAAGATTGAAAACCCTGTTTTAAAATTAGATGCGGTAGATGAGTCTCTTTTTCAACTCATTAACAAACCCACCATAGATATTTCTGTAAATGAGATTATTAAACAATTGCAGAGTTTGAATGGAAATTTTATTATGCAGAGTTTGTTTTTGAAGGGAATGTTTAATAACCAAACCTTTAACAATGCCGAGGAACCCCATCTTTCGTTATGGATTGAAGTGGTAAAAAAACTTAATCCCAAACAAGTGATGCTCTACTCTATAGATAGAAGCACACCGGCACAAGGGTTAGAAAAAATTACTGCGGAGGAATTACAAAAGTTTGCAATTATGTTGCAACAATTCGGGATACAAGCAAAAGTTTATTAACTCCTTAACTCCTATAACTCCTATAACTCCTTCAACCCCTCCCTATGCTCCCTTAACGCTTGAATAACTTTTTCTCGGAGGTTTCTTGAAATGTTAAAAAAGTAACCATCAATGCAAACGGTTGTTTCTGTAAAAGCGGTTGTATGCAAGATATTAATGATTTTACTTCTTGAAATTTTAAAAAAAATCTGTTCCGGCAGGCAATCTGTCAACTCGCCCATAGTCATACGGGTAATGTGTTCTCTATTGTTTTTCATTTTCAGAACACAATAATGTCCTATAATTTCTATGTATAGAATGTCGAAAAGCAAAACAGATTTACCGTTAATTGTTTTAGGAAATGTGTGTACTTCGTTATTACACAGCCTATTAATTTTTTCTAATACTTTTTTTTCCTGATACATTTTTTCAAAACGTTCAATTATCTTGGGGAAGAAATACTTCAGTTGTGTTTTATTGCAGAAATGTACCAGGTGCTTATCAAAGTAATATTTATGAGTTTCTTCGGAATACTTTTCAGAAAATGCAGTTATAAAAGCCACGAAAATTTTCTTTTCAAGTGCTTCTAAAAACTGAATACCTGACATTTGTTGCATTTCAATGTCTAATAAAACCAGATCAACGTTGTGTTCCTGTAAAAAAGCAAGTGCATCAGCAGGATTATGAAACGTCCCAACGCACTCATAATCAGGATAATCATTGAAATAATGTTTTAATACGAAGTGAGCAGGATAATCATCATCGATGGTAATATATTTATACTTCTCCATATTGAATAAATTTTTTGCAAAAATATTTTTTTTCTTTGCACCTTGAATTATTTACAATGAAAAATTTTAGAATTAACAAAAAACTTAACTTTCAATTATTTAAACTTATCCTTTGGATTAGTATGGCGGTTTTATTTACCGGTTTTTCTGTATTAATACCCTCAATACCAGGATACTTTGTTCATGAAATTTCAGTTTTTCTTTTTCTTTTTATTGTGATTAACTTACAAATATTGTATTTATATCCTCTTGTTTCGAAGAAGAATAGATGGTTGTATCTGTTAGTGTTAACTCTCTCTTTGATACTTTGTGCCTGTTTTGAAATGTATATGTTTAAGGATAATGTTAATATTATTTTATTATTTGTTAATGATAAGAGAATGGCATATCTTGCTAGTTTTGGATATGTGGTAATAAGGGATATAGCACTCTTTTGTTTTTTTCTTTGGGTAGAGTCTTTTAATCGCTTGATTCTTTTTTATGAAAAAACAGAAAAAATTCACAGGGAAGAGATTGCGTTATTGCGTGAAAAACAATTGTTTGAAAAGAAATTCTCCAGAGTAAAATTATTACCTCACTATTTTTTTAATATTTTGGAAACCGTATATTCGAGAACGGTTTCAAATAAAGAGAATCGGGAATTATTTGAAAAAGTTAAGTTTATTTTGTACTATTTCTTAGTAGATGCTGAAAATGAAAGGGTTGAACTGGAAAAAGAACTTGAATTTTACAAGTATTATATTGAACTGGAAAAATTGAGACGCAAGTGTAACATTGCAGTTAGTTTTGAAGTTTTTGGAGAAGTGGGAGAAGTAACTATCATTCCCTTATTATTTGAGCCCCTGATAGGCAATGCTATGAAATATACCAAACGAGATGAAACCGGTTGGGTAGAAATAAGTGTAGATATAACACAATTACCAAATATAACATTTCATTGTAAAAATAATTTTTCAGAACCAAGAGCAACTGTTCATTCTTCCGAAAGCGGATTAAAAATATTTGAACAAAGGTTAGAGCTCTGTTACAAAAATAACTATGTGTATGAAATTATTCAAAATAATGATATATACGAAGTTAGGCTAACCGTAAGGGTTGCTTGATTATAATTATTACCATTCAGGACAAATTCACGCCATTTTTGTTCTTTCATTGAATTATGGATTGTTTTGATAATACTTTTGTAGTATTGTTTTATTTTAATACACTTATTATGAAAAAAATTCAATTTTCTTATTTATTAGTAGCGTTTATGCTAACAACACTTTTATTTGCTTGTAATAAAAGCGAAGTAAAACCAAAGGAAGAGCCCGAAATCGAAAACCAAAAACGTAACGAAGTCACATGGATTTCCGAACAAGATGGGAGTAAGGGGTGGAAGGCTTTTCTTAAAATGTTTGTTGGACATACTTACAACCAATGCGGGGGTACTTGTGTGAAACTGTTTTGGGAATATACACACATTGACTGTAGGGGTTTTGGAAACATTTGCGAACATGGAAAAAGAGTGTGTATAGTTGAAAGTGATATTCCCGGAGAGTACTGGCTTACATTTGAGGACCGAGACGCGTTGTGTGATGACTTGGAGTTTCAATTTCCAGACCGCTCGCTTTATATAACTAACCCGCAAAATAGTAGTGAATTGTGGATGAATATTCCCGAACAAATAGCAGTAAGAAGTAGCGTGAATGTACCATTTACTTTGTATAATGTGTGGTTTTCCGAGGAACAGGAGTTGGAAAACCCCTAACATTATTCATTTTATTTCTTGTGAAAAGGTGCATCTTGTGAAAAACAATGGTGTGCCTTTTACTTTTATAAAAAAATTGATGTTTATTTGCGGAAAATTTTTATCATGGCTGTTTTACGTTTAACCCGCGTTTTTCAATTTGATATGGCACACGCTCTGCTCAATTACCATGGAAAATGTAGAAATATTCACGGGCATACTTATAAGTTGGAAGTAACGGTAAAAGGAACCCCCTGCAACGAAGAAAATTCTCCAAAAAAAGGTATGATTATTGATTTTAGTGATTTCAAAACTTTAATTCAAGATGAAATCATTGAAAAGTGGGATCACGCACTTATGATTCATCAAAATATAGATTCAACATTACTTGATGCGCTAAAAAAGAATTATGAAAAAGTTCTTGCTGTTCCTTTTCAACCTACTACAGAAAATATGGTTTGTGAATTATCGTCAATCATAAGTAAAATACTACCCGAAGATTTGCAGTTATTTTCTTTACGATTGTATGAAACCGACAAATCGTTTGCCGAATGGTTTGCCTCCGAAAATATGAATTAATTCAAAAACATATATTATGATTCTTTTCTTTCCCGAAACAAATTTTAAATTCTCGCACAAGAAACCTGTAAAAGAATGGCTGGGAAAAATTATTGCTAATGAAAATAAAAAACAGGGAGATATTAACATCGTATTTTATGATGACGAAAAGCTATCGGAATTTAATAAGTCGTACTTAAATCATGACACCCTTACCGATATTATAACCTTCGATTACTCTGAAAACGATCTGTTAAGCGGAGATATTTGTATTTCTGTGGAGCGCGTAGAGGAAAATGCCCAAAAGTTTAACTGCAGTTTTGATGAAGAATTACGGCGGGTGATGGCTCACGGGGTTTTACACTTGTGCGGGTATAAGGATATAAAAAAATCCGACAAAGTTCTTATGAAACAAAAAGAAGAGGAGGCGTTGTTTTTATTCAACACGCAATATAATTAGTAGAAAAACAAACTTTTATAAAAATGTTTCACGGGGAACAATGAAGAACAGATATGACATTATTGTGGTTGGTGCGGGGCACGCTGGTTGTGAAGCAGCGGTGGCGGCTGCAAAATTAGGCTCGCAAGTTCTGCTCATCAATCTCAATTCTTCTGTAGCGCAAATGTCGTGCAACCCCGCCATGGGAGGTATTGCCAAAGGACAAATAGTCCGTGAAATTGATGCCATGGGAGGTATGTCGGGAATTGTTACTGACCACACTATGCTCCAATTCCGAATGCTCAACCGCTCCAAAGGTCCTGCCATGTGGAGCCCCCGCGCACAAAGCGATAAGTACGCATTCTCCCTCTTCTGGAAACAAATCCTACTCAATCAACCAAACCTTGATTTTCTTGAAGAGTGTATTACCGGTGTTGTGGTTGAAAATAGTAAAGTAACCGGGGTAAGAACACAGCAGGGAGATTCAATTTATGCAAAAAAAGTTATCCTTACCAACGGAACTTTCCTGAACGGAAAAATCCATATCGGCGAAAAATCGTTCCCCGGCGGACGAATTGGCGAACCAAACGCCCCTCTTCTGTCGGATAAACTTGGCGAATTTGGACTTGCCGTAAAACAACTTAAGACAGGAACCCCGGTAAGATTGGACGGCAGAACCATCAATTTTTCTGCTACCGAGGAACAAAAAGGAGACCATAACCCCGCAAAATTCTCCTTTACAAATACACCTAAACTAAAAAACCAACTTAGTTGTTGGATTACTTACACCAATAACCAAGTTCACGATATTCTGAAAACAGGATTCGACAAATCGCCAATGTTCCAGGGTAGAATTAAAGGGGTAGGTCCCAGATACTGCCCCTCCATTGAAGACAAAATTAACCGGTTTTCAGACAGAGAAAGACACCAACTCTTCTTAGAGCCCGAAGGTAGAAATACCATCGAATATTACCTGAATGGTTTTTCATCCTCACTGCCGGAAGAAGTTCAGGCAGAAGCATTGAAATATATTCCCGGACTGGAACACGCTAAAATTCTAAAACCCGGATATGCTATCGAATACGACTATTTCGACCCGTTAGATTTAAAGCCCTCATTGGAATCAAAAATAATAGCAAATCTATATATTGCCGGACAATTGAACGGCACTACAGGGTACGAGGAAGCCGCTTGCCAAGGGTTGATAGTCGGCATAAACGCGCACAGAAGTATTCAAGATTTGGAGCCCATTATTCTTGCCCGTTCAGAAGCCTATATCGGCGTGTTGGTGGATGACCTCATCACAAAAGGAGTGCAAGACCCCTACCGGATGTTTACCTCACGAGCCGAATACAGAATTTTGTTGCGGCAAGATAATGCCGATATCCGTTTGTCTCCTTTAGGACACAAAATAGGATTAATAGATGAGGAAAGAATAAGAGCGCTTGAGAAAAAATATAAACGCCAAAAAGAATTGGAAGAGTTTTTAACCAAAGAGAATGTTAAACCCGATGAAATAAATCCCTATTTAGAAACTATTGACTGCTCCCCGCTCAACCAATCCGTAAAAATTTCTCAACTTCTTCTTCGCCCCCAAATT
>Ga0209737_10002549_pt1 | contig 12737 bp, 5 predicted proteins | sample TergutCu122P3_FD_187284 | JGI IMG/M metagenome (GOLD analysis project Ga0209737, IMG submission 187284) | Cubitermes ugandensis P3 segment gut microbial communities from Kakamega Forest, Kenya - Cu122 P3 (SPAdes) (version 2) | ecosystem: Host-associated > Arthropoda: Insects > Digestive system >... | reverse complement strand
ACTACACTGAAGGACAGTAAAACTTCGAAACATGTATCTATTTTGTATCAGTTGTAAATAAATAGTTGCCACTATTAAAGTTCCAACCATTGTAATTACTATTGTAACCTTACACTCACATTTCATAAAGAAACGACAGTATAGGTAAATCAGTACGTTCATGTTCATGCCTGTTTCGATTAGACGGACCAAACAGTTGATGCTGTTTTAATTATTAATTTTGTTTATCAATATACCCATTGGAATCCCAGGAACTGTGTGGGCAGGGTGCATGTTATGTTAATGTTGGTGCAAGTGGTACAGTAAAGTAACCACCGTGCTTTAGACGGCTAACACCTGTCCTCTGGAAGTGACAGCTTCTCGGGTTTTGCGGCCTGTCTCGTGAGGTTAAAGAGAGAGTTTTCAGGCTAATGCCATAGACTCGCCTCCATAACTCAGTTTCCTCATTTACACTTTTATTCCAACTAATGCCCTCACATGAACATGACAGTTTTGTACATACAGCGACTGCCCCTGCACAGTGTTTTACACAGAGCAGACAGAACAAAAGTTGGTAATACATGTAGCGGAGAAATTTTTGTTCTTGATTTATTGCTTTCAGAAACAAGTAATTAGGAACAAGTGAAATAATTCATGTGCCTATTTTGGATTTTGACGTGAAAAATGAAATAATAAGACAGCTTGAAAAACCTAGCCGTTGAAGGGAAAATTATATTACGTTTATCTTAAAGATAATATGAGGGAAGTGGAATTGTTTTGTCTGGCTCAGTGAAGGGCTCATGTAAACGTTGTGATGACAATATTATGTCCCCTAAAATAAAGAGAATTTTTTAATCGTGTCAGAAAGCTTTAGCTTCTTAAGAAAGGTTCCTGTCTATAGAGGTTAAATAGATATTGTTCCAACACAACACCTATATTATATTCCTGGCCTTTGCTTTAGTGTTACCTGCCAGCATAGAAGGAAACCATAAATATGAATAAGCAGGCACGTTATTAATTAAATACCTTTATTTCAAGCCAAGAAAATTTATGGAATATCATTTCGGTGTGCATAACATATTGAATATCAAGTATTACGCCGTGATTGTGCTGCAAATTCTTCAACATGTATAGAATGCGGGTAACCTAGCCGAGGGCTGTAGGAGTTATAGCAGAGATACTACGCTCTGCTAACATTGTGTTGAGATCGCAGGCAGAAAAATTTGCGGAGAGATTACTTTAAACCAAATGCGTGCAAAGGAGATGAAACATTAAAAAACCGCACTGATTGACGACCCAGAAAAATAAAATCTTCAGTACCCTGTATCAGGCACTAAATCTGGCTGGGATTTTGTGACTGCTGTTGACTTAATGACTGCAAGAGATAAACATTAAATTAGCAAGACAGGCAACATAATTATAGCGGAACACAGGCGAGTTCGCATAAGCCTTCTTGCTGTGGAAAAGCAATAAACATTAAATATTATGTGTCGGTATTCTTGTCTTAGTTATCCGGCATGCAAATTACATATTTTCTGAGCCGTATTACATTGTCATCTGTGGCCTGCCCAGCTCTACAGCTGTTGCCACTCTGTCTCATCAATGGCGCAATTTTCGGGGAAAAGATTTATGGAACATAAAAGTGTGTTCTGATTTTCTCTGCAACATTTGTCTGAAAAATTTCTCATTCTAAGAATAATTCAGCAACATGTTATTAAACTACACAGGTCTTCCTCAGATTAAGAAAAAATTAAATGTTCTATGTACATTTTCGAAAACACCTCAAATACAAAATTTCACGAAAAATCGTCCAGTGGGAGCCGAGTTCCACAACAACACCTATGTTATATTACTGGCCGTGCTTTAGTGTTACAGTCAGTATAGAGGGAAACTATGAATATTAATAAGCATGAGAATAGACAGAACGTGGGGCATATATTACGAAGTTAAAAATCGCCTTTCCTACTTTGCAAGCGCACCTAAAAGCTGGTTAATTCAACTGAATTATTGAAGGAAATGTCTAGCGAATATGTAATGCAGGGGGGATGACTGAACACGTTCCAGACTAAGTGAAGTCACTAAATTTATAACTAACGGAGCTGCTACTTGTGCTTTATTTTCAGAACTTTTCTCTAAGTACGTGACTGACTAAAGCCACTCAATAGTAGGACTTATTGTGTTAGGGACGACTGCTATACTTTCATCTTGAAACACTTTCCACGGTAAAGACGATAATATTTATTTTACATGTTAGAACTTGTTTCAAATTCCTGGACTGAATTTACTGCATTATTTGAGATTATCTGCACAAAAATAAAAAATTAAATTAATTACATTTTGGTTCCGTAGCAGCAACAGATAATGTAACCATGGAGGTACACAAATAGGAGAAATTTCTTTATACACCTGATATATTTTATGAATAATCAAATCTAGTACGAGACAAAATAAACTGTACTTTCACGGTATCAACGGAAGCCGTAATAGTTTAGATTCCAGTGTTGGACACTGCGTAATAATAACTATGCGGGAAATCCAGCTACTGCCTCTAGATTTATTTATGTGGATCCGATGAGATCCGGATGGCAAGGTTTCCACCTACAAAGCAGATGTATATGAAGCCTGATACATGGTGATGCTTTTAATATTCCACACTGCTATGGCAACAGGACGCATAGCTTCTGTTTGCTAATGAAACCAGCATGTCGCGCTGCCTATAAAGCGCATAACACACCTAACCAAACACAAGTCGCTTTCAGGTTCACCTCTCGAAAATATCGATTACCACTTGGCCAGTACTTGGTCCAAACTAGCTTTGGGGAGCAATGTGGATGGATCTTTGTCACTTCTTCACAGACCAACGCAACCAGCTTTGAGCTCAATATTTGTTCCCTTCTAGGGTGTGATGTGGTTTTGTAGAGCAGTGACAATAATTCTGAGCAATTTGCTGTTTCATTTTCAATACATATATAGAACGCTTTCTCCCAAATCTTCGTAGATAAGAGTATGTACCTACCTGCATGGAGTTACACCATAAAAGAAAGCAATACGTGTAGTAACTAACAAAACACCTCAAATGTCACACCAATCAGTTAATTTTTAGTTAATTCTATATATGAAAAATTTTAAAGAAATGAAGAATTGAAGAAACATAGGATTATATGGAAAGAAATTCTGTTAAAGAGATGGTGAGGAAATGGAAACACCTGGAATGATGGCGGAAGGACAGCACTGAAGTTAAATAGAAGAATAAGAGTAGATTATTTTCTAACACTGAAGAAAGATTGGGTAATTCGGGTCTTTTAAACACAGAGGTTGGTCTCTGCGTTGCTTACGTTATGTCCTTTTATGCTGTAACAACAAGACACACACCACTTTAACAACACGGTTTTCTGTGTATTTTAGAAAGTTCTTAGAAAGAACAGCGGTTAGAATTAGGCGATTCAGGTTTTATATTGGAGAAGGAATGTGTCTACGAGGTAAAAGGGTAAAGTTTAAAATATTTAAACATTTGCGACATCAGACTCATTCATGAAATGTTACGAGCACAGGATTTTACAGAAATTTAAGGTTCTTTTGGCTAACTCTTTTGTTAAATGGGGGTCTTTACATGAAAAGTATAAAGGATATGTCCATTCTTTATTTAGTTCCGTTATTCATTACATCTTTAGTATGGTCCCTTAAGACAAGATTATAACAAGTATATTATGAACAATGTGCAAAAAACTGTCGAGTATTTTTTGAGTTAATACTCTGCTATTCATTATGAGAATTTATAAATTTGTGTACTGAAGTATTCATGGAGGAAGATAAACTTAAACCTGAAACTCAAAAGAATTTTTTTTTTGAAGTTTCAGTTTTTTTCGGGTTACAAATATTAAGGTTACGATATTCTTCATTTTAGTACCGTTGAGTTTGTCAGGTAGACATAATAACGTTTAAGTCTATTCTGCTGCTGTCATCTTTCGTAGAAGGAGTGGTGATATGCAAGATGAGGGTAGTAGTTTACACTCAAATGCTACATGGTGTCACACTGCATATGATATTACTATGAACCTATATTTTACAAATAATGGCGTGTTCAGTAGCATATCAATGATACTAACACTCTCCAAACATTTATTAACCAAATTTCTAAGGCAACAAAATATATTATTTGAAATTCAGATAATCACTGGGTTGGATAAGGATGAACAAACCCCCTAACTAGACCAATGTTTTATTGCCTTACGCACAGAAAAATGTCACAGATCTTTCCCTGAACCTCTTTTATCTATTTAACGCCAAAACACTTTATTCTATACAAATTACCATTTTATTACTACAGTTCCCTCCAGTTCAGTTTTTCTTACCGAAATAACATACAAATTTCTATCATTCTCTTACTCCAGCCCGCATAATGTTGTTACGAACCGTGTGCACTCTGAACAGAACTAAGCTCTTCCGGGCTATTACGCAGTGTGTAACAGTAATTCCTTTCCGAATTTTTGGGACAACCTCTAATGTGTCCCAGCTTCAATTGACCATTGGAGAGGGGACAGATAGTTTGTCCCGAAACGTCGGTATTACTACACGTAATGTAATAGCCAAGAAGAACGCAGTTACAATCTGCTTCGTTTTGGTAGCCAGAAATCTCGCATGTGTGCAGTGAAATTAGAGAAAATATTGTGCGCTGCACACATTTTGGACAGCATCACTACCATCACTATGGAAACGGTTCAATACAGACGCGTATCAGTTCCAACGGTTTGGCCTGAGCCAAGTTTCTGGAGAAGATAATGATAAATTGGAGAAGGAAGAACAAAATAAACCGATCAGATTGTACAAAAAAATAAATTACCTTTTGTAAGAGGAAGCAAAATATTTGGCTACAAACATTTCACGAATGAAACAGTTTTAAAGGCAGTAGAATTATAGAGACATACAGTAAATGTTTTATTTCGTCAAAGGTCTTGTTATTAGTTATAATCACACCACCTTCACAAATTTATAACCGAAATATTTATTTGTGATGTTTAATTCATTTTTGCCTCAATTTTTGTTTATACAACTTCATAAACCAAAATTTCTGTTGACTATTTTAGAGTTTTCTCAGCACGTCAAGAAAATTACAGGAGTTTTTGGAAGTCCTGAATTTATTATCGTTTTATATCAGCGTCCAGTTGACCACAATCATGCTCATATGCATTTAGTTAGCATATATCTTCTTCAAGATCCAGTTTCATAATACAATCCCTTCAATGAATACCACAGACAAAGATGTGTCTTCAGATGAGATTTTCCCAACTACAACAATGATCGCTTTCCTATATGTTATTTTAAAGCAGAAAACAACGGATAAACGCATGATACAGGCAGAAATAAACCTTCAGTGTAAAAGTGATATTGTGCTAAAAAAACATATTATTCTATCCTGTCGCACTATCACATATCTCCAGAGCCCATAGTTGTGTTGTTTCAGTTACGTAAACACAAACATTAATTAGCTGCAAACAAACATTCTGCCCGTCAAGGTCTGACCTCTTTCTGTTTCGTGACCCCAGTGGCACGTGCGATGCTCGACTGCTTCGCTACTAAAGAATTTTCATTGGATTGCCAGTTGCTTAGTGGATTTAAAGAGGCAGCGACGACTGGTGGAGAGCAAACTGTGCAGAACGTTACATATAAAAAGCTCAGAACCTTCAGTCATTATGTGTATTAACTAGTAGTTACGAACAGAAACATACAATGAGAACAATAGAAGGAACACTGAGTCGGTACTGCAGTATCAACCTCTAGAAGGAAACTTCCTCTGGCTTGCAATATATTCGCCTAATTCATACTTTTTATGTTGCTGAATTTAGTTTCTTCCTCCACATACAACTTCTTTTGTAGAAATTATTGAGGGCAGATATGGCTGTGGAAGTGTGTTTTCTACAATTTCAATTTGAAATTTCAATGGATTTTGCAATGATATTTAACGATGATTTCTTTATTTAAATGAGTGTCAAAAGAGAATAACCAAACGGGTTACATAATAATGATAATGATGACGATGATAATAATAATAATAATAATAATAATAATAATAAACTTTTCGATAAAACAGTGGAGCTTCCTTTTGTGTAGCGGAATATGTCAGTCACCATTAAGGTGTGTACCTACAAATGTGTCGCACAGACATTCCTGGAGAGTCCAAAACGGGTGTTAATTCATCTTTAAAATTTGGGGGTAAGATTAAAGAAGGCTACACCGCAAATAGAAATGTTGCATCAAGGAATTTTTACATGAAACTCGCCGTAACAATAATATTGGACGCCTCCGTGAGAATGTTAAGGGGATATCCTATTGTAGATTCATAAAGTACAAATAGCATGTAATGAAGTTCGCAAGAAAATATTGGCATAAATGTTAAAGGTAAAGCAATCCCTAAACAGGCCTAGACAGGCCCTGGGTGTTACAGAAAGTTGAGGCTCCCAGATTTCAAGAAAATCGGCACATGATGGTGGTAAGGTTATCAGCCCTGTGCACCGGCCGCCTTTACCTCCAAGGAAATATTCCTGGTACTCATTTCTATTAGAGGCTGAGTCGACTCCAGGGACACAGTGAGGCCGGATGGTTTATGTCAAGGAAAAATTCCAATGACACCATCGGGAATCGACCTTCCGACTTGTATCGCAGTGTCTCCAACAACTGCACTACCACGTGAACCGATATAAAGGATAAGATATTTAAAATTATTGGGTGATTAATATCTTGCTCTTCTACACATAAACATGTGACCTTGTACTGATAGGATAATGCAGTCTATGAAACGTAGCTGGACAACAAGTTACCATGGGTAGAAAATAAATACAGACATATCTCGATGGAGCCCCGCTGTATTTTCATAATGCTTTGTGGCCTTCGCATACTTAAAACAGGGGCTAACTGAGGGTGGCATTTTATGGAGCTGTCGCTGTATCGAGGTTTGGCTGTACTTAACAAGATTTACATCGCAAAACCGCTTAAAAGTGATCAAATCGTATATACAGAAAGAAAGCGAAAGATAATGTAGGAAATACCATAAAGACGTAAGCTGAGGTGATGGCATGTTGTATTGACGGTAATCAATTTTCGAGTTATGCTACCAGGGATATAATTAAGGAAATAGTTTGTGAGAATGGGAGATGGTTGTCAGTGGGTCTGTATTTGGTGGAGAATATCACTTATTACATTCATTTACTTGTCTAGTTCTTAAAACATTTGACTGTCCTCTCTTAATTATGATAGATTGACAGATTCTGAGGCTTTGTCCTATTTTCAGAAACTTCTAAGTTTCTACTCAAACCAACCCTTTCTCCCCCCCCCCCCCCGCTCAATTATACTGAACGGGCGACTAAACGAAATTGGTAATATGAAGTAAACTGAATAAAGTTTCAAGACAGCGAACTTGTTATTTTGTCAAGATTAGCTACTATAAACATCCCAGCTTGAGGTTTATATAAATGTTTCTTACAACAGAATCATCTGGAAGGGATGTGGGGCCCGAGAAAAGAGGGGGCGTATAGGTTTTTGATTTATGATCCCTCAGGCACAGAAGATGCCGAGACTATAAAAGCATTAGAGCTAACAAGTTTTTCAATTAGCTGTAGAAGTTAAAACTATTGAAGAAGAAACTTCAGTACAGGGATGTGTTTGAAGTTTCTTCAGACTGAGTTTAAATCAAAGATGGCTGAAATACCTAGAAGCGAAATATACGGCCGTGTATCTCTGCCACTATTCTTAAATCTAATCACATATTTTGTTTGCCAACGTTGCAGCCAGTAAAGACCTATTTGAGAGGGAAGTTCTGCGTAAAAAATTTATTCATACTTGTTAATAGAAATTCACAGCAAGATATCTTAAATAAAAATTACAAACAAGAAATTAATTACATTTTTCCATGAATATGTCAAATAATCGTTTGAAAGAACTCAGCGGAATTTTAAAATAAAAGAAATGTTGCGAGAAACACAAGAATTTTCCATATCAATACACAGCCTAGTAAAAGTAAAGAGACCAAGTTTTCTTTGTTCTATACGAAGCATAACGTCTCAAATTCTTAGGGATAAGTGGAGGTGCAACTCCACATATATGCAACATATTCGTAAACTCGAAATTCGATGAAAATAAGGTTTTCTTTATACTCTGATTCTTGCAAAACTATTATAATTGAGTACAAAGATGTTGTATTGGCTCCTGAATCTGTCTGGACGTTCCGGAGAAAGATAAATTTGCTACTCTTGCCGGATATCGCAACATTGTTTGTTGATAATACAATCTATAGAACATAGCTAATTTTGTAAGTTACGTATTTTATAAAAAATGTCAGTACTTTTTTAATGCCAAGTTAATTTATCAGAACGTCTAACGTAACGCCTTACCTTAAATTAGGTAACAACATAGAACTGAATACTCTTTAGAAAATGATAATTCTTAAGTAGGTCAATAAATTAGCCTCTTTTATGGAAATATCATGTTTATTATCGCCTCCATAATAGCCTGCTAATGAACTCTATACTGGACAGGTTAAATGAAGTCCACATACTCATAAAGTGTGTGTTTAAAATACGTTTTCAAACTCTTCTCTAATACATGGCTAGATTTGTGTCCTGGAATATGTTATTAACATGTTAAGTTCCTGTTGTTACTTACGGATTTAATATAGTAAGATGCCTAAGCGTTCCACCCTTTCACTAATCAAATAGGGAACTGAAAGCATATATAGGAATGTACGTATTAGAGGTGAAGTAGGTGCTTGTACCTACAACACTATACACCAGTAATTAAAAAGATACAAAGAAATAAGTTAAAATATGTATACTGTTAGAGTAATGTAGGACTTTAAGACGGAAACAATTACAAGTTTAACATCCTAATTTACACATAATCCTGAAAAAGTAAAATAACTCAAGGCAAAGGAATTAAAGGTTACTGAAAGCAATGATTAATAAAAGTTACAAAAGTTTATAAAGTGTCAGTTAATAAAATACCTTTAAGTTTTAAATACTTTTTGTGTATATGTAACATAGATTTTTAACATAATATTATCCACTGAACAAATACTAAAGAGAAGAAAAAAGAAAAACAGGAAAAATGACAAAGATAACAGGATTTTATAAGATATTACTTAAATATCAACAAATATCTTTATTTTTAAATAATACGCATTAAAATATATAAATAGATTTTTACAATAACGTACGTCCTAGATAATCATTTTTCACATAGAGCGTGACTAGAATGCATAAGAATGTAACACAATGAAAAACTGATACGGTGATTTTAAGTAAGATTAGAAATGAAAATTTGATATTATATTATATTATATTATATGTGTAATTTATAGATATTAATCCAAGCTTTCAGATATCACTTCAAAAACAAGAAAATATATCAATAATCCTACCAGCCACATTTTCATTTTTTTGTACTGCCTGACGACCAAACCTTGAGGCTCGAAACATGTTAATTTATTGTGAACAAAAGGACAGATATTTTACAAAGAATTAAGTTAGACTGTTACCTGGACTGTAAAAAGACTCGTGGGTGTGGAGTTAAAGGAAACTTAAAACAAGTACCTCTGTTATTTAGAATATCATAATGTTACACAGAAACCAAAATACATCGGGCGGAAAGAAAGACAACAAGGAAAGGAAGAAAAATAAGATAAAGAAATAAAAATGAATGTGGAAAAGGAAAAAGGTGTTTTCTGTTTATATGTATGCATGTATATATGTGTATATGTGTATATATATATATTAAAATTCATTGTTGTGACTTAGTTAAATTAATAATTTGGTAACAAATTGTTCGCAAAGGCAGGGAGAATTTAGTGGGTGGAAGATAAAGAGTCTTGGTCGGCGTCATAGATTTTTAACGCCGTATTTTACAGCATTCTTTTCATGAATACATTGATTATATAATACTTCCTTACATGTGCCCCTCAACTATCTGTGTTAGAAGAACACTGCAATAAAATAAGACCAAATGGCACACTGGAGCCTTCTTCTCATCCACAGGATGCATTTTTTTCCATTTTCCTAAAGAAGGAGCTGTAAAAATATATGATCTCTTCCCGAAGCATTTTGCATAAATCTTCCCCTTTTGGATTAGTTTAATATTTCAAGATAGACGACTGGCCTTACAGTAGTTTACACCGCAGTGCAGCTGGTCGCAGGCGCGTTCTTTACGAGCGAAAACATAAGTATTATGAGAAATACTTTGTAGAATAGAGTATATTAGGGGGACGAAAACAGGGGCAAACTGAAGCTGACACAACACCCGTAATAACGGTATGCGGCGGGAAAGAAAACACTATTCAAGTATATAAACTCCAGGGATGTAATGCCCTATATTTAATAGATGGTGCAAACATTTCTGAAGAAGCTGCTGCTTTTATCAGTAATCTGCACTGCGCAGAAGAAGGCAGAAAGCTTCTCCTAAACAATGATTGCTATGTCATATATTGCACTGCCTCAGGCCTCAGAAATTCACAGTCTTAATACACGTTCCGCCAATCCCGGAAGGCGTGCAGTCTAAGACATAGGTCAGCAGCTGCTGGATTGTAGGGACCGCGGTTTCGAATTCCTCTGAGAGCTTGGACTCTCTTCTCTTGTGCTTGCTGTGTGTTCAATAGGTAGCGGCCTCTGAGACAATATGATTACTCGTTCGAAGGAGTCGTACCGCGTGTGGTACGTTTGTATCTGTGATCTGGAAACCTCAAATTCAGGCAACCTATTTCCGAGTTGGGCTATGCGCCACAGAAGAATACGTGTTCCATCAGATTCCAAAATCTAATAACACATATGGTATTCTATTTATTATCGTTAATTTATCTCCATGACCTGTAGAATGTAGAGCAGAATGTCACATAAACTTAGCCCAACAAATGAAATTAACCTAATTTACTCGTCCCATACGAGAAATATGCAATTGCATGATTATACAGTCTACCGAATTTAAATCCGCGGTTTAAAATATATTATTAAATATTTTCAAGACAAATAAAATAACACATATACATGTATACAACTTATTCAAAATTTCAGGACACTATTAACTGGGTGATTTTCAGGCCTTATCGATACGTTTCTGATAGATGAGGATAAGCAAGTTAAGTCGCTGATTGAGTTAAGTCGATTCACAAACCCGTAGCTTTACATCTGATAACAACCGGATGCTTGAAACTCTACAATAAATGTTACTTTTTTCGTATTTCTTTGAAGTAAAAAACATATAAAATAATGTTTTTACACAGTACGTGTTTACTGAGAGAGCATCCTAATAATCCGCATTTCAATGTACACTAAAACTAAAAAGTGGCTTAAGGAAACTCTCAAAGCTGTTTTGTGTAACCTGAGTTGCCCACTTACCTTAAAGGTGTGTTCTCCCTAATAGGATACACTGTAGCAGCAGGTTGTCACTGTCCCCTTACTACAGGGGACTGGGGAACGTGCCTTTACGTTGGACAAATCTGGGAACAGAAATACGTGATTATTTATTTTTCTGCTCACAGAAATATATATTACGTATTCAATGAAGGTTAATTTTATGGCGGCAGTGAATGTGAAGCTTTCTGTCTGCTGATACGTGACGTCGTGCAGTCTGGTAGAAGTGTTCCGAGATTTTAGATGATTCTGTCTTCTTTTGCACTGAAGATAAATGTAGTAATGGGGTCTGAAAGACCGTGCAGGGAGTTAGATTTCAGAAGGCAACAATACACGTATACAGGCGGACCCCCGTATCCGCGTGTCATACGTTCCAAGACCTAAGGTCGTTACGTGAAACCGTGTATAATACCGAAGGCTATATAGATATAACGTATTATTCGTGTAATGTACATAAATACGGTAAAGTTCAATTGATAAATTACGTACAGTAAGACATTACCAACGTTAAATAAAATAATAATAAAGTGTACTGTACACTACATTGTACATTTACAGTGTACTTTCTCTCTCTCGTACGTATGAAATTAATGGATTATGACGTTTTAGCCTAATCCTCAAGAGAAGAGAGAACAATGAAAAAATACAGTACCTGTACTGTACAGTATCACGTACAGATTCAACGGATGACAGAACAGTAAAAATCATGCCTTTCCATAAAGCGCTGCATAAGCAAAGAAAAAACCGTGTTATTATTACACACTTTTCAAAGAAAAGAATACGTAAGTACTTGTACATAACTTGTAATAAGAAAATTTTATTTGTTAAAAAATATCGTAGCTTACTGTGTGTATTCACCGACTTATCCATTCTTCTTTTTGCTTTCTGAACACAAACACTGCGATAACGCGGCAACTAATTCGAACAGCGAGAACGCTAGAAGCTTAATGGTGGCAATTGTGCAGGGAAGCATGGGTACGGGTACAAAGAAAGACGAGTCGAGTACTGGGCGCGTTTGGGCTGCTGGATTTCACCATGTTACGGCCCGTTCTCGCTTGGCGCGCGTTTTGAAACTTATGAACCGTTTATTTCTTTAATTTTCCAAATTCTTTTTTTCGGGCCGCGGCAAACCGCGGATAACAGAAACCGCGGATACTGAATCCGTGGATACGGAGGTCCGCCTTTATATAGGGAATTTTAACACTTTGCAGTCGGGCGACGACTAAAGTCGCTTTTTCTGTTACACGCTTCAGTGCCCGGCCGCGACTTTCGTCGTTTTCTCACACGTCGTCTTGTAAATGCGTTTGTCAGCAAGTGTAACTTAGTAATCACTCCAAGGTTATTGCCAACTGATGCAGGATGTTTGTG
>Ga0209737_10002548_pt1 | contig 12737 bp, 9 predicted proteins | sample TergutCu122P3_FD_187284 | JGI IMG/M metagenome (GOLD analysis project Ga0209737, IMG submission 187284) | Cubitermes ugandensis P3 segment gut microbial communities from Kakamega Forest, Kenya - Cu122 P3 (SPAdes) (version 2) | ecosystem: Host-associated > Arthropoda: Insects > Digestive system >... | reverse complement strand
AACAAACAACGGAGCGGAGGTTTCAATACCCACATTTTTTACGGTAACTTCAATCTCTGCGTTGGTAGAAATGTAGGTAAGCACATCTGCGCCTATTACCTCGTAGCTACTGTACACTACATAAGGGCCTTCTTGTGCCGTAGCGGGAACTTGATGTATATAGGGTTGGCGTTGGTTTCTTGTTACCACAATATCCACATCTCCACCGGAAGAGATAGGTGGGTCTAAAGTAACAAGCGCCATGCCGGAAGCGTCTGCCACCGCTACGCCAAGCAATACGCCGTCTTTAGAAATAGCCACGTAAGAGCCCGGATCGGCCATTACCTCGTAAGTGGGTAATCCTATAAAAATATTAGGTATATGGGAAACATTATTCACGCTTGCTTGTCCGTTGTAGGGCATTATTGAGCCATCGCCCAGTACGTTGTAGGCTTCCCAGTAGTAACGGGGAGACATGTTTGTTGTGTATCCCGGGGTGGTCATTGCGTAAGTAACCGTTAAATTACCTCCAAAAACATGAGAACACAAGGTGTTAAAATCGGCATCCTTGAACATAAAATCATAAATACCGTCTTTGGTATTTGAGGCATTGGGGGTAGCTGCGGGTGCGTAAGAACCATTGTAAGCCCCAACGGTAAAATGGAAGTCATCGTTCCAATAGCTGTTGGGCGAGCTTCCAATATATCCTACTGCCCCTTTCTTTTGCGAACGTACAAAGGCTTCGCCAATACATTCACCATAGCCAAAGTCGGCTGCCAAGCAGCAGTTGCCCATCGCCACAAAGTATTTATTTATATTTGTTAAGGCGTGCACATTTGCAACGGTAAAGTCAGGGTCGCTCCAAAGTGTTTCACCGCAATGTGCGGTAAAGTTGGCAAATCCTACATTGGCAAAATTGTTATAACATCCTGTGTAATTTGAAGTTGTATATTTATGAATCCCCACATAGCCGTTTGCCGTATTATAATAATGTGTGGCAGCATATTCAATTTGCGGTCTTCCCACTCGAGGTGCCCAAGTAGCATCTGCACCTGCAATCAATAGTACATTATCTAAGTAAGTGGGGTCGGCAAACTGATATTTTTCGTAATACAAAGTTTTTTCAATAATGTTTTCCAAATGCTGTACGGTTTGTGCCGACATGCGGCTGTAGTACATATCGGGGAAAAAATCTAAATTTCCGGTGCCGGTACTTATTCTCGCGTAATACAAGTCGGTAGCTTTTGAAGTTGCAGTACCTGTTTGGCTTGCCGGCACTTGTTGCACATCTCCCACAATAATGATAAAAGTTGGGGCTGTTCCATTGGTTATGCCTTGGGTGTACTTATTATGGCAGAAGGTTTTAATTTGGGCGGCAGTGGTGCCAATTTCATCGGTATAGTTCACATCCATATAAAACCCTTTTTGGGTTTTCCACTCAATCCACGGTTGAAGCGTTGCTTCAAACATGCGGTGCGCAATTACCAACATGTGAACCGGTGTTGAATATAGATCCGGAAAATCATCAAATAAATCTTTGGTTACCCCTCTGTTAAAAAAGGTTTCATACACATTTTTGAAATAAGGGCTGAAAGTATTCTTTAAGGTTTCTGTTGTTTTTTTATGATTTGCATTTTCAAAAACCACTTCCACCTCAATATCATTATGAACCATAATAGAGTGGGCAACAGGATTATATTGCACCGGGCGAACGGTAACCATACCGATAATAACACCGCGCATCGTACCCAGAATTTCAACTTCTGCCATAGGGGCATTGTTATAGTCGTTATTTCCGTATGCTCTTGTGTCGAAAATAAAAGGAACTTCGTTAATATCCCAATCTTTTCTCACGTCCGGCTGTAGAGGGAAGATGGTGTGAATGCCGTAGTCTGCCAAATTGTGTTCGGAAGAAGTAAAGTTTTTTACTATTACTTTTGGAACAGCATCTTCGGGGATGGCAATCATTTTCTTAAAAACGGGTAATTGTGGCGCTCCGTATTCACCCTGGGGCATCGCGTCTGCAATGTGGATAGTAGAGAAAGTGCCAGCTTCAGAACCTGTAATAGTTACGCTTTCAATTTGATTGAAAGAGAAAGTAGCTTGAAACCCGGTAAATTGGTCGCGCGATTTGGTAATACCGGCATCGCCGGAACGTAGCATGATGTTTTGTGCGTTAAGAGAAAACGCTAAAACAATGGCTACAAAAAACATAAATAATTTTTTCATTGCTTTTTAAATTTTGGTTAATACTAAATTCTTTGAAGGCGCAAATGTATAAAAAAATAGTGAAAAAATGAAAAAAACCGATTTAATTGTTCATTTACGTAAAAAACTCCTGCAAATGGAGAAATGGGTTTAGAAAATAGTTGTGGATTTTAAGGATTATCAGAAATACATAAATGAAAAATAACAAAAATTTGGTTTAACCGTTTAATAATGATATACAATAGTCGCAAATGAAAAAAAGAAATCTCCTCAGCGTATCCGCCATCCTGCTTTTTGCACTTACCTGCATCTTGCTTGATAGTGCATTCAAGGTATTTTCCAAGCCTGAAAGAGTAATTCAGCATGATATTTATTGGTATTATCAATATTTACCTGTTACTTTTATTCACAAAGATATTACTTTAAATTTTATGGATACCGTTATGGGCAATATGGAGAAGAATATTATTTATTGGCGCTATACATTACCTAATGGAAACCATGTAATTAAAATGAGTATGGGAAATGCAATTATGTATTCTCCTGCATTTTTTATTGCAGATGTTTTAGCAAAACCTCTTGGGTTTGAAAGAACCGGCTACAACAAGCCATATACTGTTGCGCTAGCGCTCATTTCAATTCTTTACGCAGTCTTAGGTTTTTTTATTTTGAGAAAATTGCTGCTGTTTTATTTTTCTGATACTATTACTGCCATATCAATTCTTATTGTGGGGATCGCCACGAACTTGCTGTTTTATACCACGCAAGAAGCAGCCATGTCGCACTCTTTTAATTTCTTTTTATTCGCATCTTTTATTTACTTAACCAAACAATGGTTCAACAATCCCAAATGGAAATATAGCATATCGTTAGGTATTGTATTTGGATTAATTTCGTTGATTAGACCTACCAATGCATTGATTGTTATAGTGTTTTTATTATATGGAATGAAAGAAAAAAACGATATAAAAAGACAATTTTTGATATTCATCAAACAGTATAAAAAAATACTAATTATCGCCTTGTTTGCATTTATAGTATGGATGCCCCAGTTAATTTATTGGAAATATATAACAGATAGTTGGTTATTTTGGTCTTATACGGATAATGAAAGGTTTTATTTTAACAACCCACATATCACACAATTTCTGTTCGGTTTTAGAAAAGGATGGCTGACTTATACACCGGTTATGATTTTTGCCATATTTGGATTTTATTTCGTTTGGAAAAACTATAAAGAATATTTCTTTTCTATTTTGGTTTTCTTGTTAATTAATATATATGTATTGTCGAGCTGGTGGTGCTGGTGGTTTGGTGGTGGATTGGGAATGAGAGCATTAGTAGAATGCTATGCGCTATTAATCATCCCATTAGCCGCATTCTTACAAGCGGTATCAAAATTTAAATTGTATCTAAAAATACCTGCAATCGTATTAATTGTATTACTTTCATCTCTATCTACTTATAATTTTGTAAAATATAGATACATTACTTTGCATTATGATTCAATGACGAAAGAGGCTTATTTTAAATACTTCTTCTCATTGCGCCCTGATGATGGATATTGGATTTTATTAGACAGTCCAGATTATGAGGCAGCACGGAGAGGAGTGAATAAATCATTAGAAAATCATTTTAAATAATAAAATAAATGAAAAACGTTGTATTCAAATATTTGTGGTTTATTATCGCCCTTGTTATTGCTTTAATTGTCCAGTTGTATTGGTTCTCATCACTTTCACTAAATGATTTGGAAAACTTTTTTACCTCTGATACTTTGACTCTTCCTTCATTATATAGGGATTGGTTTGAGGACGGATACTCGATAAATGGCTGGACACTCAATGCAGCACCTAATTTTTTTCCCGATATGTTGCTCTTTTTTGTTCTTAATTTTATTACGAAAAATTATATTCTTGCTTCCTTTTGGTTTCCTCTAATACAATTTTTTGCAATTATAATGCTCTGCTATTGGATTTTCAAAACAATAAATTCCAATCTATTACCTGCAACATTTGCTCCTGCAATTTTTCTTTGCACTTCTTTTCTATTTGTATTATTTATTGACAAGTGTTTTTGGAAATCTATGTTGATTAATACCAATTCTTTTCATAACGGTGCTTTTGTGATGACGCTTGCTTGTTTGTTACTCTTCTTTTTATATCTTAGAAAAGAATCTAAAGTATCTATAGGGGCACTGATAGTTATTGTTGCCATCAGTGCTCCTTCTGATAGGCTATTTTTTATTTCATTTCTTGTGCCTTTGTTTCTATCGATCATAGTACTTTATATTCTAAATTTTGAACGTAAGAAAATGATGAAGTTATTTTTGTTTTTGCTTATTGGTGGTCTATTAGGTTTTGGACTATGGTATTTCTGCAAGCATAACTCTATTTTTGTAATAGCAAGATCTTACGGAGAAATTACTTCAGAGAACATTATAAGTTCTTGGAATATTTTATGGGAGCAAATGTATATCTACTTAACAGACAGATGGATTTTTGGATTTTTGATAATTTTATGTTCAATTACTTACATTGGTACTATTTGTTACATCATTTCAAATCTAATTAGCACTAAATGGAAAACTCAAGAAAAAGGATTTGTTTTTATTTTTCAATTATTTATATTGTTTTTTACACCCGTTGTGTTTTTTGCTCCTGTTCTTGCTGGTTCTTATGGAGGATATGATACATTTCGATACAATCTGTTTCCGTTTATTTTATTGCCGTTTAATAGCATACTGCTAATAAGCCATTGGTTAGATAAAAATAAAATTGCTCGTTTGATAGTGAATCTTATTCCAGCATCTTTAATTATTGTTTTTTTTGCTATACATTTACCCAAACACAGTTTCATCAAGGGATTTCAGCAGTATTCTTCTTTTTATTCTGCTGTGGCACAATCTTTTGATGATTATTTTGAGAACACAGATACCATTATATATTGCGTTTCGAATGACTATTGGCTTGCTAAAAAACTTACATTCTTTTCTAAAAAAGGAATCAGATCATATTTCGTTTTTGATTGCGGCACCCCCTGGTTACATGCAACCAATAAACATTGGTTTATTTTTCATGACAAAGGAAAATATGCACATTGTGAATTTACTTACATCATTTGGGAGGAGAGTAAAGAACTGCCGGTTTTTTTCAAAAATGCAAACCCTGACACTCAACCTGTAAAAATTGCCGGATATAATTTATATAAAGTAGTCCCATTTAGATTTACTGAAACGAACTGGCATGAACCCATATTGATAAATAATTAGTTTTGACTAAAGCAAAGTTCCCATACGTTGGTTATTTTTCAATAAAAATATAGTTTTTCGCTGCTTCAATATTTGGTTCAAAACATTCATAAAATCTATAAAAAGAAATTTTTTTTCCAAAACCGAAACAAGAACAACGGTGTTTTTTGAAGAAATAAAGTAATACTTTTTCTATTTCGTTGGCTGTGTTTACATGTTCATACTTTATAAGAGTCTCATAATCTAAACCATATTTTAATTTAAACTCAATGCCGGTAGTAAGTCGCCACCCTAATTTCCAAAGAATGCTCCCTTCGTTAGGAATGGTAACTCTTAAAACACCTTTTTCTCTTAAAAGTAAAGCAGTCTTTGCAACCACATGAGGAAGATTCAAAATATGTTCAAAAGCTGCAATTGATATTATTCTATCGTATTTAACAGCAGTATCAACTTCATCAATATCTGAATAAAAATGTCGTATATGTTTTCTATATGGAGAATTTTCATAAAGTTCCTTGAATGGCTCAATAATATCGAATAATTCAGGTTGTTCATATTTTAACTGGTTCAATGTTCCGGCCCCAATTTCCAAAGTAGACTTGTTTCCTTCTTTTATGGAATCTTCAGCCACTTTTTTGTGCATCCAAGACTCCATTTTTTGAGCGAGGGATACTACTCTACCTACACCTTCTCTGTTGTGTTTATAATGTTCTTTATAAATTCGCTCAAAGTCTGCTGTAAGAGTCGGTCTGATTTTTGGAAAATCTTCAAAAATATTTACGGTTTTCATATTTTTTTTTATGAGGGGGCTTTTCGGAGTGGACTCAATAATTAACAATTAAGGCTACTGTTCAATTTTTTCAAAAACCTTCATTGGTGGAATGTTATCAGTTATAACGCCGATATAGTGATACATTTCAAACTTATTATCATCAATGATGCGAAAATACCTTCCGTAAGGATTTGAGTTGAATATAATGGAATATCCATCAATTGCATATTTTATTTCATTGCCATTATTAAATGTAAGTGTTTCGTGGTCTATTACGTTTATTGTAGTATTTTTCATAATAGGATAACTTTTGGTTAATAAAATGTGTTTTTTAATTTTGAGGCAAAAAAATAATGTTACAGTGTCAAATTTTGACACTCTGAATCTTTTTTTTGATATTCTCACTCTGAAATTCATATCTTTGTCGCTTAATTTCGTAACGTGCAACCCACAGCTTCAAAAGTAAAATCGGTTTTCAGTCTCAAAAGGGTGCTAATTCCCATTGCTATTGGCATTGCATTTTCTGCATACTCATTGTACGCTTCATCATTCGATTTGTCTGTATTAAAAGGAATTACAGTCAGCTTGCAGTATATCTTTTGGGCTTTGGTTTGTATGGTGATTCGAGATTTAATGTATATCATTCGTATTAGAATATTAACCGAAAATCAACTGAGTTGGTTAGACAGTTGGCATGTAGTAATGCTTTGGGAATTTGCCTCATCTGTTACGCCATCCATGGTGGGCGGCTCTGCTTTTGCTATCTATTTTTTAAATGAAGAACGAATGAGTTTGGGGAAAAGCACAGCCATTATTTTCACAACGGTAATGTTAGATGAGGTTTTTTACATTGTTACCGTAGCGCTGTTGCTTATGATACTGGGAGTGAATATTGTACATTTTGGGGATTCTTTACCTTTCAATCCGATGCTATTCTTTTTTATTGGTTATGGAGTAATTATTGCCATGACGGTAGGTATTACCTTAGGCATTTTCGTTGCTCCGCATGGAATAAAGAATCTATTAGTAAAACTTTTTTCCATTTCATTTCTAAAAAAATGGCAGCGAAAAATGATTAAGACCGGTGATGAACTCATCGCTTCTTCGGTAGAACTTAAAGGAAAACCCTTCGGATATTGGGCTAAGGCTTTCATTGCTACCGCTTTCACTTGGACAGCACGTTTTATGGTACTCAATTTCTTGATATTAGCCCTCAATCCTGAACTGGGTTTTCATATTTTACAGCAGATGCTTTTTTTTGCTAAACAATTAGTAATGTGGGTAATATTGATGATTAGCCCCACGCCAGGGGCAAGTGGAATTGCAGAAATTGCACTTCCTGCGTTTTTCAAGAACGATTTTCCCGAACATACCCACGCTGCTGTTGCGGTACTTTGGCGTGCCATATCCTATTACCCATACTTGGCGGTTGGGTTGCTCGTTTTACCCGTCTGGTTGAGAAAATTACAAAGAAGAGCAAAAAACAATATTTTCGCGCCCTAAATTAGAAAAAAGCAATAATTCATAACATTATGATAAAGGAGATTCTACAAACACCCGAAAAATTTGGCATAGGAAACCAAGTGGTAGTAAAAGGTTGGGTACGTACAAAACGCGGAAATAACGCGGTGGCATTCATTGCTTTAAATGACGGTTCTACCGTGCACAGCATACAAATTGTTGCCGACCTTGCCAACTTTTCTGAAGACACAATGAAACTTATTACAACAGGTGCTTGCATACAGGTTTCGGGAATATTAGTTGAATCGCAAGGGAAAGGACAAACGGTTGAAATTCAAGCCAAGTCAATTGATGTTTTGGGGATGGCAGACCCCGAAACCTATCCATTGCAAAAAAAAGGGCACAGCATGGAGTTTCTTCGTGAAATTGCACATCTAAGGCCGCGCACCAATTATTTTGGCTGTGTGTTGCGCCTGCGCCATGCACTATCCTACGCCATTCACACCTACTTTAACAATAACGGCTATTTCTATATACACACGCCAATCATTACTGCCTCTGATGCCGAAGGTGCAGGTGCAATGTTTAATGTTACAACCCTCAACCTAAACAATGTACCGAAAAATGCAGAAGGAGAAGTTGATTTTTCTCAAGATTTCTTTGGAAAACATACCAGTTTAACAGTTTCCGGACAGTTGGAAGGCGAACTTTGCGCCTTGGCGCTCGGGAAAATTTATACCTTCGGGCCTACTTTCAGAGCAGAAAACAGCAATACCCCCCGACATTTAGCCGAGTTTTGGATGATTGAACCCGAAGTAGCGTTTTTTGATATAACCGATAACATGAACCTCGCCGAAGATTTTATTAAATTTTTGGTACACTATGTACTGAAACATAACGCCGAAGATATTCAGTTTCTTAACGATATGTTTGACAAAGAACTCATTGAGCGCCTACACTTTGTGAGGGACAATCTGTTTGTTCGACTCACATACACCGAAGCCATTGAAATTCTTAAAGCTTCGGGCAAGAAGTTTGAATTTAAAGTAGAGTGGGGGGTAGATTTACAATCGGAACACGAAAGGTATTTAGTTGAAAACCACTTCAAAAAACCGGTAATTCTCACCGATTATCCTAAAGAGATTAAAGCGTTTTACATGAAACAGAATGACGATGGCAAGACGGTTCGTGCTATGGATGTACTGTTCCCGAAAATAGGAGAGATTATTGGTGGCTCTGAACGAGAAGCCGACTACGACAAACTGATTACCCGTATTCGAGAGATGAATATCCCCGAAAAAGATGTGTGGTGGTATCTAGAAACCCGAAAATTTGGCACTGCTCCTCATGCCGGATTTGGACTTGGGTTTGAACGGATGATGCTCTTTATTGCCGGAATGAGCAATATTCGAGATGTAATCCCCTTCCCGAGAACTCCGCAAAATGCGGAGTTCTAACTCTAACTTTTCTATCATTTTACGTAATAACCTGAGTTTTGTCTGCTATTATTTTTGTATCATCATTTTTTGCGTTAAAACTGAGCCATCTTTTAAAATAACTACTACAAAATGTAGCCCCGAAACTGGATGGGCTAATTGAACGGTATTTGAAGGCAGGTTTTGTGTTTCGTGAACAATAACACCCAACGGGTTAGTAATTTTGAGGTAAGCAATGTGGGATAGAGGAAAATTGGTTTCTAATTGGAAAGTGCCGGGATTGGGGTTGGGGAAAAGTTTTATGATAGGATTATTATGAATCTCCTCTTTCGTAAACACTTCAATATTTGCAGCTTCCTCCAAATGACTCAAAGCAACATCATCGTTATTTGTTACGATACTGTTTCGCGGAGGTGCAAAAGAAGGAGTAGGAATTATACTTATGGATACGTTAGTACCGGCAGTTGCATGAAAACCGGGTTTTAGAGTTATCACTTCGCCTGCATAAATTTTAACGGTAGCGTTGTTGGTTATAGTAACATTTTGAAAATTTAGCCTTTCACAACCCAATATCGTGCAATTGGCTGTAATCGTTTTGTTGGATATATTTTCGGGAGTTCTGCACTCTAAACAAGTGGCATTCCTTACTTTTTCTCGTATTAGATCTCCGGGCTGCTTACCAAAGCCAAGACTTAATTTTATGCCGGGGCGGCCTTCTAAATGGCAATAGCTCATTATAGTACCTCCTCCGGGTGGATAAGGAGGTATGGGCAGCACCTCACAAAATCCACATTTATCTTCTTCAAAATCATAATTCAAATTTGGAATATTAGAATAGTTACAACCATCTATTGGTGAACAACCATCATACCATACGCATGCATGAGTATGCCTTGACCCAAACAAATGACCTAATTCATGAGCAATAACACATACCGACCAACTATAATCATTAGTTATCGTTTCTTTTTTATTAATGTTAGCAGCAGCCAATCTGTCACTTATGGGTTTGCAGAGTCCATCAAGGACTGAGCATCCACCATTCGGTTTTCTGTATGACAAAACTATACCAAAGTCGGCATTCATGATAGAAGTTGTAACTTCTTGAAATTTCGTTAATATATCACATGCTTCTGCATAATCAGGATACGGGTCAAGGCTTCTCCAAATGCACAAGCAAACACTGCCAATATAGATGTCTTCATTTAAGTAAATAGCTGCCACCTCGTTAAATAAACCAAAAATATTTTTCTCTACTTTTTTTACAGAACTTGTATGTTCGAGATAAATATTGTATCTGGTTTCTATATAAATTTTAACTATTTTATTCAAAGAGGGGTCAAGAATCATTTTTCCATCTTCTCCAAAAATAGTTCTATCTCGAGAAAAAATCTCAGGAGGGTAAGAAACAAAAGAAGACTGACTATCCTCATTATGATGAGTTGGATATGTTCTTTCTTTTAAATTATTCATATTATAGAAGATATGTTTTCCCGACAGGCTGTCTTTTACAAAATTAAAATTTCCTTCATCGGTGCAAACCAACCCCATTATTTCATCCTCACAAAATGTAAAAGCAGCAATGGTATTAAAATCGTCTTTTACAATACCTCGATAGTACTTAATATCTCTGCTTGCAGGAAATCTTTCTCCATCGTTAGTAATGATTTCATACTCATAAAAGTATTCGGGAACTTCCACCATTTCCAAAATTAGATTGCCATTTTTTACAGGCAATACCAAATGCATGGCTTTTACTTCGTTATGAATTACATTGAACGAAGTATTGTCATAAAAATAAACTTCGGCAGGGTTTATAAAATAGTTTACTACGTTTTTGTCTGCGCTCACTTCGGCAAGAACAATATGCTCAAAATGAATGTTCAATTCTTTGGCTTGCAGTATTTCGAAGTGGAGTGCACTTTTTTGCCCAAATACTGAAAAAAAGGCAAAAAGTAATGTGGTTAATAGTACAAGTGGTTTTTTCATAATTAATTACTTTAGTTTAATAAATTTTTTTTGCCAACTTCGCCGGTCGGTTTGTTTCGATATATCTCTGTCAACTTCAAACATTACATTTTCAAAATTGGAGCTTATCGACATTGTTTCAAATTCAAAACTATTAACATCTCTACCAAGATAAGTATAGTAAGTTTCCTTGCCAACTTTAACTAATACATTTACTCCGAATGTTCCGCAAAAAGTTTCCCTATCTTCACATTTATAAGAATATTTCTTCGTTTGAGAAATTCCTGATATAGAGCTTGTAACAAATAATTTATTATTTTTCTGAAATTCGTAAACAATATTATCTTTCGAGTAGTCTTTAAGAACGGAAAAATTTAGATATCCTGCTGAATCATAAGAATAAACTCGCTCTAATTTCCATTTTCCAATAATGTAATCTTTGTAGTAGTCCTTTTTACACCCGGTTACTCCTATTGATATTATTAAGACTAAGGTAATAAGAAATGAAATTACATTTTTCATTTTTCCCCTCCTTTCCTGTTTTCAATTTCGTTGAGACGTTTTCCTAATTCTTTCATCTGCTTTTCTTGTTCAATAATATACAACGTAAGTTCTTCCACTTTTTTAAGGAGTATAGCGTTCATTTCGCCCACGTTTACGCCATTGGCTTCTACCTCTGCAGCTGAAGGGACATCGGGTAGGTGGTGGTTTTCAGTAATAAATTGCTCTACCTCGCTTAAAGGTAAAAGGTTGTAATCTTTGCTGAACACATAATCGGGCCAATTGGATAGAGATACTTGTACTTCTTTGGCTCTTAGTATGCCATTAGAAAGTAATTGAAGTTTAATATTGTTCTTTATATTTAAGTCGGAGAGTGTTTTATTGTTCCCGCTTGTAGAAGGGATAGAGGCAAAACAGATGTCTCCTTGCACATTGCTCCAAATAACGCTGCTGCCGTTATGAGCTCCATCGCCTTCCACTGTCCAATTTCCGGCACTATTATTACGTGTAGCGTTAAACCCTATATAGGAAGTGCCCCAGCCTAAGTTTTGTCCTCCGGCATTTCCTAACGAAACACTATAATTACTGCCCTCTTTAACCGTTAGATTACCGTTAACTGTTGCACTTTGTGCAGTAATAGCACCGGTAATATTTGCACTTTGCGCCCTGAACGAGCCATTTACATCTAATAGTGTTTCCGGATTCTTTTTCCCTATTCCCACATTGCCGTTATCTGCAAGAACAAAATAATAGTTTCCCCAGCCCCCGCCACCCGGGTTCCATGGTCTCCAAAAATTAAGGCCATGACAGCCATCTTCACCGTTTAGATACTCAATCCCCCACTTGCCCATTGGGAAATTATCGTCAATGTCTGCCCCAAACAGGATAGAACCGTTAGGCGAGCCGGGCGCTACCGTTTTGGCTGAAGTTTTAGAAATTAATATGTTTCCATCTACTATATGTAGCTTCTGTTTGGGAATAGCAGTCCCCACCCCCATATTTCCATTAGGGGCAATGGTTAAGCCGCCGCCGGGACCCTCCATAAAGATATTGCCCTGCTCTAATTGCCTGAAAAATACATTCTTAGAGCTGCCATTGTAGGATACGGTAAAACCATTAGTTGCATTATGAGCAGATATTTGCAACTAATGGTTTTACCGTA
>Ga0209737_10002547_pt1 | contig 12737 bp, 10 predicted proteins | sample TergutCu122P3_FD_187284 | JGI IMG/M metagenome (GOLD analysis project Ga0209737, IMG submission 187284) | Cubitermes ugandensis P3 segment gut microbial communities from Kakamega Forest, Kenya - Cu122 P3 (SPAdes) (version 2) | ecosystem: Host-associated > Arthropoda: Insects > Digestive system... | reverse complement strand
TTTGCTCATTTTTAACAGTTTATTATTGATAAATTTTATAGTAACTACACTTTGTGAGCTCACTTACAACATCAAATTTCGTATCAACTGAATAGTTACAATATAACAATATAGTATCTCAACTTTTAGTTAACTATATATCTAGCGGTGTGTATTATTGTTGTGGTGTTTGTATTGCCCAATCCTACGTCAAAGGAAATTAGAGAAAAAATAATTCACCATAAACAAAATTACGTAAATGAAACCGACATAGCAAAATGGCTCATAATAAGCCAAAGTACTGTTACAAAAGTGTGGGCGCTACACAAAAAAACAGGATCCATAAAACCAAGACCCCGAACCCAAGGACGAAAACCCCAAGTAAGTCAGCAAACCATGGATCAAATCACCCAGAAAATAGAAGAAACCCCCGACATAACCCTAAAAGAACTAATTCACGAGTTCAACCTACAAATAAGCCATGTTGCCCTTAGCAAACGCCTAATAAAACTTGGTTACACTTTTAAAAAAAGACATTCCATCCAAAAGAACAAGAAAAACCCAGTACTATAAAAGAACGCGAACTCTGGCGCATCAACCAGCCGAATTTAACAGCGGCAAAACTAGTGTTTCTTGATGAGAGCTCCATAAATCTTGCCTACACCCGACTTTATGGGCGTGCTAAATCTAACCAAAGAATACATGAAGGCATTAAAGATGTGCGTTTTAAGCGTCAATCTATATTGTCTACGGTTCGTTTAAGTGGGGGAAAAAGTGGCGTTTGTTTTTGAGGATACTTTAAATAAAGAGTTATTTGCACAGTATTTGCGTATCTGTCTTGTGCCTACACTTGGGGTGGATAATGTGTTGGTGTTGGATAATTCTTCTGTACATACTTCCAAGTTAGTTAGGGATACTTTGGCGGAACTTGGAATTTCAGTAGTGTTTTGCCGGTTTATTTGCCTGATTTTAATCCTGTTGAGCTTATGTGGGCATATATGAAGAGTGTTTTGCGTAAGCTTAAAGCTAGAACTGAGGATGTTTTGGTTGATGCAGCAGTTCAAGCTCTTGATTGTGTTACACCTGAACTCATTGCTTCTTGGTTTAAACACTGCAACTACTCACTACCCATACAGTTAACAAAAAGTTGAACTGCTATAGACAGTATTTGTTACATATATAATTTTGGATGATTATTAAAAGTGCGTGTTGTTTATAGTCCTGATTTTAAAGCTGATTTAAGAATTGATGATAAAAAAATTGTACGAGGCATCATGCACCCTGAAGGCTATGCAGTATCTGGACTTCAGGGTTGTGAAGCAGCGGTTGCATACATAGGCAAAGTCGCTTCTGTTATAGGAGAGTTTTCACCGATAGGGAAACAGGAGTAATTGGGGACCCTTGTAAGCAAGGTTATGATTAGGGTAACATATAAGAGTGTTTGTCTGAGCAAAACGTAGTAAAAAACGGTTATAATCCGTGGAAAACAACGATACAAATGTACTACGTGTGGACGTATCTTCGTAGAAAGTGACAAACAAACTAACGAGGGCGTAATTGCTAAAAAACCATGTGCACCATACTGTACTCACTGGGAAAAGCTTCTTTTAATATGTTAACTCACCTTTTTGACATCTGGCCGTCTCTTGTGTATCGGTAGATTGTGGAAGTGGGCACAAAAATGCCTCAAACAAATGACTTGGGAAAAATTGTGAGATAGAGTTTGATGAGATATGGCACAAGCTTTGGGACTCAAAGCCGTTGATTGTGGCAAGCGGGGAGTTGTGGCCTGAGTACTTGGGCATCGTGAATACTACAACCTTCAGAAAACGCTACTACAAAGTTAAACACCTAAAGGATTACATTTTTTCTGATGATTGGGCTGCTTTTTTGAAAGTGTTAACCTAAAGAGCGTCATGTTATTGGTAAGACGCATACTGTTGCTATTGAGCAGGATAATAGTAATACTCGTCATCATTTGGGTCGATTTACTTGGCGGAATAGTGTGGTTTCTAAATGTGAGTGTATGGTCGATACTTCTTTAAAATTGTGGAAATAGATGTCTTGCCCAAATCCACACAATAGCTTTATCTCCCTAAGGTGAAAAATCCAAACATTGCAAGTCTGCGTTTTACCAAAAACACTTTGCAAAACTTATTTTTTCGAAAAGCATTTATGACTCCCCCCCCCCAACATAAATAGTGTTAACGAACTATAATAGGAAAAGGAGCACATACAAGTGAAGAACAAAATATTTAGTTTGGCAATATTGGGGCTATTATGTCTAACAATATTTACGACAGCAGTTAGTTCATCTTTAGCATCCAGTGTAGTTGAGAATCCTTGGAATCCAAGGGCGTCAATGCAACAAGCTAGGGGTGGTTTAGGGGTTGTTGCTGTTGATGGTAAAGTTTATGCTATTGGTGGTAAAACTGCAAGTGGAGAGTTTGTTGGGACAAATGAGCAGTATGATCCTAAGGATGATACGTGGAAAATTTTGGAACCTATGCCTACGTCAAGAGCCTATTTTGCCATAGTTACTTATCAGAATAAAATTTACTGTATAGGTGGGCTAAATAAGAATGGATTATGTTCGATAACTGAGGTTTATGATACAGTTACAGGAAGCTGGAGCGCTAAGACGTCTTTGCCAATTAAAGGGGCGAATTTACAAGGACAAATTGTGGATGGAAAAATTTTTGTTTTAAATGGGTGTGATTTGTTTATGTATAATCCCGCTAAGGATGTGTGGACGGAAAAAACTAGCATAAACGCGCAGCATTTAGTTGGTTCAAACTTTATTGCCTCGGCGGTGGTGGATAGCAATATAGTGGTTACAGGTAATTTCACCTTTGCCACGCCCTCTCGTACTGAGACAAAAGTTATGATTTATGATACCCTAACGGATGTATGGCGTGAAGGAGCAAAACCGCCCCATGAACTTAGTAGCGGTATTGCTGGAGCAACAACTGGTCTTTATGCACCTAAAAGAATCTATCTCATAGGAACAAACACTATACCCACACAGGAGTCTTTACGGCCTTCTGGAGGTTATGCTTATGTTTCTGCTAACCCCGTGTATTCTTATTCATATATTCATCCACTTGTTGAGACGTATGAGCCGGTCAAGGGTATTTGGTCAACTGTCGGCGTGCCTGCTAATCGAGTAGATTTTGGCATAGCAGTTCTTGACGATGTTTTGTACATAATTGGAGGCTACAATATAGTTCAAAAAGAAAAAACAATTACAATAGACCTGGAAGTATATATCCCAAATGCGTACTGGGCCACTATGATTGTATCTGAACAATTTAAAGTACCCTACTATGCTGTTGATGAGCCTACTGCTTTAAATTTACAGTATATACCTATTGGTTATAGCTCAGTTATTACACCCGAACCATCTACTAGTCCATCTGAACCTTCAACCCCCTTTGAACCCTTCTTAACTAACCCTATTATGGTGGCAGTATTAGTGTTAACGATTGGTGTTGTTACAGCAAGTTTATTTTTATATTTAAAAAAGCGGAAAGGAAGCGTGTCAGTCCATGAATAGAGTGGTTATTTTTTTGATGATTTTCTTGTTTATAAGTGGTTCTTTTGTATCTGTGTTTAGTTCTGTTTCAGCATCAGCTTTAATTGAGGACTCTTGGAATACAAAAACACCAATGAAACAAGCAAGAACACAATTAGGTGTCGTTGCGGTTGATGGTAAAATTTACGCTATTGGAGGTTACACTGGTAGAGAGAGTTTGGGTAATGTTGCAGATACTAATGAGCGGTATGATCCTAAGACAGATACATGGATTACTTTGGAGCCAATGCCTACCGCGAGGGGTAGATTTGCTATTGCTGCGTATGAGAATACGATTTACTGCATAGGTGGCTCAGGCGGCCCTGTTTATGGTAGTTTTATAGTAGAGAATGAGGCTTTTAGTGTGAATGAAGTTTACGATATAGCCACATATAGTTGGAGTACTAAAGCATCTTTCCCATTTCCGTCAATGAATATGCAAGCACATGTTGTGGATGGAAAAATTTACGTCATACTCCTCAGAGGTGACTTGTATATGTATGATCCAGCTACGGATGTATGGACACAGAAAACCAGCATGCCTTCACCTCTGGATAGGGTTGTAGTTTCAGCTGTGGTGGATGGTAAGATAGCTGTTGTTTATATAATAGGCACTCACGAGGGTATGGAGACGAGAACTAAGAGTTATGACCCTAAAACTGATGTGTGGAGTGAAAAAAGTGTACCTGCATTTTCCGTTTTTAAAGCACACGAACATTCTATGGGTTTTTTAAACGGTGGGGCTGGAGTAACAACTGGCGTATATGCACCCCAGAGAGTTTATGCATTAGGATTCATGTTTTACCTCAATATGTCTTTGTCTAATCAAGTTTATAATCCTGTAGAGGACACTTGGGCATTTGCCAAAGACATGCCTACACGTCGGGAACACTTTGGTGTTGCAGTTATTGATGATATTCTATATGTAATTGGAGGAAGCTTAAATGAGCAATATGTGCCAATTGGCTATCGCAGTACGGCCTATACAACTCCTACACCTTCAAACTCTGCTCCTTCTGAACCAGATACCTCGAACTCTTCTGAACCTTTCTTAAACTCTCAAATGATAGTTGCTGTATTAGTGTTAACGGTTGGGATTGTTGTTACAAGTCTGTTTTTATATTTCAACAAAAGAAGGCGTAGCTAAAAAGGAAAACATGGATTATGTTGAATTCAATAGTCCTTCTTTTACTCTTTCTTTTTGAAACTGTGTTTTGTTGATGCTTTTGTATACCGTTATCTAATTTGTTATTGTGTGTCAGATGTATTTGTTTGTTGTATGGTTTCTTGGTAGCTTTTGTCTATGTTGAGGTTGCCTCTGTCGCGTTTTAGTATGCGGACTTTTTCGGGGATTTTGTCTTTTTTCCAATCGGTCCAGGTGATTTCTTTAAATAGCCATCGTTTTCCTAGGTGTGCAGCTATGACTGCGTGTTTGTATTTGTTGTCGGTTGGTATGAATTCGTCTAGGAAGCGGAATAGTTTGTCGATTTGGGGTTTAGGGAAATAGGCGTAGTATGTGGCGTTTTTTACTTCAAAGGCGTAGGTGTGTTGGCCTTTGCGTGCAATAACGTCGGGTAAGGGGCTTAGGCTGGGGTTGCTTACGGGGACTCTTACGGCAGAGTATTCTTTCTTTTTTAATAGTTTTACCAGAGCGGCTTCGCTGTAAAAGCCACGTTTGCGCCATCTGCGAAGTTTTACCATGTCAAAGTCTTTGCTCATTTAATGCACTATCTCTATAACATCGGGCGTAGTGGCATAAAATGTTTGTTAACATGCCTACGGCAACTATGCTTAAGAGGGGCTTTTGTATATGCTTAACACTTACCAAAAGCTGGTGCATAATGGTGATGAGCTTAAGTGATAATTAATACCAATACAACCAATATAACATAACTGTATTTTTTTCATGTTAAACAATCCAATATAATAGCAGATTTGGGGTGTCAAATAGAAACAACAATACCTGACCTTAAACAACAAAACCCACACACTACCATACAGCAGAACACAATTAAACAGTTTCTCCACTACCACACCCATAGCACAAGTAAGACAATCACAAACAAAATTTGCAACAACACCAAAGTCAAAAAATAAGATGCAAACCACCATAAAGTACAATCAACTAATTCAACAGTCTAGATGCAGAAATCAACAAAGTTTGCCAAACACTAAATACTTGCCGGTTTTGCCCCATAAAACCTCGAAGAGTTTTCGAAATTTTGCTAGTTTGCTTCATACGTGGATTTTCGGAGGTACTTTTAAGAGGCTCCGATATTGTCCATACATGACCCTTAGAGACAAGTCAAAGAGGGCTAAATGAGTGTTGTTTTCGTGTTTTAGGCTTTTTTGGGGGTTTTTGGTTTTGTGTTTAGAGTGAAATTTTTGCCTATTTTTTTCTGTCCAAAGATTCGACGCTAAACAAGCGCAAAAAACACACCTACACCACAAATAAGCATTAAATACAGGTTTTTTCTACAAACAGACCATACGTACTTTCGTTAAATATTCAAGTTAAGAGTTAACCACAAAAATTCCCATTTTTTTACAAACACCTACTCAACACTTTTTTAAAAACAATTAACCCTCAAACAAAAACACTTCTCAAACCAATTCAACCCTCCACCCACAACACTAAACCACCAACAACTATTCCCCCTCAAAAAATTAACAGATCTACCAAATTTTTAGTTTTGCTGGTGAGACACATCAAACAACACCACCCAAAAAACCCTCCAACACAGACAGTATTTAGAAAGCCAACAACCTCTACTCTGTATACAAAAGCATCAACCAAACACAGTTCAAAAAAAGAAACGCAACTTCTAACGACACCAATTTGTGAATTAATAGATGTCCGAGATGGTACTATGATTCACCAAAAACTGTTGATTCAGGTTTTCCGCTTGTTACATCTAAGCATCTTTTGTCTTATGGTGTTGATTTAGTTACACCCAATCGCATAAGCAAAGCAGACTTTGACAAAGCCAACGAACGAAGTAAAGTTGATACACGAGATATACTTATCAGCATGATAGGAACCGTTGGTCTTATCTCACGGGTAATAGAGCAAGACATCAATTTTGCAATAAAAAATGTTGGTTTATTCAAAACATCACAAACTGAAGACTGAGTATATTTTGTTTTATGTTTTTTACGGAGTCCTGAAATTAAACGATATATTGATATTCGATTAGCTGGAAGCACATAAAAATACATCAGTTTAGGCGAACTTGGACAGTTACCTGTGTCTATTCCAACGAATGATTCTCTACAGGAGTTTAACGATTAGTGCGACCATTTTTTGAAGAAATTATACTGCGTACAAATGAATCAACTTACCTTACAACATTACGCGATACACTTTTACCTCGTTTGATGTCTGGTGAATTATCTGTTTCTGAACATTTACGATGCTAAATTATAAAGTTGTCCGCCACTTGTCGAGTAACTTGATGGAGTAAGTAATTGATTGTATAAGTTCTTCTAAAGGTGGACCATGATAAGGTAAAGATTGATTTTGCTGAAAAGCTATAGTGGCCTCACCAATTGCATTAAATTCTTTTATTTTCTTATATGTTTTTTGAATTTCTATTCTTAAATTAGCATCAATAAGTAAATACGTAACATTTGTTTTTACTAAATCATAAGTATCTGTGTTAAAAGGATAATCGCCACATATCTTGTTATTTTTGTTGTTAACATGCTCTTCAAGCAGACGTTTAATATTTGAGAGTTCCTTACATAAGTTTTCAGCAATGGATTGTTTTTGTTTCACAACTGGATCGTCGTTGTTTATCAGGTTAGTTATAGCTGCCAAAACCTTAGTTGCTAAATCATCAGGAGTATTAAATACATCATAAGTTTCTTTAACTTTATTGAGAAATTTTAGTTGTTTTTCTTCAAATTTTTCAGTTTCAGCTTTACGATAATCTTCCATCACAAAAATGAGTTTTTTTAACTTATGTTTTTCTGCTTCGTCATATTCTAAGTGAGTGAATGATTTCTTAGTTTTCGGAACATTTGTTCCATAATTATAACCAAATATTCCAACATAAATTTTTGATTTGCTAATATGCGATAAACATTCGTTTATAGGTGTATTGTTTGTAGCACAAAAATATTCCATACCATCAGGATACATTCCTGATTTGCGTAAAGCGGCTAAAACTGCTTCTCGAAATTTTTCCAAATCTTTAAACGTCGAACTGATAAAAATTGGATTATCTTTCGCCCATTGACTAAACATGGATGTACCCCTTACATACGTTTGCATTAGACTATTTATGCGTAACTATTCAGTCGCTACGAAATTTGATGTTGTAAGTGAGCTCACAAAGTGTAGCTACTATAAAATTTATCAATAATAAACTGTTAAAAATGAGCAAATGCGCTGTGTTCCGTGGATGTTCTCCAAAACTGTAAAAATCGCGATTTTTTAACGTTTTTTCTTGGTTTATCAAGGTTTTAGCGTTGAGAAAACGCGTTAAAATGGGCGACTGAATAGTTACCTTTATGCAGTTCTACGGGCTGCAGTAGTGATAAAACGTCCTCTGTTAATTGTGGGTGACAAAACGAAGATTCTGAACAGTCATGTTAACAGTCGAGTGATAAACAAGCCTAATGTTATTATATAAACACTTATTTCGTCACTTCTGCATTCTGAATAATCTCAACAACGTATTCACTTTACCGTAAAGTGATTGCAATTTTTCCAAAGTATCCTAACTTGCTGATGTGTAGATAAGTATTCAATATGATTTCATCAATCGCATTGTTTCTACATGGCAACTAAATTATAAGTCTTTTTTACAGGCGTATACTTGCAGCTATTTCCCATAATCCTTACAATTAAATGACCACCAAAGAGAGAATTTAGCTGTGTTTATCAAGCCAAGTAAAGCGTCTTTTCGAGTTAAAACAGCTAACCCTTTATGGTGAAGAGCAGAATTTCTTATACTCTTAAGCGTATTAAGACACTTATCTATATCTGGTGGGAGTTTACGGATAGCATTTATTTCTTCTAACAAAGTTCCTAAAGGTGCTTGAGGTGCCTCTTCCTTAGCCAAAGTCTCATACACATCAATCAATATACTCTCAGCGGATAAGGCACATAAAATAATAACCATACGCCACTCTCTTTTGTCAAAATACAGAAGCGCATTACTCAAATAATCAATAACATCCCGTTTAACATCTTTATGTGCCAACGTATCAACCCATAATCCCAACACCGCAGGATAAAGATTGCAAACAGCAGTTTGTGTGTGTTGCAATCCCTCTTTCTTAAAGAGCATTTGCCCCTTAAAACCTGGTACAGAAGACACAAAATCATTAAACTTTTGTAAAGTACCCTCATTCAAAGAAGCTATTTCCGCAACTAGATCGGGTCCAGCTTTACTGTCAATTGCAATACTCAAAGCATCAAGTTCATCCTCAAAGTATAATTGTTGCGTAAAGAAAAAATAATCATCTTCTTTATTTAATTCAGGCTCATTCTCAGAATAGTACTCTGGCGCCGCAACTACAACGCCATAACCCGCCCACTCTTTTATTTCCTTTGGACACAAAGGATCGTGTTTCACCAAAAAATTCAGCAAAGAATCAAGAGTTTGATCCATAAAGCAAGGATCGCCGGATTTACTCGCAAACCTGTAGAATTCGCGGTCTTTATCTGGTACTGTGATGCCCAATCGTTTTCTTTTCTTTTTTGCAAGGTCATTACAATAGTTGAAACAATTCATAATTGCATTATAAGATATAGTCAACCGCGCAGAATGTACCCCCGTCTTCATAGAATTACAAAGAAACCGAGTAACCTGATCGTTCATACTAACGCTTACCCTTTGTTTTTCTAACTTTCCTAACAGGCTTTTTTTTAGCCATTCTTCTCAACTACATAACCACTGTACGTAATTGTTTTTCATATATTTTTTGCTATTCCAGTACAATATTGCCGGATAATTTTTATACAAAACTCAGCAGAATACCCACTGCGGTAGCAGTGGGATGAATGCGTCAGTTCTATTAGTGTTATAGTTGTAGTTTTTGGTGTCATTTAGATAAGGAGGTGATAGTATGGATAAAGCTAAGTCGTGTGCTTTCCAGGCTAACTACCACCTTATCTGGGCCGTTAAATACCGTCGTAGTGTACTTTTTGGCTCAGTTGAGGTTAGACTTGTGGAAGTACTTAAGGAGATTGCTAGTCAGTGTGGTTTTAAAGTGCTTACTACACGTGTTCATGATGGTGATCATGTGCATGTGTTTGTTTCTGCTCCGCCGAAAATTGGTATTCCTGCTATGGTTCGTTTGCTTAAGTGTAATTCTGCTAAACTGTTGTTCTTAGAGTTTCCGCAGTTAAAATTGAGGCTCTGGGGTGGTTCTTTGTGGTCTGCCGGGTACGCTGCTGCACTGCAGGTGATGTTACTAGCACAAAAATTGAAGAATATATCAACCGTTGTTAAAACAGTGGATGCCTACTGCGTAAGCAGTAGGTAGTTCACTTTTACTACAGCTAATGTTTGGTAAACTACCGCTGTATCTCCAATGTGCTAAATTATCATTTATCGCTCTGTTAATATAGTGGAATAACTTAATTGGATTTGCAAAATTTATAAAAATCCATGTTAAGTACATGTCTTCTTTCTAAAAGTTAAGTTAGTCCACTATATATAGTTTGGAAGGTTATTACGCTTTTAGAAGGTGTTTGTCGTGTCTGTTGTGTCCAAATTGGGTTCGCGTAACATTTATCATAGAATTTTGTTAATAGTTTCTTTGCTGATTGTAGTGCTAGTTTCTTCTTTTGCTGTTTATCTATTTGTGGCGAATGATAGTTTTGATGGCACTAATAATTCTAATGGTGTTGTTTATGTTAAGAGTGAAGGTGAACTTGTAAAGGCTATTGATAATGCGAAAATGGATGTGTCGGTAATGATTATTTTTGATAACGATATTGACCTTACAGTAACAATTACCATTCCAGCTCATAAAAACATTACATTAACAAGCAACATTGATAGCACATTTAAACTAGTTGGTGCTGATTATAAATCTACTCTTTTTGTTCAAACAGATGGTATTTTGATACTAGATGGCATTGTTGTGACTCATAAAAAGGGTTGTGAGGGTAGAGGAGTATTTGTTAGTAGGGGGGGTCAACTTTTTCTGCTTAGTGGTAAAATTTGTGGTAATGCTGCTACTAGTAAAGATTCTATTTATGTTGGAGATGGCTTTGGTGGGGGCGTGGATAATCAGGGTGTTTTTGAGATGCATGGTGGTGAGATTTCGGGCAATATCGCTATTGATGGGGGTGGGGTGTCTAATACAGGTACTTTTACTATGTATGGTGGTGAGATTTCGGGTAATAAAGCTTATTGGAGTGGGGGTGGGGTGTATAATTGGAATGGCGTTTTTAATAGATATGGTGGCACAGTTACAGGTAACAGTGCTAGCCTAAAGAACAGCAATAATGTATACAACAAGACATAGCATAGGTTCTTTTGTGTTGTGTTGTAGTATTTGTTGTGGCATGTATTCTAAATTTCTGAGTTGTTTGGTTTATAGGTAAGGAGAATGTGCAAGTTGGTGTCTAACTGTAAAACTTGCAAAGTTGTGTATGCATATATTGAAATGTGTAGATTAAGCTATTTGGCTATAAGCAGTTAAGAGTTGTAGATTGTTGTTGTTTTTTCGATTATGGGTGTGGGTGTTAGTTGTGAAAGATTGTGTAATTTAACTAAATAGTGTAAAAAATGGTTAAAGTGTTTTGTTAATTTAGCTTTTTATTGTAAAAAGTATCCATTCGAAATTTTTTCGCGTAAACAAAATACGCAGATAGGCAAAGCAGTGTTCATAACATGTCGTTTATATTAAAATAAGCAGCTTTGGTCGTTTTTGCACGTAGTTTATACAGGTTAAGGGTGTTGGAATAGTGTTTGTACTTCTGGATTGAGTCTTTTTGAGATTTTTAAGGCTATATTTTTGTGTGGGAGCCTTGTTTTTGAGTTTTTAAAACCATTATAGGCAGGGCTATATAAGGTTCGTAGCGCTTCGAATCAAACTAGCTGTGAGGGATGTTTTTATGCTGCAGAGGTTGAGTAGATTTTAATAAATGGTGTGTTATCAGAGTTTAATAATTTCTGCCTTTGATGAGCATGTTAGAATAACATGTTTTTCAGAAATACATGGGGTTTATTGTTTTTAGCTGTGTTTGGTTGATGCTTTTGTATACCGTTTTACATAGGATACTTTGCAGGCATCAACATCTTTTTTTATCATGCTTAGAGACTTACTGTTGTTTGGACGTGTTGTAAAGTTGTGTTTGTATATTGAGTGCGTATTTAGTTTACTATTAGACAAAATGTGGTTGACACGGTTTGGTTAAATGTAGCTAAGCCTTTTGCTAGTAATAATTATTGGCTGTTGGCTAAGTTTTTTTTGTGTTTATTTTACAGATGATTGTAAAAAGAAAAGAAAGAAAGAAAAAGAAGAGGTTTAGGGTTGCCATATTGCAATTAGGGTAATGTTGCCTGTGGTGTCAGCTGGGATGCCGGAAGCTGGTAGTATGTTTAAAGAGCCGTCAGCGTAGACGATTATCCAATACATAAAGTTGTGGCCTGTCATAGAGGGGTTAGCTATGCTAGTTGGTGAGGTGTTTGCTGTGGTGTAGGTGGTTGGGTTGTTTGCATTGTTGACACCGCCATTTAGTACATAGCTGATGCTATATGTTTCAATTACTTGATTCCATGTGGCGTATAGTGTAACGTCGCCTGCGCTTCCAACTGGAATATTAAAAGAGGTTGTCACTGGTGTTGTTGTGCCATTAGCATAAACTGCTCTCCAGCCTAGAAATACATGGCCTGTTTTTGAAGGGTTTGCAATATCTACTGGAAAGTCGTTTGCTACCGTATATACAATAGGGTTACCTGGAGCATTAACACCCCCATCTAGCACATATAAAATGTCGTATTGAATTGGAGATGCAGACCAAATTGCATTTAAGCGGACATTGCCGGTAGTGCCAACAGGAATACCACTAGCAGGTAACACCCCTGAAGATCCATCAGCAAAAGTTATCTGCCAATATTCAAATGCATAGCCAAGTAGATAGGGATTAGCAATGTTTAGCGGAAGAGCATTTACATTATATGAACTTGGGTTACCTGCATTATTAGCACCACCATTT
>Ga0209737_10002546_pt1 | contig 12742 bp, 12 predicted proteins | sample TergutCu122P3_FD_187284 | JGI IMG/M metagenome (GOLD analysis project Ga0209737, IMG submission 187284) | Cubitermes ugandensis P3 segment gut microbial communities from Kakamega Forest, Kenya - Cu122 P3 (SPAdes) (version 2) | ecosystem: Host-associated > Arthropoda: Insects > Digestive system... | reverse complement strand
GGATTATGATGTAACGGTTCGCGGTGCGGTTTCCATTGGTCGCCGACTGATGGACCCGCTGGCTGAATTAGTGAAAATCGACCCGAAATCCATCGGCGTTGGACAGTATCAGCACGATGTTGACCAAAGTTTGCTGAAAAAATCGCTCGACCACACGGTTGAAAATGCCGTAAACAAGGTCGGCGTGAATCTCAACACCGCGAGCAAGCATTTGCTCACTTATATTTCGGGTTTGGGCGCGAGTTTGGCGCAAAATATAGTGAATTATCGTGCCGAAAACGGTGCATTCACCAACCGCAAGCAACTGATGAAAGTGCCGAAAATGGGCGCGAAAACTTTCGAGCAGTCAGCCGGATTTTTGCGGATTCCCGACGGCGAACATCCGCTCGATAATTCTGCCGTGCATCCCGAAAGTTATTCGATAGTGGAAAAAATGGCGAAAGATTTGAATGTTGAAATCAAGCAACTGATTGGAAATAAGGAACTCATAAAGTCAATAGAATTAAGTCAATACATTACCGACAAAGTGGGTTTGCCCACGCTCACCGACATTGTGCAAGAATTGGAAAAACCCGGTCGCGACCCGCGCACCACGATTAAAGTCTTTGAATTTGACCCGAATGTGAAAACCATCAACGACCTGCGCATCGGAATGGAACTGCCCGGAATTATCACAAACATTACGAATTTCGGCGCATTTACCGACATCGGCATCAAAGAAAACGGTTTAATCCACATCTCGCAACTCGCCGACCGCTTCATCAGCAATCCTGCCGAAGTGGTTTCGGTGCATCAGCACGTGAAAGTGCGTGTGTTAGAAGTAGATGCGGGAAGAAAGAGAGTGGCGTTGAAGTTGATTGGATAGAAGAAAAAAAAGAGGCTGTCCTAAAAAGAACGCAAATGACGCAAAAGCCGCAAATTAACGCAAAAAACAATATGTTATTTTTTTCAAATCACTCAATGTCAAAAAATTAATATTTGTGATAATTTGCGTTTTTTGCGTCATTTGTGTTCAAAGATAACTTTTAGGACAGCCTCTTTTTTTTATCAAAACTATTTTCTGAGAATTTTTTCCATTGTTTTTCCTTTTGCCAATTCGTCAATCAGTTTGTCTAAATAACGAGTTTTCCGCATCAGTTCATCTTCGATATCTTCTACCCTGCAACCGCAAATCACACCTGTAATTTTCGACGCATTGGGATTTATTTGTGCCTGCGCAAAAAAACTTTCCAAATCGGTTCCACTTTCTATCTGTTTTTTCAGCATTTGCTCATCGTATCCCGTAAGCCAGAAAATAATTTCATTCACTTCCGCAGCTGTTCGTCCTTTTCTTTCCGCCTTTTGTATATAAAGCGGGTAAACAGCAGAAAACGGCATTTTGTAAATTTTTGTGTTCACTTTTTTGTCGTCTTATTCGTTTGTAAGGTTAAAAATATAGAGTGCAGAAAAATCTACACTCTATTATCAATTTGAGTTTTTTCATTCTACTTCTCGCACAACATAGATGAGCGACGGAAAGTGGTCGCTGAAGCCATTGAGCCAAACACCGCCTTGATGCGTACGAAGCGGTATTCCTCTATCGCGTCCGGTTTGGTGTGTCAAAAAATCGCGATTAAACACTTCTGCACGCCAAAAACGCCACTCGTTGCGTGGTGCATTGACCAAGCTGTAAGAAAGAATCAATTGATCGAACAAGTTCCAGCGTCCGCGAAATGACAATGTGCCGATACCACGATCGTGAATTGCCCAAAACGGATTATACAAACCGCCGGGTTGCACATCTTCTCTATTTCTTTTGGCGTTCAACGTTACGGCAATGCTATAATCTCTTGGGTCATCGTTAAAGTCGCCCATGACGATAATTTTCGCGTTCGGTTCAATGCGTTGAATTGAGTCAATTATTGCCATTGTAACTTCGGCAGCGGCAACTCTATTTGGACGCGACCGTTCTTCACCGCCTAAACGCGAAGGCCAGTGATTGACGATAAAGTGCATTTTCTCGCCCATCAAATAACCGCTTACCAGCAATTGATCGCGCGAGCGGAAACGTGGAAAAGGATGCGCAACGCTATTGGTTACGGTAAAAAAGCGCGGATTATAAAGCAAGGCATTGTCAATACCTCTGCGGTCGGGACTGTCGAAATGCACAATGCCATATTGACGGTCGGCAATTGCAGGCTGGCGCACCAAATCTTCGAGCACGGCGCGGTTTTCAACTTCCGAAACACCTAAAACAACGGCACCAACGGGCGAAACATCTAATCCGATGCGTGAAATTGCATAAGACAATCGTCTAAGTTTTTCGTTGTATTTGTGCGTATTCCAAGCAAAAGCACCTGTGGGTGTAAAATCAAGGTCGCCACCTTCGGGTTGATTTGGAATGGTGTCGAACAAGTTTTCCAAATTGTAATAAGCAATGGTAAGAACTTGTGCGTTTCGTAATGTGCCTAAATCAGCTGTTGTAATTTTTCTTTGCTGCTGCGCACTGCACACTGTAAAAAGCGACAGCATAAAAAATCCTGCAGCAATCATGTAGAGTTGTTTTTTCATCTCAATTTATGTTTTAGTAAATTTATGGTTGTTTATTTATATAACGTGTTATTGCGTAAATTGTTCAGATTCGCGAAAAGACAAAAAAGCTATTTTTTCGTAGCTGATTTTTTTCGTACCTTTGACTGCGCAAATATACAAATAAAGTATAAAGTGGAAAGCATAAAGTTCAAAAAATATAAATAAAATTTCGAGCTCAAATTTTCAATCGCACTTTGTACTTTACAGTTACTATTTTAAACTCTATACGCGATATGTTTTCGATATTTAAAAAAGAAATTCACACATTTTTCAGCAATGCCACCGGATACATTGTTATCGGTATTTTCTTGTTACTCACCGGCTTATTTCTCTGGGTTATTCCGGGCGAATACAATATTTTAGATTCCGGCTTTGCCAATGTCGATGGGCTGTTTTTTCTCGCGCCCTGGCTGTTTCTGTTTCTTTGTCCGGCGGTAACGATGCGTGCCTTTGCCGAAGAGAAGCAAACCGGAACTTGGGAACTCTTGATTACCAAGCCAATAAGCAAAACGGCTTTGGTGCTGGGCAAATTTTTTGCAGGCTGGGCGTTGGTTTGTTTGGCATTGATTCCGACGATGCTTTATTACGTTTCGGTTTGGCATATGGCAGAGCCTTTCGGCAATGTGGATGCGGGTGCATTTTGGGGCTCGTTTATCGGTCTGTTTTTTCTGTCGGCGGTCTATGTTGCTATCGGCACATTCGCCTCGTCGCTGTCTAAAAATCAGATAGTTTCGTTTATTGTTGCGCTGGTTTTGTGCTTCTTTTTTTATTACGGATTCGACATTATAGCAAGTTTTTTCAGTTCGGGACAAGCGATTTTCTTTATCACCAATCTTGGCATTCACGAGCATTACCGCTCAATGAGTCGAGGCGTAATTGATTCGCGTGATATAGTTTATTTTCTGGTTCTTACGCTGATTTTTATTGGGGCGACGGTGTGGAAGATAAGGAAATAGAGGCAAGAAACTGTTTTGAATCCTAATAATTTGAATGCCGTAGGCATATAAAAACAAAAATAATCCCATTTTGCATTCTCTAAAATACAATTTTTGCTCAATTTTGTATTCTGAAGAATGCAATTTTCGCTGATTTTTGTGTTTTATAAAATGCAATTCGTATCTTTGCAGAAATTTTCAAGCGTATGAAACCACTATTTTCAGCATTTTATCGAAAATTGGACGAAACGGATATGCGTTTTGAACGCTATCTGAAAAAAGAAATCGACTGGGACAACCGGCTCACAGCTATTACCGGCGCACGCGGAACGGGCAAAACCACTATGCTGTTTCAACACATTAAAGAACGGCACGGTAACAGTCCGCAGGATGTGTTGTACACAAGTTTAGACAATATCTATTTCAGTACCAATAATTTATATTCGCTTGCCGATGAGTTTTACGCGCTTGGCGGTAAGGAGCTTTACATCGACGAAGTACACAAATATCCTGCTTGGGCGCAGGAAATCAAGAATATTTACGATGATTTTCCGAAGCTGAAAGTGGTTTTTACAGGTTCGTCGATGTTGCAGATTTTCAAGGCAAATGCAGATTTGAGCCGTCGTGTGCGTCATTATCAACTGTTTGGAATGTCGTTTCGCGAATTTCTGATTTGCGAGGGATTGCTGTCGAAAGAGCAAAAACCATTTTCGCTCACCGAAATTTTGGAAAATCACGTATCTATTTCGCAACATCTACTGAAAGAAATTACGCCTCTGCCTGCTTTTCAAAAGTATTTGAAGTACGGCTATTATCCTTATTATCTGGAAGATATAAACGGATACGGCGAGCGTGTGTTGCAAACTTTCAATACCATAATGGAAAGCGATTTGCCGAATGTGGAAAACATTGATTTTTATTCCATTGGCAGGATAAAAAAGCTGTTTTACATACTTTCGGAAATGGTGCCGTACTCGCCCAACATTTCGCAGTTGAGCCAAATGGTGGATGTAACGCGCCAGAGTTTGATGAATTATTTGGCGTTGCTCGAAAAATCGCACGCCGTTTTACTGCTCAAACAAAAGGCAACCGGCATACGGCAAATGGTGAAGCCCGAAAAAATATATCTGCAAAATACGAATTACAATTTTGCACTTTCGCCCGAAAATCCCGAAACAGGCAATTTACGCGAAACATTTTTCTTTAACCAACTGCAACAAAATCATAAAGTTACACATACAGATAAAACCGATTTTTGCATTGACAATAAATATTTTTTTGAAATTGGCGGAAAAGGAAAAAGCAATCGACAAATCAAAGATTTAGAAAATGCCTATCTTGCGCTCGACGGCACAACAACAGGTTTTCGGAACGAAATTCCGCTTTGGCTGTTTGGATTTTTGTATTAAAAAAGAGGTCAGAGGCAAGAAGCAAGTTTAGTCTTTCCAAGTTTTTGAAACTTGGAAAGACTACGGAAAACTTTAACAGATTTATTATGAGATATTTTTTGGGAATACTAATTTTGATGCTCACATTCACTTCGTGTGGAACAACGAGGAGTTTTCGCAATACTTCCGAATTTGCACCAATCCATAGCATAAAAGATTTGGAAGGACATTTTTTAAACCGTTGTATTACAGACGTAGAAAGTGGCAACATACATCCCAGATCATTGGGTATTTTGTCATCTTTCCGCATTTGGGAACGCGCAAACTTTTTTACGATTGTTGCCAAAAGTCCGACTGAAATAAAATTGATTTATTACAACGATTCCGGCGAAAGACAAGAGCGAGTTTTTGAGGGAAGGATGAGAGAAAACTTTTTTGAAATCTGTTTGTATAGACGCCGGCTTATTCTTCCGCCAATTATTACTGTCATTAGCACGCATAGAGTTAGAATCGCTAAGACGGCAGATAATAGATTAATTGTCAAAACATTTGATGAAAATTTCGGTTTTTTTCTTCTTCTTTCAGGAGGTCATACGCACGAATTTGTCATGCGTTTTCCGCTTGCAACAGAATATAAAAGCTATATTCCGATATACGAAAACGGATTATGGGGTTTTGCAGACTCATACGGCAATATTGTGATTCCGAAAAGATTTGATTTTGTAAGCATTTTTGTGAATGGTGTCGCGTATGTAAAGCTGAATGATAAATGGGGATTGATTAATGAACAAGGGGAAGAAGTTATTCCTATTAAATACGATAGGCTTGAGCCATTAGACAGATTATATCCGCCAAGATTTAGAGCAACAATTTCGGAAAGAACAGGAATACTTGATATAAATGGAAACGAAATAGTTCCTGTTATTTATGACGATATAGACCATTTTCATAATCGCTCACGTGTAAGTATTCGTTTGAATGATAAAATTGGATTTGCAGACAGAAATGGAGTAATAATACCGGCTATTTATTCAAGGATGGATTGGAGGTTTCGGGAGCACAGGCATAGAAGTGAAAACAAAATATTGTTACAGCGAGATGGAAGATTATTTCTTGTAGATATGTACGGCTATGAATATGAAACAAGAAACACTATATTTAGAGGAAGAAACGTAGCAGTGCCCATACCCGAAACAAGAAGAAAAATTCAATTTGACGAGCAGAGGATAAAAGTTTCCGACTAATTTAAAGTGCGGGTTTAAATTAGTCGGAAAAAACCAAAAACAACCCCATTTTCCGACTAATCCGCAATGCTATTTCAGATTAGTCGGAAAAAATAATTGAAAATTGAAGATAAAGCACTATCTTTGCGACCAATCTGCAACGGTGTTGCGGATTAGTCGCAAATCAATTCAATTGTTTAATAATAAGGCAGATACAGCTATGATTTTCGCAAGAATTATATCAAATACAATCAAAAAAGCCACAGAAACCTTTCCTGTGGTGCTGATTACGGGTCCTCGACAGGTAGGAAAAACAACCGTTTTTGAACAATACCGAGAGCCGGAACGCACTTACATTACGCTCGACGACCCGCAAGCGCGGGCATTGGCGCAAAACGACCCGGCACTTTTTTTGCAAACCTACAAAACGCCTCTGTTTATTGACGAAATTCAATACGCGCCTCAACTTTTTCCGTATATCAAAATGGCGGTCGATAAAGAAAAACAGAAAGGAATGTTCTGGCTTACAGGCTCACAGCAGTTTCATTTGATGCGCAATGTGTCTGAAAGCCTTGCCGGACGAGTCGCTATTTTGCAACTGCAAGGACTGTCGCAAGCCGAAAAATTTCACCGAAAAAATCTGCCTTTTCTGCCCGATAATGAAGAGCGGATAAATCATAAATTGGATATAAATGAGATTTACGAACTGATTTTAAGAGGCTCGTATCCTGAACTTTATGCAAATCCGAATGTAGATTTGGATATGTTTTATTCGTCGTATCTCAAAACTTACATTGAAAAAGACATCAGAGATTTAATCAATATCTCTGACGAAAGCGCGTTTATCAAATTTATGAAAGTAGCTTCGGCACGTACCGGACAGTTAATAAATTATGCAGATATGGCAAGCGATGTGGGCGTGAGCGCAAATACTATTAAATCGTGGCTTTCCTTGCTCGAAACTTCGGGGCTCACGTTTATGCTTTATCCATACTCTAACAATATGATTAACAGAGCGGTAAAAACGCCGAAACTGTATTTTTACGATACCGGACTTGTATGCTATCTCACCGGCTGGGTAAGCGCAAACACTTTGCAAAACGGCGCAATGAACGGCGCGATATTGGAAACATACGTGATTTCCGAAATTCTGAAAAGCTATCAGTACAACGGAAAGTCGGTGAGTGCATACTTTTACAGAGATAAAGAAAAAAAAGAAATCGACTTATTGATAGAACAAAATGGAAAATTTTATCCGATAGAGATAAAACGCACCGCTTCGCCCAAAGAAAGCGATGTAAAAAACTTCAATATATTGGAATCAAAAAAAATACCTGCCGGAAAAGGCGCAATTATTTGTTTTTACGAAAACTTTTTGCCCCTCAACCGAGCAGTTAATATTATTCCAATGGGTTATTTGGGGTGAATTTTAGAGCCAAGAATCAAGAGCCAAGAGCCAAGATTCGCGGTTAAAAAAATAAAAATCGAAAAAAAAATAACAATCCAAAGTCTTGACTCTTGATTCTTGGCTCTTGATTCTATAAAAAATATGAACAAACCATTAATATTAGTAACAAACGACGACGGCATCGATGCGCCCGGCATTAAAGTATTAACCGAACTGATGGCAGAAATCGGCGACGTGGTGGTTTTTGCGCCCGCTTTTCCGCAGTCGGGAATGTCGAACGCACTGACGGTAGCCGCGCCGATACGTTTCAGCAAGGTAGATGAGCGCAAAAACGTAGTGCGTTATTCCTGCACCGGCACGCCGACCGACTGCGTGAAGCTCGCGTTGCATGAAGTCTTTAAAGGTCGAAAACCCGATTTGCTCGTTTCGGGCATCAACCACGGCTCAAATGCAGCGATAAACGTAATATATTCCGGCACAATGGGTGCGGCTTTCGAGGGTTGCGCAAGCGGTATTCCGTCGGTCGGCTTTTCCATTTGCGACCACAGTTGGGATGTTGATTTTGAGCAACTCAAGCCTTTTGTGCTCGAAATCGTAAAAATGGTGTTAGCAAACGGACTGCCGGAGCGTGTTTGCCTAAACGTGAACGCACCGGTAGGCGAAATCAAAGGAATGAAAACCGTGCGCCAATGCAAAGGATTTTGGACACAGGAATTTGAAAAACGCGAAGACCCGCGCGGAGTGGGCAGTTATTATTGGCTTACCGGCTACTTCCACAACCAAGAACCCGAAGCCACTGATACCGACGAATGGGCACTCGCAAACGGCTATGTTTCGATTGTACCCACGCGGGTTGATATGACAGACTACAATTCAATTTCAGATTTGAAATTTCAAATTTCAGATTCTGAATAAAACCCAAACAATCTGAAATTTGAAATCTGAAATCTGAAATTTATGCGAAGCTTTGACAATATTATATTAGGCATTTTGCTCGGTTTGCTGTTGCCAGTCGGATTTTTGTGGCTGTATTTGTTAAATTTCAAGCCCGAAATTCCTTTTTTTGAAGCACTAAGTATGTTTTGGGGCAGAGTTCTGTTTGCAAAATTGTTGCTTTTGGCGATTGTGCCAAATTTAGCTGCTCTTTTTATCATTCACAAGCAAGATGCTTTTAAATTGGGAATCGGAGTTGGGATTAGCACAGCAATTTATTTTCTCGCAAGTTTGGTTTTTATCATTATTTTTTAAGTTTTCGAGCAAAAAAACGCTAATTGCCTAAAATTTAATCCGAAAAATTTCTGTATCCCAAAGAAATTTCATACTTTTGCCGAGCAAAAAAAAACAGGAAAATATTAACAACTAACAAATAAAAGAACTCGAATATTATGTCGAAAAATGAGCCTAAAAAAGAGGAATTAAAAGGTGTAGCCGGTGTTGAAGTTGCAATAAGCAGATCTGAAGCATTTATTGAAAAATATCTAAAACAAATTCTCATAGCTGTTGGCGTTGTTGTAGCATTGGTTATTCTTGCGCTTGCGGTTCGTAATTTTTATCTCGAACCACGTGAAGCACGTGCTCAAAACGAAATGCACAGAGCGGAATTATATTTTGCTCACGGAGCCTTTCAGCAAGCATTGGATGGCGATGCATTCGGAACAATTGGTTTTAGAGCCATTGCAAATGATTTTAGAAGAACCAAAGCAGGCAATTTAGCAAATGCCTACGCCGGAATTTCATATTTCCATTTGGGAGATTATCAAAACGCAATTAAATTCTTGTCAAAGTTCAGAGGCAGAGACACTTATCTTGCCACCGCTGTTATCGGCTTGATTGGCGACAGTCATGTACAACTTGGCGATACGCCGAGAGCCATCAGGTATTTTGAACAAGCGGCGAACAAAAACAATGAAGTGTTGAGTCCGGTTTACTTAAAAAAGGCAGGACTTGCGCACGAATCGCTTGGACAGTATGACAGAGCTCTCAGAAGTTTTGAGAGAATTAGAGATTCATTCCCAATGAGCCAAGAGGCTGCCGATATTGAAAAATATATTGCGCGTGTAAGTCGATAAAAGGAACGCAAACGACGCAAAAAGCGCAAATTTACACAAATTTCAAATTATTTTTTGCGTAAATTTGCGCTTTTTGCGTCGTTTGCGTTCTGAATTACTTTTTATTTTGAAATTATGGCAACACATTTAAAAAATCTGTCGGACTACGATTTGACGGGCGTTCCCGAAAAAAAAGTTTTAGCAAAGCAAAAATACGCCATTGCGGTTGCCGATTGGAATCCGCAAATAACACATACCTTGTTGAAAGGCGCGGTCGATACCTTGATTGAATGTGGTGTAGAAGAAAAAAATATCAAAATCGTTCACGTTCCGGGCACATTTGAGCTGACTTATGCAGCGAAAAAATTGTGGGAAACCGAAAAATACAAAGGCGTAATTACATTGGGTTGCGTTATTCAGGGCGACACCCCGCATTTCGACTATGTTTGCCAAGGCGTAACATACGGAATTTCAAACCTAAATGCCTCATATTTAAGACAAGGTGTGGTTACTTTCACTGAGGTTCCACCTGTAATTTTCGGAGTATTGACTGTCAACACCTTGGAGCAGGCACAAGAGCGCGCCGGCGGAATCCACGGAAACAAAGGCGTAGAAGCCGCTATCACAGCCATAAAAATGGCAAATATCGGTTGGTAGTTTCAAATTGTTTTTATACTTTTGCACGCGCAAAAAATGAAAATTGAAAAATGAAAATTGAGCAGTTAAAGTAGTTCATTTTTCTATTTTAAATAGTTAAATTTTGATTTTGGGCAGTTACCAAAGTGGCCAACTGGGGCTGACTGTAACTCAGCTGTCTTCGACTTCGGAGGTTCGAATCCTTCACTGCCCACATAAGCAATTGCGAATTAAAAATTAAAAATTAAAAGAACAAATACTTAGTAAGTCTGCCCTTTTAATTTTTAATTCTTAATTTTTAATTGAAATTCGCGGAAGTAGCTCAGTTGATAGAGCATTAGCCTTCCAAGCTGAGGGTCGCGGGTTTGAGTCCCGTCTTCCGCTCTGAGAGCGATTAATCTTTTGATTAATCGCTCTTGTTTTATACACCCAATTTTTTATTATTACCTTCCGAGAACTATGTGAAAACCTTTTTATCTGACTGTTTATTTTATTTTTATTTTCCGAATGCAAAGTTGCAAAAAAAATTCTTGTTCTGAAAAGAATTTTCATATCTTTGCAGCGAATTTTTTCGTTAAGCAATGAGCATCCTCAAACAGATACTTGCTTTCGTATTCGCCGGATATTTTTTGCTGGCGTCAACGGGTTTCAATATTGCGCGATATTGCTGCGATGGTTGTGCTGATGCAGGTATTTCTTTGGTTGCCGAAAAATCTTGCCACGCAATTCATCGCAAAAAAGAACAAACTTCCACAACTTGTTGTATTAAATCTTCTTCCGAACAATGCTCAGAAATGAGTGATGACTGCGAATTTTTACGCATACAAACCGATATTCCATCGCTTGTTGTAAACACAACAAGATACGATTCTGAGCCGGAATTTTTATCAACATGTACCAATTTTTTCCTGTGCGTCTGCAACAAACATATATTTTCGACAGCATATACTGTCTTTTTCCTTCCTGATAAAAAAGTTTTACACAGCGGTCGTGATATTTTGACAATGAACGCTGTGTTGATTTGTTGATTTTGGCACGCAGATGACGCAGATTTGCACAGATTATAATGCAATTCTGCAGTTATTCATTCATCTGCCTAAACTGCCACGAATTAATTCATTAAAATAATCCGGCACATAAATTTCTCAGAAAACCAGATAAGCGAATTAAAAAAATCTGTGTGAATCTGTCAAATCTGCGTCATCTGTGTGCCAAATAAAAATCAACAAAAATGAAAAATCTAAATTATATCATATTTCTTGTTTTGCTATTCGTTTCTGTTTCAGCAAAAGGACAAAATTGTTGCAGCACTCAAGTTGCTCAACCAAAAACTGAGAAAGCAACACCTTCAAGTTGCTGTACTACAACTTCCGCACCGGCAGAAGTACAAGAAAAGCCCACAGCATGCTGCACATCACATGCTCAGCAGGTTCAAGAAAAACCCACAGCATGTTGCACATCACATGCTCAGCCTGCACAAGTTCAAATAACACCAACAGCATGTTGCAGTTCGCATGCGCAGGCTACACAAGTACGAGGCATTGTTTCTGATTCGCATGGTGAGCCGGTAGTTGGCGTAAGTGTGTATTGGCTGAACACAACTTCAGGTGTGGCAAGCGATGTGAATGGTGAATTTTCAATTGACCTAAATTCGGAAACAAACCAATTGGTTTTCAGCAGCATAATGTTTTCAAATGATACGATAGCGATTTCAAATCCGAACGAAAAAATTCATATTACATTACATGAAGGTGCCATTGGATTGGACGAATTTACAATTACACAACAGCGTTTGGGTGTGGTACGACCGCGCACTGCTGTGATTCAAACCGAAGTAATCACCGCACACGAATTGAGCCGAGCCGCCTGCTGCAATCTGTCCGAAGCATTTGACACCAATCCATCGGTGGACGTGGTGATGAGCGATGCCGCTACTGGTGCACAGCAAATTCGATTGCTCGGACTTTCAGGGTCTTATGTGCAGATGCTCACGGAAAACATCCCAAATTTTCGCGGTATCTCATCGGCTTTCGGCTTGGGATTTATTCCGGGTCCTTGGATTGAAGATATTCAAATTGTAAAAGGTGCTGGTTCGGTTATTAATGGAAATGAGTCGCTTACGGGTCAGATAAATGTGGAACTAAAAAAACCACACACGAGCGAACGTGTTTTTGTTAATCTTTTTGCGAGCGATGCCGGCAGAGCAGAAATGAATGCAAACGCATCTGCATTTCTCAACGATCGCCTTTCCACCGGCGTATTGCTTCATTTTTCCGACGAATTTATTGACAACGATCACAATAAAAACGATTTCCGCAGTATGCCGCGAGTGCGCCAGTTCAACTTGGCAAACCGATGGTTTTATACCGATGGTAATTTTACTTCGCAGGTATTTTTGCGCGGGTTGCACGAAAATCGCATAGGTGGGCAAATTGAGGGCGACTACAAAATCGGCGTTGAAACCGAACGATACGAGTTTTTTACCAAAAACGGATTTGTGTTCAACCACGCCACAAATACAAGTGCCGGCTTG
>Ga0209737_10002545_pt1 | contig 12744 bp, 13 predicted proteins | sample TergutCu122P3_FD_187284 | JGI IMG/M metagenome (GOLD analysis project Ga0209737, IMG submission 187284) | Cubitermes ugandensis P3 segment gut microbial communities from Kakamega Forest, Kenya - Cu122 P3 (SPAdes) (version 2) | ecosystem: Host-associated > Arthropoda: Insects > Digestive system... | reverse complement strand
TGATAACCGTAATACCGTTATCGAGTATGCTTTTCTGGTAAAACAAGTGATATCAGAGCACCTTTCCAGAGATACGGAATAAAAACGTCCAGTCACAAAATGACGATGAGAAAACAGTTGGTTTCGAAAGATCAGCGTCTTCTTCTCGGTTTTCTGTCATCATCAACTCGGTTGAAGCGCTCGCCGCTCTCAAAACGGTTCTCTCGACGGGGGGGCACTGACCCTGCAGGAGCATTTGGTTTGTCGAGCCTGTCAAGGGAAATCTTGTCTTTTTCATCGATGTCAATGATTTTTACACGCAATTTATCGCCTATGTTCAGGACATCTTCCACCTTGGCAATGCGGCCGTTGGCAACCCTGCTGATGTGGAGAAGGCCGTCTTTTCCGGGTAGCAGCTGCACAAAGGCTCCAAAGCTCTGGATGGAGACAACCGTTCCCTCGTACTCCTCCCCTATCTCGGGGACTTTGATGATCTGCTCTATACGGGCTTTTGCAATTTCGCCACCGCCATCCTTTGAAGCGATGTAAACGATGCCATCTTCGGTGACCTCAATGGTCGTGCCAGTCTCCTCCTGTAATCCCCGAATAACCTTGCCACCGGTACCGATGACCTCGCGTATCTTTTCGACAGGTATCTTGATAGAGATGATTCTCGGCGCATATTTGCTGAGGTCATCACGTGGTTTGTCGATTGACTCAAGTATCTTACCGAGGATAAACGCACGTCCTGCCTTTGCCTGATCCAACGCACGCGCCAGAATATCGAGATTCAAACCCTTGGCTTTATTGTCCATCTGCAGGGCAGTGATTCCCTTTTCAGAGCCGCAGACCTTGAAGTCCATATCACCGAGAAAGTCCTCAACGCCCTGAATGTCGGATAATATGGCAACCTGGTCGCCTTCCTTGATAAGTCCCATGGCTATTCCAGAAACAGGCCTTGATATGGGGACTCCAGCATCCATCAATGCAAGGGTAGAGGCACAGGCAGAAGCCATGGATGAAGAACCGTTGGACTCAGTGACCTCAGAAACGATACGAATCGTATAAGGGAAATCCATGTCGTTTGGCAACACAGGAAGCAGTGCCCTCTCCGCGAGATAACCATGACCGATTTCACGTCGCTTGGGTATACCCAGGCGTCCTACTTCACCGGTGCAATAGGGAGGGAAGTTGTAGTGATGGATGAATCGTTTGCCTGGTGCAGGATCTATCGTATCAAGACGTTGCCATTCGTTAAGCATTCCAAGAGTCAGTACAGAAAGCACCTGAGTCTGTCCACGTGTAAACAGTCCGGAACCGTGGGCACGCGGCAAGAAACCAGGAATTGATGAAATAGGTCTGATTTCACTTAATGAACGGCCGTCAACACGTTCACCCAGGTTGATTACCATGTTTCGCATGGCTTTTTTCTCCAGCAATTTGATATGCGAAGTAATCTCTCCTGCCCACTCTTTTTGTTCTTCATCAGTGAAGCTGGCTCGAATTGCTTCTATAAGATCGTCTACATTGTCTTTTCGCTTCAGCTTCTCAGGATCTCGCAAAGCCAGGCTCATCTGTTCAAAGTATGCGTTGATGCGGTCTTCAACTTCCAATACCTGCTCGTCCAAAGGGTAACTGTGTAACTCAGGAGCTACACGGTCGATAAAGCGCTGTTGAACCTTGCAGAATTCCGCAATGGCAAACTGTCCAAACTCCATGGCGGCAAGCATGTCTTCCTCAGAGACTTCGTCAGCACCTGCTTCTACCATAGAGATATAGTTTTCGGTACCAGCCATAGTCAGCTCAAGATCAGAGTTTGCCTCCTCCTCAAATGTGGGGTTGACAATGAACTCACCGTTTGTCCTATCACGCGCAATACGAACACCCGCTACCGGGCCCTCAAAGGGAACCCCACCTACGAGCAAAGCCGCAGAGGCTCCCATGATCGATATGACGTCAGGTGGATGCGTCTGGTCTGCCGTAAGCGGCGTTGCGATGATATGCACTTCATTTCTGAAGCCCTCGGCAAAGCCAGGACGGATCGGCCTGTCTATCATACGTGCCGACAGTGTTCCCTTATCCGTTGGGCGTGACTCGCGTTTAAGGTAACCACCTGGGATGCGCCCAACAGAATACATGCGTTCTACAAAGTCTACGGTCAGTGGGAAGAAATCCATATTCTTTCTTTCCCGGGATACCACGGCTGTAACCAAAACGATGGTATCGCCCTGAGTGACGACAACAGCACCGGTAGCTTGTTTTGCTACCTCGCCAGTGGTCAGTGTGTATTCTTTTCCAAACAATTCAAAAGATTCAGTAATTTTTTCCATTTCTTCTTCTTTCCCTTGCCTCTTACGTAAAGGGAGTGCCCCAGCACTCCCTTTCTACCAGCTGACAATCAGATGTTATCTCTGATTCCAAGTTTGGCGATGAGTTCACGATATGCCGTGACGTCGCGCTTCTTGATATAGGTCAGTAGCCTGCGGCGTTTACCAACAAGCATCAGCAGACCTCTTCGCGTGTGATGATCTTTCCTGTGGGTTTTCAGATGTTCTGTCAGATCCTTGATGCGTTGCGTCAGAAGCGCTACCTGCACTTCTGAAGAGCCTGAATCGCTGGCATCCTTGCCAAATTGTGCGACTATCTCTGCCGTTCTTTCTTTACTCAGCGGCATGATTCCACCTTTCGTTGTATACGCCCCAAGCTGGGAGGTGCGCTGGTGGAAGCGTCACTCTAAGCATGAGGCAGTGAGCATAACCTATAAAGTTTATACAAAGCTCAGCAAAAAGTCTAGTGACTTCAGCCGTTTTACCACGTGATAACAAATCCAATTGCGAGTAAACCTGAGCAACAGCTTACCTAGCGAGCTGTAGGATGTCCCCCTGAACTGCTCAAGATCAATAAACTTGGAGGAAATCAGTATTTCAATCCAGTATGCGAGCTGAGTATCCAATGACTCACGCGGGATATCACCAAGCGAACATGAACAGTCATCACAGATTGCCCCTCCCTCGTTAAAGCTGAAGTCGATGCTTCGATGCTGAGCAGCTTGCTCAGGATGACAGTAAGCAGCAGGCTCTGCCAACCTGACAACACTGCCACAGAAGACGCATTCTTGCAGTGAAGGGCGGTATCCCAGCTGTGCGCCTATCTTCAGCGCAGCGGCTGCCGTAATCAGAAAAACCTCATCTTCGGGCGTGTCTCCCAAACAACGCAAGGCCTCACGAGCCAGAGGAAACAACCTGGGTTCCGTATTACCTTCTGATGATATCTGTTCAATCAGCTCAACAATCACTGCTGCACCTGCAGAGTGGATGACATCAGCACGACAGGCTTCGTTGCTGTCCAGCCTTGCTACCTCTCGAATAATCCCCAGTCCTTTGCCCTCATACATTAAAACGCGGGTAACCGAATAAAGCTCGAGAGATCCCCCCAGTTTGGAACCAGGCCTGCGTGCTCCCTTGGCAACAGCTCTGACCTGGGAGCCGTCTTCTGAAAAGCCCGTGATGATGAGGTCGGTTTCGCCCAGCTTGGTCTTTTTCAGTACCAGTATCGTAACCGACCTGTCCACTCAGACACCTTCGCCATAACCAAAACGGCGGATTTGGGAAAGATCCCTGCGCCATCCCTTTCTCAGTTTTACCCGCAAATCCAAAAAGACACGTGCACCGAGGAAGTGCTCAAGGTCTATGCGGGCTTCAGTTCCTATCTGCTTGATCTTCTCTCCTCCGGCTCCAATGATTATCCCCTTCTGAGACTGGCGTTCCACATAGATTTCCGCAGAAATGCGATAGAGGTTTTTTGCCTCATCAAAGCTTAATTCCTCAACTATCAGACCAACAGCATGCGGCAGCTCATCAAAGGTGGAAGTGAGGACTTTCTCACGGATAAACTCCGAGATGATGAGTTCCAGCGGTTGGTCGGTATCGGTGTCTGGAGGAAACCATCGCGGGCCCAAAGGAAGGTACTTTGATGCAAGTTCTACAAAAGCTGGAATGTTGTGGCCTTTCAGCGCACTTATAACCACAACATCATCAAAAGAACTGACGGTTGTAGCTGAGTTTATCTGCTCCTGTACCTTTTTTTCGAAGCTGAGATCGGATTTGGAGACTACCAGTATTCGAGGTACTTTAATATCCTTTATCATTTTCAGTACCCACTCGTCTCCGGAGCCAAAGGGCTTGGTGGCGTCCAGTACGTACGAAATGGCATCGACCGACTCGAGGGCTTTAATCGCAGTCCGATTCAGCTCTTCGCCGAGGATATCCATGGGCTTGTGTATGCCCGGAGTGTCAACGAGTATGAGCTGATAGTCATCGGTTGTAACGACTGCTCTGAAACGATGTCGAGTGGTCTGGGGGGTATTGGAGACAATACTGACCTTCTTCCCGACAACCGCATTTACCAGCGTGGACTTCCCGGCATTAGGCCTGCCCGTCAGTGCCACAAAACCACTGCGAAAGCCTGTGCATGTTTCAACTTGCTCCATGGTGTTATCCCCATATCCGAAGTATTGCTATGGCAAAAACTATGCTTCCAACAACTGCGGAAAGCGAGGCAAAGATGACTACCATTCCGGCACCCAAGTCTTTTGATACTTTGGCCAGATTATGGTATTCGGGTGAAACAAGATCAACGATAGCCTCGATTGCTGTATTGAGCATCTCAGTCATGATTACCAATCCGATGCAGATAAGGATAATTGCCCACTCCAAAGGCGTAAGACGAAGAAATATGCTGATGATGAGGACACAGACTGCAATTACCAGATGTATTCGCATGTTATGTTGAGTTCGCACACTGTAGGCGATACCTTCAAAAGCATACCCAAAGGCTTTGATTAATGATCTGTGTTTGACTTCAGATCTATGCTCAGCGTCAGCACCCTGCTCGATATTCAGTTCCCCATTATTTTCATCCATTTCTTTTCTGCCTTTGAACTGCTTGCTCTAATGATGACTCAGATTGTCGATTAATTCTATCCAGCTGAAAAAATACTCATCTTCCTTCGATTCCATGAGCTCCTGTTCATCGGAGTCTTCATGATCAAACCCAACGAGATGCAAAATGCCATGGATTACGAGGATCCACAGCTCTTCTTCAAAGGTCACCTCTTCAAGAGTGGCATTACGCCTGGCAATATCCGGGTTGATGACGATGTCTCCAAGCAGTATCTCCTCTCCACTGGCCCACGTGTCACAAAACCCATCATCCATAACTTCATTTTCCGGAGGACTATCCATTTCAAAAGACAACACATCCGTGGGTTCTTCACGATCTCTATACAGAGCATTTAAAGCAGTGATTTCATCAATAGTTACAAAAGAGACTGATAGCTCTGTGGTGTCCGGCATTCCTTCTCCGGTAAGCACAAAGAGGGCAAGATCTTCAACTCTTGAGAGAGGAAGCTCCTCGTTTGAGCGATTGTCAATATAAATATTCATGTTCTGTCCTGAAGCCTTTCAGTTTCACGCTCTAACACTGCAAGTTTGTCAGCCGCATCGTATGCTGCAACGATTTTCTGGACAAGCGAATGACGCACCACGTCTTTTCCCGTAAGCTCAACAAAGGCGATATCGTCCAGTCCCTCAAGAATCCTGCGAACACTGATCAGCCCAGAAATTCTCCTGGGAAGGTCAAGCTGGGTCACATCTCCAGTGATGACCATCTTGGATGCAAAGCCAAGCCTCGTTAAGAACATCTTCATCTGATCGGGAGTGGTATTTTGAGCTTCGTCCAGAATGATAAAGCTATCGTTAAGAGTTCGCCCTCTCATATAGGCTATAGGGGCGATTTCGATAACTCCCTGAGCAATCCATTGGTTGCCGTGCTCCATGTCGGTCATATCGAAAAGCGCATCGTAGAGTGGGCGGATATAGGGATCAATTTTTTCTGAAAGATTGCCGGGCAGATAACCTAAAGACTCGCCGGCCTCAACAACGGGTCTGGTAAGTATTACCCTCGCTACTTCTTTGCGTTTAAGCGATGAGATAGCCATAGCCATAGCAAGGTAGGTCTTCCCAGTACCTGCTGGGCCTATTCCAAAGGTAATAGTTTTCTTATGCATGGCATCGATGTAGCGTTTCTGTCCAGCTGTTTTTGGCCGGATTACTTTTCCTCTATAGGTAAGCAGGACATCTTCGCGAAGTATCGACGGTGAAAACTCGCCATTTCTGATGATTTCTATACTCTGAAGCAGCGATTCCATATTAAGCTCTACGCCAGACTCAAGCTGCTTAATCATATTGGTGAAGATCGCTGTGAGCATCTGTATCTCGTCAGCACTGCCACGGATGTCGATCTTATTTTCCCTCAGTGTGACCGCAGCTTCAAAACGATCACCGATGGCGCGCAGAAAGGCATCATTTACGCCAACAAGAGAAGAAATATCAACTCGTTCTGGTATTGTCAGGGTAACTTGTGCGAAATCCAAGGTTTTCCTTTCTAAAGTTACAGTATCAGTCCGGTTAACAGGTTATCACGGTAGTCGGTAAACTTCATCGAAATAAGGCTTCCCTTTTTAACTTTGTCAGGAATCAACACCTGGTGGTAGCTTTCGCTTCTTCCTTTTGTATCGCTTTCGACAAGCACCGCCTCAGTTGTACCAACGCGTAACTTAAGGTCGCGTTGTTCCATTGTATACGCCAGCTCCCGCATTGTCTCGGCTCTCGCCTTGCTGATAGCTGGTGAGATCTGATCTTTTCGCGTTGCTGCCGTGGTGCCAGGCCGCCTGGAATAACGAAATATATGCATGTGGGAGAATTTCATACGTCTGCAGAAATCGAGGCTTTCAGCGAAATCAGAATCGCTTTCACCAGGGAAGGCAACCATCACATCGGTGGTGATTGCAATATGAGGCAACAGGTTTCGCGCCTTATTAACGCGGGCTTCAAAAAACTCGCAGTCATAGTGGCGAAACATCTCCTGCAAGGTTTTATCACAACCGCTTTGCAGAGGCAGATGCACATGAGCGCAGAGTCGCCCTTCAGACGCTGCCATGAGCTCCAATAGTTCGTCAGTGAGATATTGGGGCTCCAGAGATGAGAGTCGTATTCTTAACCTTTCTGTCGAAGCGAGCAGCAAACGAATGACCTCAGCAATATCTGTATCATCAGATGTGTATGCACCGAGATTTACTCCGGTGAGCACGATCTCGCCAACACCATGTTTCTCAGCAATCTGAACCTGATTGAGAACACTTTGCGCAGGCTCAGAGCGCGCCTCTCCCCTGGCTGCAGGTACAACGCAGTAGGTGCAACTATTATTACACCCGTCCTGTATCTTTACTCCCAATCTTGTTCTGAACTCACTGCTGCAACGGATCAGCACCTGGTCAGGAGTTGCGTCTGAAGACAATATTCCTAGCAGCTCAAGTGCCTTTTGTTGTGCTGCCACCCTGTCTGGCTCAATAATGACTCGATCTCCAAATTGTTTATAGATTTGCCTGTTTATCGCAACAGCGCATCCAGTCACAATGACCCAGGGCTTTTTTGCTGCATCGTGAGCCTGACGAATGGCCTTACGAACCTTCGTGTCAGCCTCTGCAGTTACCGTACAGGAGTTGATAACGATGACGCCAGCTGCATCTCTTGAGGCGAGCTTTCCGCCAGCCGCAAGCAGTTGTGCACATATAGTGTCAGATTCAACCCGATTGACCTTGCAGCCCAGATTGTGGATAAAAAACTCAGCTGCCACCCAGGGCTCCAAACCGGTACAGCGCTAGTGCACAGGCTACAACCGCAGCAGTCTCTGTACGCAACAGCTGTTGTCCAAGACTGACTGCATATGCCCCCGACTGCAAAAACATCTCCGCTTCAGTCTGAGAAAAACCACCTTCTGGACCCACTACCACAGCGAGCCTCAGATTCTGTTGTTCTGCCTGCAGATTGTTGCCTGGCAAACAGGTCAAACCTGGAGAGAGCTGCTCCATCACACTGAACAAGGACTCAGTTGCCTCCTCCCAGAAAAACAAAACCAGGCTGTAAGATGCAAGCAACTCAAGTAGTCCATCTATTCTCACAGGTTCGTAGATGTGTGGATACATCAATTGTGCTGACTGTTCTGCAGCGTTTATCGCTACTTTCTGCCAGCGTGTTTGTTTCTTTTTACGTGCTGATTCGTCCAGGCGCACCGTTGATCTAGCGCTCTCAAAGGGGATAATGCAGGAAACTCCAAGCTCCGTGACCTGACGTATCGTTTGATCCATCCTGTCTGAAACTGAAATACCCTGAACAAGAGTTAGATCGACCGATCGCTTAATCGAGATTTCACTTTCCAGAAAACCCTCTATAAACCCTGCCTTCCTATGAGGGGTATTGCTGAGAATAATCTTTACGGCATGTCCCGGTCTATCGATCAGCACAAGGTGCTCACCTCTTTGTAATCTGAGAGTATCCAGGTGCGCCATGATTTCTTTACCGAGATCCAGCTTGATGAAATCCCCTCTGACATAAGGGATTATCTTATCGATAAAAAAATGAGGAGTGCTCATAGTGTTTGGGTTATCAGGTTAGTGCGTCTTTGATTTTTCGCATGGTTGATTTTTTATTGCCGGTATCTTCGCCCAGTGATTCAGCCAGTTCTTCAAGCAGCTCTCTTTGCCTCTTTGTTACTTTGCGTGGGATAACAACCTCTACGTGAACATAGAGATCACCGCGGTTATCTTTGCGAAAGCGCGGGAGACCTCTTCCGCGCACACGAATGACCTGCTCATTCTGGCAACCTTCAGGTATCTCTACCTCGACTGACTCGTTTTTGAGGATTCCATCAACGTAAATATGCGCCCCCAGTACAGCCTGAGTGATTGAAATCTGTGCTTGGACATGAAGGTGATCACCATCACGTTTAAACTCTCTGTGCTGCTCAATGCGCACGGTAACTATGAGATTGCCAGCCTGGGCACCATGAATACCAGCCTCACCGTATCCGGAGAGCCTCAACTGCTGTCCATCACGAATGCCGTGAGGGACGTCTATGGTTACGTGCTGGCGATCAGGATGGCGGCCCTGTCCCTCACATTCCGGACAGGGTATATCGATAGTTGTGCCGGTTCCGCCACAATCCGGGCAGATGCTCTGGGTTTGCATGTCGCCAAGAAAGGTTCTCTGCACCGTGACAACACGTCCACTCCCATTACATCTTGAGCATTCAACGGTTTTACCACCCGCTCCAAGTCCAGTGCCCGCACAAGTTTCGCACGGTGCCAGACGGTCATAGACAATCTCCTTCTTAACACCTGCTGCAACTTCCTCAAGTGTAAGCTTGAGACCGATACCCATGTCCCGGCCTTCCTGACGGACATTCGCACGTCCGTATGCAGCTCCGCCAAAGAACTGGCTGAATATGTCGCCCATGCCAAAACCGCTGCCGAAAAGGTCTCCAAAATCAACGTATTGGTAACCACCAGAGCTTCCCACACCATTAACCTTTCCAAAACGATCATAGTGCGATCGCTTGGAAGGGTCAGAGAGCACATCATATGCCTCGTTGAGCTCCTTGAATTTCTCCTCAGCATCAGGCGCTTTATTAACATCAGGGTGCAACTCACGCGCCTTTTTATAGAAAGCCTTTTTAATCTCGGTATCGCTTGCATCTCGCGAAACTTCAAGCAACCTGTAGTAGTCTGTAGCCAATGTTGTCCTTCCTTACCTGCTCTGTGCTCTGACCAAATATGAATCGAGCAGGCGCTGTGCTTGCAGTAAAGCAGGTATAGCCTTGCGATAATCCATCCTCGTCGGTCCAAAAACGGCAAGAATACCCTTAGCTTGTTCTTTTCCGATAAGTTCTGCAATGACAGAGTACGATGATAGTCGACCGTCCTTGTCTTCGATACCAATCTTTACGATAAGTCCGTTTCCAGTCAGTATCGAATAAAATAGATTTGCGAGCCCAGATTCATCCTCGAGAAGCTGCATGAGTGGAATCAGAGATGTCGAATCGCGAAACTCAGGTTGAGCCATGAGCTGGGCTATACCACGGTGATGAATGACACTATCTGGTTTTATCCACCAGAGAACAGTTAATAAGCCTGTCAGAAGACTCAGATCAGCGAGAATCCTGTCAAGTCGCTGCTCGGGTTCCAGAACACGAAGTTCATTTTCATTGAGGTGTGGGTTGCCTATGAACATGTGCCTGTTTTCATCCATAAAACTGGATCTGAGCAGCAAGTTGTTAACGAAGACCTGATATCCGGTGTTGGTAGGAACACGTCCCGCAGAAGTATGTGGAGATGTAGCGTAACCTTCGCTCTCAAGATTCATTAATTCGTTTCTTATCGTTGCCGCTGAGACATCCCTGAGATGATGCTGGGCAATACGCATTGAGCCAACCGGAGCGGCGCTTTCTACGTATTCATCTACGAGGGCAATCAGCACTCTTTTTCGTCTGGTGGTCAGCATCCCTGTCTCAGTTCCCGTATTCGTATAAAAATCGAACAACCTCATATGGTAACAGTAGAATGCCTGCAAAAGAGTACCTGCCGATAAACGTCAAAAAACAGTTACAACTCTGGGTTTCTGTTCACACGGCTGCAAGATAATCTACTGGTTCGTGATGTTCAAAAATTGCGTTTATGCGGTGCTTCTCCACTGAATACTTTGCAATTCTTGCTCAAAATTTTCGTTTATGTGGTGTTTTTCCGGTATTCACTGGCTAAACATACCGTATAAACGAAAATTTTGAGCAGCTGGGAACAACTCAACTTGATGGTTAAAGTTGGTCAATGGTGCCCGGCATTCTCCCATATTCGCCCGAAAATCTCATTTCCGCATAGCCAACCCTTTGACGTTGGCTGATACCGATCATGCTTCAAAGCTACCAAGCCGAATTCGACGAGCTTATCAAAAGTATTCGTAAGACCCGGGAAACACTCAGAGGCTTTTCGTACCTCACTGAGCGCAACCCCTGCACTCATTCTCATGGAAAGCATAATGTCCTCAAGCTGTGCCTCCTCAAGAGTCAGTCGCTCTACAACAACATTATTAAGCAGGCGCTCCCTGAAGCTTTCAGTCTGGCGCATTCCCGCTGCTCCCCTTCCCAGGCCAAGGTAAGACATACCTGTCCAGTATGAGATATTGTGTCTGCACTCATTATCTTTTAAAGCGTATGAAGCAACTTCATAGCGTTCATATCCTGCGTTGGCAAGTACATCTGCTGCGATTTCCATGAGACTGGCCTGCAGGTCTTCATCGGGATTATCCAGAAGACCTGAATGCATCAACTGTGCCAAAGGGGTTTTTTCTTCTACTGTGAGCGGGTAAACGCTTACATGTTGTACACCATGAGCGAGTGCTTTTTCCAGCGTATACCGCCAGCTTGAAATGCTCTGGCCTGGAATGCCACATATCAGATCAATGCTGACGTTCGAAATAAACTCACAGACAAGCTCAAGAGCTTCCAAAGCTGTATTGGCATTGTGGATGCGCCCGAGTACTTTAAGCTCTGAATCAACAAAACTCTGCACTCCCAGTGAAAGTCGATTGACACCCAGCGAGGATAACTCACGTGCTGGCAGCGCTGTTAGCGATTCGGGGTTTGCCTCTACAGTAAATTCCGTGTCACGCGATAGGCTCATCTGTTCAGAAATTGTACTGATGAGGTCAAACAGTCGCCGATTTCCCAGATAACTGGGGGTTCCGCCTCCGATATACACTGTTCGTATACTCTGCAATAACCCCATGTTGGCAGCAGATGCAATATCAAGACTCAGGTTGTAGACATAATCATCGAGTCGTGGATCATCTGGTGTCACCGCTTCCGTCACAAAATCACAATAGTTACAACGCTGGGCGCAAAACGGCACGTGTATATAGAGGGCCTGATAATCGTACGATGAGCTCATGATTCAGATAACCTCATAACCATACAGATATCTGCTGAAAGAGATCTTCATAATCCAACAGAGAAACACAGCCCTGAGCTGCCCTTCTAATTGATGACGCGTGAGCTGTTCCCTTGAAGTACCAGGCGATGTGTTTTCGCATGCTTGGAAGGCGATGAGGAAACAATGCTGCAAGCCCTTCAGTATGCTCACGTGCAACCTGTATCCGGTCTTCAAGTGTTGGGGTTATTGCAGCAAATATCCAGGGGTTTCCCAGAGCACCACGAGCCACCATAACCGCATCAGCCTTGTAGTCTGTCAGATAGGAGGTGATGTCCTCAGTGCTGAAAACATCTCCGCTGGCAATTACAGGAATCGAAACAGTCTCCTTGACACGAAGGATAAGCTCACGGTCACTGGCACCATGAAACTCCTGGGCTGCATATCGACCGTGTACTGCCAGTTGAGCTACCCCGCTGGATTCGGCCATTTTCGCAAAGTCAACCGCCACATTCTCTCCCATTTCGTAACCTTTACGAAACTTGACTGATACGGGCAATGTAACGGCTCTCACAACAGAGCGAAGTATATTTTCAGCCAGCGTAAAATCTTTCATGAGGGCAGCACCCTCACCCTTTGAGGTAATTTTTCTTGCAGGACAGCCCATGTTGATGTCCAGTAATGCCAGAGTATCGCCAAGAAGATACTCCAGTTTTCTTGCCTGTTCAGAAAGTGTGATGGGATTTTTGCCAAAAAGTTGAACCGCAAAGGGTTTTTCTTCGTCCAGCACACAGAGGAGATCCTCAGTTTTTTGGTTTTGGTATTCGAGACCTTTGGCAGAGATCATCTCCGTGAAGGTGAGATCTGCTCCCTTCTTTTTACAGATCAGTCGAAAGACCGGATCATTGATGCCAGCCATGGGCGCCAGATAAACCCGGGCACTCTTG
>Ga0209737_10002544_pt1 | contig 12753 bp, 8 predicted proteins | sample TergutCu122P3_FD_187284 | JGI IMG/M metagenome (GOLD analysis project Ga0209737, IMG submission 187284) | Cubitermes ugandensis P3 segment gut microbial communities from Kakamega Forest, Kenya - Cu122 P3 (SPAdes) (version 2) | ecosystem: Host-associated > Arthropoda: Insects > Digestive system >... | reverse complement strand
CCCATCGTGTGCCAGACGGCGAGTTTCACACCAAACTCCTGTAAATCCAGTGGGAAACGGCAAAGTGCCGCCGCGCTGTAAAGAGCATAAGCGTCTGCAAGATCATGGCTACAGGAAGAATCCGAAGCCGATTTTTGAATTTTTTGGGACTCTTTTTGAAAAGACCGGGCGGACCGGATCGTTCCAGGCACAACCGAAGCGGAAAGCGAACCCGGTGTCACAACCAGTGCCCGGATCGCCTGGACCGGCATACGTACGGCGGCAAGTTTGACGTAAGCGGTTTCGTCCAGCGCGGCCAGGACACCCGCAAGCATCTCCTGCCCATTGTACCGGTCCAATGCAGCGGCATAGAGTTTTTCACCGGGCCAGCACAGGTCGACATTTGCCGTTTTCCCAAGTGAAAAAGCGGTACAGAAATTTTCTCTCGAGAGCAGCACCCCTTCACGGGCCAACAACCCCAGCGCAGCGGTCCGGGTGTCCGTGAGCATCCCGGCAAGTTTCCGGCCAAGCGATTCGTCCTGCGGGACCGACATGGCATGGACCAGGACCTGATCGAGGGGGGAGCCGCAACACTCTTTTTCATACGCGGCCAGTTTGGCGAGCATCCGGGACATCTCCCGCTGGTACTGGAACGCCCAGCCGGAATAGGGGTCGATACCGAGCAACCGGGCCGGTCCCGTATCGAACGAGGCCGATTTCGAAAAAGAATGCGGCAGATAATCGGCCCGGAACCCGTAACCGGTCCGGTCAGCGGGCATACCGACATATCACGCTGTCTCAAATAGCAGATAAAATCCCCCATCTGTAAAAACAGGGCGACCAGCATTTCTTTGAACTCTTTCAGTTGCGTCCGCCCAAACCGTTCCTCAAATGCGTCCGTCCGCCAGAGCAGTTGCATGTAGAGCCTTCCGAGCGTATCGCAGGCTTTTTCAAACGTACTGACATACTTCGCGATGATGTCGTCATTGTCGATCTCCCGCAAGAGCGAGAGCAGCATCTGGGAACTGACAAAATCCTTCTGCCCGGACGCCGATGCCTGCGCGGCCAGGTCCATGTCCGCCTGGTTCGGGGCCGGTGGTCCGCCCGATGTGTTCGTTTCCGCGTCACTCAGGCCCGGCCACATCTCTTTTTCGTCCGGCACCCTGGTCGGCCTGAGTGCCTCGATCGGTTCCTCGGTGTCAAGGTCCTGCTCAATCGCAAGCCCGGTCACTCCATGTTGCCCGCGATCCTTTTGAGGAAAGATCACGGAAAACCGGTCAGTCGGCACCTGGCCGGAAAACGCCGTCTTTTCACGCAGCCGTGTGATCCCGCGCGGACCGACCGCGTCCGCCAGTTTGATCAACTCTTCCGCCGTCTCACGCGACAGGTCATGTTTGACCATGAGCCGCTCCAGGGCGGCACTTTTGGTACAGGGTGTTTCTCCGTCAATCGCGTATTCGCCGAACGCTTTTTGTTGTTTCCGGATCGTAACAGGGAGTGTCCCTTCCACCAGCATCGCCAGCCAAAGCGACCTGCTTCCCAACGCCAAGTACCGTCCGCCCTCTTCATCCTTGTACCGCCGCAGGATCGTTTCTTTCGGGCCGATGACCGGCGGATAGCGGGAAGTCCCCCGGTCCGCCTGACTGATGGCCCGAAAACCTTTCAGGGTTATTGATATAGACGTACTGACCCCCCTGGGGTGCCTGTTCAATCTTCTGAATGGTTCCGTCCGATTTCGCATGAGCGGCCCAGTTCCGGTTCTCACGCGGAACTTGAATAAACTGGTTGATCGCCTGGAACCCCGAAATGGCCGCCGCAGCCTGGGCACCGACCACGCCCGCCGAATGTTTTGAAGAAATACTCCCTTGGGCAAGTGGTTCGGATAGTGCCTGGGCCGCCGCAACGCCGGGATTCTCGCCGCGAACGCAGAGCCGCCCCTGTTCGCGAAGACCAACGTCCCGGGCGTAAACGCTCCCGTCCTGCGGTCCGCCGACCGTGGGGGACCGGACAAGGATCCGTTTCACACCCTGCCGCTTGAGATTTCGTAACACGTTTGCCGTGACGACAGTATTGCGTTTATACTGCCCGACTGACCGAGCCAATAATGTCCCGATATTATCGTCATCGTCCAGATCGACCGGCAGCCCGCGCGTCTCGTCGTCGGACGAGTCCGGGTCGTCATCGTCCGTGACGACCGACCGGTGCGCGATCTGGACAAGTTGTTTACTCAAATACCCGGCATCGGCGGTCGCCATCTTGACATCGACCGTCCCTTTCCGACCGCCATAACTGGCTGCCCAGTATTCCGACGGGGAAAGGCCGTGCCCGTACCCATGCAGGATCGGGATCGGGATCGGCCGGTTCTTCGCGTCCGCGAACAGGCCGGGTGTCCCGATCAGGTTATTGATGTTCGCCGGCTTCCCTTTCATCCCGCTCTTGACGATCCACGCGAACGGATTATTCGCTTTGTCCGCCTCGTCATACACTTCCTTCGTGAGTGTTGGTGCCATTTCCATCATACGGCGGACCAGTTGGTCTTTTTTTTCCTGGGGGGATAATGACGGATCGCCATAGATGTTCTTGACCTCTTGCCGAATCTCTTCCCGTTTCTTCTTCCAGATCGGCGATTCGCGGACATGCCGGATCGACGGCGAGACACCGCCCCGTGAACCTTGAGCCTCCTTCGCGATCCGGCCGAGTGCGGCCATGATCTCGCCGTAACGGTCCGGTTGTTCGCGGGCCAATGTCGCGACCAGTGTTCCGACCGTCTTCGCGTCCCAGAGGCGGTGCGGATCGCGGTATTGTTCCGGCAACGCCTGATCGAGCAGGTACTTTCCTATCGTCGTGGGTTCCATAGTTCGCTGAGACGTTCCTTGAAGTCCGGATCGCGATAACAGATTCCCCGGAACCGGTCCGGCCCGATTTTATGGGCTAAAAAAAAGGGGAGACCCGCGTTCGTACCGGCAACCAGTCCGGCAACATCCGTGAACCAACGCGGGATCCCCTGACGCAAAACCGGCGTACAGAGCAGGTTTGCCGTGCCCGGTCTGCTACCGGGAATGAGTGTATGCAAAATACCGCTTGTCCCCAATATCTTGTGAAAATCGTCCTCATCCGCAGAGGCCAGTGTCCAGGCGGTCCCTTCCGGCATCGCATACTCCAGGGCGATCAGGACCGGCGACCCGAACGGGTCATGGAGCAAAAACGACGAAATATCGGACACGGACTCCAATGAGCCGGTCCCGGTCGAGTAAACGAAAATTCTCATGTCAACGGAACAAACCTGCAAGGTACGATAAATCCTCCTGCTGCGGATCAAACATGGTCCGCCTGGACGCGAGCGCGGACCGTTGTAAATGGTCCTTTGTCTCGGCCAGTTTCATTAACTGTGCAATTTTATCTCCTCCCGGATCGACGGACCCGATCTTGCCCGGTTGCGAACCGGTCGCATCGCCGCCGAGCCCGGTTTGGAGCGTTTCTGAAATGCCGCCTCCTTGCGCTGCGGTCGGGGCCCCGGCAGGTGCGCCGCTTCCGTCCGCTTTATCGATACCATAAAGATCGGCCAGAGGTATCTCGATCCCCGCATTACGTAGTGCCGCCACGAAAATCTTGGATTGTTCCTTCATCTTGTCTTCAAGGACACGCAAGGCGTCCTCGAATTTATTGCCGCTCTTCTTGCCACCGGCAGCCACGCCCCCTTCACCGCCTCCCCCCAGTGCCTTTTGGATTTCTTCACGGATGATACTCCGCATCATCTCCTGGTCCCCCATCGCCTGTGCGGACGGATCGGGCAAAGGGGGAGCCGCACCCGGCGGTGCGGCCATCATCGGATCGCCCGCAGGCATCCCCCCCATCGGCGGCATACCGCCCATCGCAGCGGGATCCATCGGCGGCATACCACCCATCATCGCCGGGTCCATCGGCGGAGCTCCACCCGGCGGCAGACCGCCTGCGGAGCCCGGATCGACGAATGCGTGTTTCGGGCCGAGCTGCGCCCAGGCGGTGAGTTTCAGGAGTTTTTCTCGATCAAAAACTTGTGTGTTCATTTTTTGTATCAATAATATAAAATCAAAGTACGGATTTCGTACCGTGCGGTAACGACGACACCCCGGAGAATCCGCGATCCTTGTTGCCGATCACCTGCGTTGCCCCCTGCGTGTTGGTGAAGGGATTGTTTTGCGAAAGGTTCGATGGACGCTGGACGTTTTGCATCTGCCTTACGGCACCACCTGCCGCCGCCAATGGAACACCCCATTTCGCCAGGTTCGCCCCTTCCTGGGCCAGCCCTTTGAGTCCGGCACGTGTCGTGACGGCACGACCCATGTTTTGGGCATAATTGCCCAGCCGCCCAGCCGTCTGACGTACCGGCCCGGCTCCCGGCGGGGCCTTGTACGCTTTCATCCCAAAGCGGGCGATCTGGTCTTTCGTCTCGCCCCGGCCAAGGGCTTTCGCGACACCCCAGCGACCAAGCCGGTCCTGGTAATTCTTGATCGCGCCTTGCGAGACTTCTCGCCCAAGTGTTTTCGACAAGTGCTGACCGATCGCTTTTTGTCCGGCTCCGAACAGGCCGCGACCGAGATACTGGCCCCCTTTGCCGACACCGGGCAAAAGACCGAACGCACCATCCATCGCCATCGAAGTCGGGTCAAAGACGGTACTGGTCCAGGATTGCGGGACATGCCGGACCGTGCCGTCCGCGTCTGTGACCTGCCGCATCTGGGACATGCCGGGCTTGTTACCCATGAACCAGTCGATCCCGCTACCGAGCGCATGTCCAAAGCCGCGCCCTGCCACACCACCCGCCACGCCACCTGCCACACCGCCTGCCGCCGTCCCGACACCGGGCATCGCCGCGCTGCCAGCGACCGCGCCACCGACGGAGCCGAGAATACTTCCGCCAAGGCCGCCGTACCCGGACAGGTTCCCCGCCGCGTTCTGGCCGGTATCCCAAAGCCAACCCTGATCGCCGACCGCGTTCAGTGCGCCTTTGCCAAGATTGTAGGCACCGCTCGTCAAGTCGTTCCAACTGTTGTACCAAGCGGCCTGTTTGAGCAAAAAGTCGGCCAGGACGCGCACGTCCGCCTCGGTGTACCGCTGATTGGGTACCGAGGCGAGCCGCCGCAAAAATTCCAGTTGGGTCAGGCTGTAATCGTTTTGCATCATCGCAAGCGAAAAATAGTGTCTCCAGAAACGCCGCCATTCTAGCCGAACCGGCGATCTTTACCGAAACAACAGGTCCGGCTCCCGTTCCTCATGGTCTTGCGTATCATCATGCTCCTCCGGCTTCGGGATCATTCTTATCGCCATGTCGTTACGGACCCGGCAGGCGAGACAGGGGAGAAAGACGAGACACCCGCAGGTCGAACAGCGGCCTTTATTCTCTTTCGGGATGTCGGTTAACGCTCCGTCCATCCAGCCAAGCCGCGCCGTTGGCGGCAATGTGTTTTCGTCATAGAGCAGTTCGTTTGGGTCAGGCGGTTTCGGTGCCCGATCGTGATACCAGGGGCGGGCCAGATAGGTCTCGTTGGCGTACCGTCTGTCGGAATGTTCGGCAACGACCGCTTCCGGCAACCGTAATGTCCGGGCAATTGTCCGTAACGATTTACCTTCGGCCCGTAACCGGTCCACCTGAATTTCGATACGGAGCATCTTCAACTTCAGTGCCGTGCGCGACCGGATCGGGGTCAGGACGCAGTAGAGAAGAACTGGCGGACAGCCGGAAAGCTGGGCAAGTTCGGCGATAGATTCCCGCCCCTGGGCGTAACGGTTCCGAAGTTTCCAAACCTGGCGTGAGGAGAGCAGGGACAAAATCAATTCCAACAGCCGCTTTTTTCGGTTCGCGGTCTTGCGCAGGGAGGGGGTGGACATGGTCATTATCAAAGGTAATCGGTGACGCCGGATGAATTTTTACGCACAAATATTGCGTACTTTCGGTTAAGGGTGTTGACTTCTTTGGGCCGACACCTTAATCTGTAGTTATCCGGCACGACCTGACCCTCAGAGAGTGCCACTCACTTGGCGTCCCCCTGGCTCTCAAACGGGGGGACGCTTTTTCTCAAGAGCGAATCGATAATGTGACAAAAGTTTTTATCGTTTCAAGTATTTTTGATTCATTTCGTCCGTTTTTTTCCCTTCGCCTGTTTTTCGACGGGGAAACGATTCAATCGCCTTTGGATTTCAAAGAAATTCCACCTGCGAACAACGGTGGAGCGGACAAGAATGATTCGATTTTTTGGTCCGTGAGTTTCTGTTCGAACAGGGGTTCCAAGTATGGGAAGAACGTCCGTTATAATAACAGTTACGTTAATTGAAGAGTCGAAAGCCCATGCGGCAACGTCCGGCTGCTCAACACAACAACCGGATCATCAATCGCCAATTCCCCCCGTTCATACGCTTTTTTCGCGTCCTCCCAGGACACAAACGTTCGTGTTTTCTGGTTCTTGTCCGGCGGCAGTGATGCGAGAAACAACCCGCCCGCATTTTCTGAAATCAGGCGAGGCTGCGCCGATTTCAGGTCGGCGGACTGAATCAGGCTTTTGGAGGGGAGCAGGATTTCGTACGCTTCCTTGACGGCCGCCTCGCTGGCCGGCACATGAAAATTCATCTGGTCGCCGTCATTGTCCTGGCCGTACCCCTTCTGGACGAACGAATTGATATGAACGGAATCGCCAGCCATCAGTTTTGGCCGGAACGCGAGGATCCCCCATTTGTGAAGTACGGGTGCCCGGTCGACGATAACGGGCCGCACATCCATTTCCGCGAGCAGGGCTTCCCGTGCAATCGGGTTACGGTCTTCGATGTACCTGGCGGCCTGCGCCCAGGGGATACCGCGTTTCGTGAGCCGATGGACCAGGTACGGCCGGTAGACCGACCAGGCTTTGTCTTCGGGCAGTCCGATTTCGTCCAGGGCGAGGTCGGGGTTCGGGACCGTGACGGCCCGGCCGACCATATCGGTCGGTGTTCCCAAAAGACTCCGCTGGACCATGCTGAACTTCGACGAGCTGACCCCGAATACATGTTTCAATAATCCACGCACTTCACGCTGGACAAGTTTCGGGTGCGTCGGATCGGCGAGCCCGGCCACCTGCTTGTAGGTGTCATACAGGCCGTACTCTTCCGGGGCCGTGTTCTTTGTGATCCTGCGAAGCTCTTTCAGGGCGTTATTCGTGTCGATCATCAGTTTATAGAGATAATTCGCATCGTCCACGAGCGGTACGTTGGAATCCTTCATCTCACTGACCGGTCGGAATTTCGGCGGCAGGATCGGGATCGCGGACAACATCCAGTCGCGCGGGTGTAGCCCGGTCGATTCACACCCTTTCAGGTACCCCAATGCTCGGATCGCATGGTCCCGCTGGGCCGCTGTACCATGTTCGATCTTCGCTCGGTACGCGTTCATCGAAAGCGGCACATTGATTTCGGACAAGGCTTTTTGGATGGCCGGGAAGCCGGTGCCATGCTTGCCGAGTGTCATGGAACCGTCCATGACCGCCTTGAGTTCTTTTTGCTTGAGTCCGAGCAGAATCCGGGCCGGTTCCTCCATGACCGGGTTGAGGATCGGGACAACGGGTGTCAGCTTGCCCCAGCGTGTCCCGTCCATCCCAAAAATTGTCGGATCGAACAAACCGCCCGAAATCGGTGCTTTGTCTTTTTCCCAGCGTAAGGTTTCGCCCGATTGAATCTCGCGGTCCTCCGCCAGTTTTGTGACATCGGCGTCTGTGAGTGCCATGATATTCAAACGCCCTTCGGATGGGGTAACGTGGATCCCTGACGCCCGCAAGGAGTTTTCGAACTTTTGGTAAACGAGTGGTGTCTTTTTGAGTGTCGGGTTGACACCCTGCATGTATTGCATCCAGTAATCGTCGTTCGCCTGGCCGCGTGCATACTTGGCGTCAAGAAAGGTGTTATAGGCACCATGCGCGACCAGCGCGTTCAAGTGCATCGGTGCGATCCTTTTTGATCCGTCCGCTCCTCCTTTCGCGGGTGTGTCGTCCGAGGAATAGGCACCAAGTCCGCGGGCGGACCCTTTGGACTCCGATGTGTGATGCAGTTTCATGATCCACATCGAACCGTTGGCGATCCCGCTTCCGTCGCCGTTGTACAGTTTTTTGCCGGTCTTTCGGTCAATGATCGGCGAGTCCGGTTCGATCCCATGTTTTTGGAGTTCCTGTTCCACAAATTCGGTGATGTCCTCGATTTCCTCGAAGTCGGAAACACGGTACGGCTTACCTGTCACCATCGCGATCTTGCCGAGTGCCAGTTCCGCCAGTTGCACAGGGTTCCCGCGCCCGGCGGTACTGCCGGGGGCGAACGCAACCTCGGCGACCATGCCGTCTTCCGTTTGCGGCATTTCGTCGTCCGGCAGGATCCTTACGACCCCCTTGTTGCCAAACCGGTTCGCGATCTTGTCCCCTTCCCGTAACTGCGATTCCGTCTTGACCAGTACGGCGGTCCCCTTGTCGCTGTGAAACACATCGGTCACGACCCCGTCGTCATGGTGGTCCCATGTCAGCGAGGCGTCGGAAAACAACCGCCGTTTCCCTTTTTTGGCTCGCCCGTCTGTTTGCCGGGCTGCAAGGATCAACGGATCGCCCGACTGGACAATGGTGCCAGGTGTCACGATCCCGTGCGCATCCATCTGGTCCAGTTGGCGTCGGTTGAACGTCTTGGGAAAGATCCCCATGAAGACATGTTTTCCGCTCTTGTAGTCGGGTGTCCAATCAAGCCGATGCTGGTACATGTGCTGTGAAGTCATCCGCCTGGCAAACGATTCCGAGACCAGCATCCCGTCCTCGTAGTTGAGTCCTTTCCACGGGACCATGACAACCCGTGCATTGAGTCCGAGTGCGATCTGTCCCTGGTCGTCGGTCATGTTCGACCGGGCGAGCAGGTCGCCGGGCTTGATCCGCTCTCCGACGGTCACGACCGGTTCCTGGTGAGAATAGGTTTTGCGGTTCGACGGCTGATACCTGTTCAGAGGAATCTTCCGTTTCGTCCCGTCTGCGTTTTCGACCAGGATATGCGAATCGGTCGCTTCCAGGACCGTGCCCGGCTGATCGGCGAACACGGCCCCGGCGAATCGGCCGAACTCCTGGTAATAGCTCCGGTCCGATTGACCGGGCACACCTGATTGGACAAGCGGTGCTTCCCCGTTTTTGAGCGGGAGCGATTGGGCGAGCATTCGTGATCCCATCGCCGCTCGGTTCCCCATCGCGGCGGACTTGAACGGGATCAGGTTCGATAACGGCGAGAACGCTTCCTCGAAGTGCGGGATGATGTAATCGACGTCGGCTTTTCGGACCAGTTCCTCGCGGCCGCGTGACATGGCCGGGAGAAAATCGTCATCGGACGCCCGGCGGTATTCCGAAGCGATTGCGACCGTTGACCGCAACAGGTCTTTGGGCCGAAGCATTTTTTCCTGGCCGTTACGGTCAAGAACAGGAGCGTAAAGCTGCCTGTCCGCCCCCTTTCGAGCCGCCGTCGCCAAGTAGGTATCGACCCCGACCCGGGTCGATTCCGGCGTTCGGGCCGGATCAATATAAGCCCGCTGGGACGGATGAACGTTCCGCGATTCGTCCGGGACACTTTGGATGCTTGGGACACCCCCTTGGCCGAGTTTTGTGAGCGAATACGCCTTGTCGAAAATTTCGAGTTGGTTGATTTCTTCCGGATTCCCGCCCAGGCCGCTTGTCAGGATCGCGCCGTCGATCTGTTTCGACAAGGCACCGGCCGGCAGTTTTTCAATGTTGCCGCCATGCCGGAATGTCAGGTTATTCAGGAGCATCCGCCGAAAGCTCCCGGAATCCCTGGCAAGCCGTTCTTCAAAAATGTCTTCCGGCCCGTAAATCTCCTGGAAGGCCATGTTGTCACGATCATCCGATTCCTCCTCGCCGCGTGAAATTCCGATCAGTTTTTTCGTCGATTTCAAGAGCACATCCTTGTTGAGATGATCGAACCGTTCCCCCAGCGTCGCTTCCATGACATCCGGGTCCAGTTTGATCCGCTGGAGCGAATCGCGGATCGCCTCCATTTTTTCACGGTCCGTCCCGGCCTCCTTTTTCCCCCGGGCGAGTTTGTCGTACAGTTTTGAGATATGCGATTCGCGGAATTTTTTTCGGTTGACCGCAAACAGTTCCTCACCCCAAGCCTCCGCCATCTCTTCGTCCGTCGCGCCGAGCGATTTGGCCAGGCCGTAAAGCGGTGTCGTCGAGCCGGAAACAAGGACATGGAGTTGCCCTGTTTCCGGGTCAAGCCCATAATGATGGATCGCACCGTCCCGCATGTCCGCATTGACATGGACTTCATGCTCCCCGTTTTCCTTCTGCCTGGCATAGACGCCCGGCAAGAGACGCGACTGGTTCCGGAGCACATATTTGGTGCCATTTCGCAAGAACGTACCGTTATCGAGCAGATACGGGATTTTCGCGACCACGGTTTTTCTTTGCGTCTGGCGACCGGTTGTTTTGTCGGTGAGCGTCCATGTCCCGCGAAGCGTTTTGGAAAGTGTCCCGTTTTCCAGCAGGGTTCGTTTGATCGTTTCCGGGTTCGGCTCTTCCTGGTCCGCATAATGGACATCGGCCAGCGATAAAGCGTAACGGTTATTCTCGACAACGCTCAGGTTCGTCGCCGCATGGAGAACACTGTCAAAGATCGCCTTCCGGGTCGCGCCCATATCACCGAACGAACGAAGTTCAGGAAGTGATGGCGACGATGAGACCGGCGGCGAAAGAGAAACCGTTGGGGCCGGGGCCAGTGTGAGCCCGTTTGTACCGAGCGACAATACGGACGAGGGTGCCCCGACTCCTGGGGTGATCGGTGAAGCGGGCAGCGGTTCCGCCTCGTCCGTGCGCCTTAAAAACGGATTCATTGGATGTAATCATAAAAGCGTTCATTCATTTTCCGCCGCATCGTGATCGACGGGTTCGATTTCCTGACCAGTTCCGTGATCGACGGCGTATCCGGGACGGCCACACGGCGGCGCGGAACCGGCTCGCGCCGGAACCGCCATCCGAACCCGCGTTCGGAGAACGGGTTCCACCCCCACTTCATTTCCGTAAAATCGTTCGGGTCGGCACTATAAAGACGCCTGGTCCCCCAAACCGGGTTCCCTTGTGCGTCCCGGAGCGGCTGGTTGTCGGCGAATCGGTTAAAAACCCAGGTACTCGGCTTCCAGCGGCCCCACGGGCTACCGTAACGGTCAGCGATATGACCCATCCCTTCGGCACCAAGCAGACCGCCTGCGGCCAAGGTTGTCAGCGGCTGATTTTTGACCAGGTATTTCGGAACGGTCGCGGCGGCCCGGCCGACTCGCGGAAGACCGCCAAGTAAATGCTTTCCACCTTGCCAGGCACCCTTTGCCATTGTCCGGACGAGATCGGCCTTTTTGCGGTAAAGACCGTGGTACGGGTTGTCATCATCGTCGTAGTCATAATCATCATCGTCGTCGTCATAGGGTGTTCGCCCATAGCCGTGCGGTATCTCCTCGAAATCCTCCATCCCTCTTTGGAACCGGATATGTTGCGGTACGAGCGAGAGTTCTTCATTCCGGCGTTTCGCAAGCTGCATCTCACGGACCTTATTGAGGGTCGCGAGCCGGTCTTTTTGCGTGGAATTGCTGTACCCGTTGTACGCGCCGGTGATTCCGCCCAAGACCCCGGCTGTGCCCAGTAATGCCAGGTACCATTCGAGCATCGATGCCTCCTTGATCGACGGGGCGCACTGCTCGCAGGCGGTCACGAATTCGTCGAGTGCGGCACCGAGTTTCGATTCCGCTTCAGAGTCCAGTGCCTGCTCAAATTCCTTTTTCGCCCGGTCCCGTTCCTGCTCAAGACGCCGCCTGGCCATAAAGTTTCCCAGTGCATTCACCCCCTTGTACCCGGCCCCCATCCCGAGCAGTGTGACACCAAAGGCACCCGGTACGAACCACGGAACGTTGGTCAACGATTTCGCGTATTCTCCGCGGATCGTACCGGGAATATCGAGATAACGGTCCTGTTCTTCCCGGAGCATCTGGCCGCCCGGGATGAGCCCGGTGGCCGTATTGAACACCCTTGCCGCCGGATTCGCGGACCTCTTGCCGTCCGTCCCATCGTTCGCATAGGCAAGCCCGGCCGCCGTCCCGCCGAGACCGAGCAGGCCAAGTGAGGCCGCGACCCCCTTGGTCCAGGCCGAGGCGGTCTTTCGGCGGGTGTCTTTGCCCGTGACATAAACGGGAACCTTGAGTTGGGCCTTTGCCTTTTCCTCATCGAGTAACTTCCGTTCATTAGCACGCCGTATCATCATCAACGTCGCTACGGTTCCGCCGAACCCGAGCGAACCGAGCCCGATCCGGCCCAGGAGGTGGGCCGCGTCACGTTGCGGTTCCGTTCGCCGGAACGGTTCGATCCACGGACTCACGGCACCTTGGACCGCTTCGATTGGTTGGGTCATGCTCTCACTCCTGTTCCGGGTACCCTGTAAGGACTCGATAGGGCGCGTAGTATTCGAGATAGACGCGCCGGACTTTTTTCTTCGTACGTTTTTCGCCCGATTTTCCGCAGACGGTTTTATTGACCAGAATCCGCTCGATATGGACAAGCCGCATCCCATAACCGGAGGCCAGGTAGGTCATTGTCCGCTCATACTCGTCACGGTCCTCCTGGCGGTCCAGGTCCAGTGAGACCGCATGAAAATTCATTTGGATCGGGAGTGCCATGACTTCCTGCGGGTCACTGAATATCGGCAGTTTCGCACACGCGATCGGGAACGGAACAATACTGGCTGGCAGGAACGGCA
>Ga0209737_10002543_pt1 | contig 12753 bp, 7 predicted proteins | sample TergutCu122P3_FD_187284 | JGI IMG/M metagenome (GOLD analysis project Ga0209737, IMG submission 187284) | Cubitermes ugandensis P3 segment gut microbial communities from Kakamega Forest, Kenya - Cu122 P3 (SPAdes) (version 2) | ecosystem: Host-associated > Arthropoda: Insects > Digestive system >... | reverse complement strand
ACTCTTGAGCTCCTGATGATGGGCATAGTGATGCCCGAAACATGTTGAGCAAGCAATAAGATCTGCAATAAAAACCTCTGTTGCATCTAGTTGGCATTTTATTTCCACATAATTTTTAATGAAAATAACATTTCGTATATAACTTACTGCTTCTTTGTAGATTAGTCCAGTTATTACATTGATAAACTTCAGTTTCACGTAAAGTATGGTTTATATTTCACTGATATATCAAAATTATTTTTGTCGGATTGCTTCAGTATATTTTACTAGTAAAAAAATCAGTCGATATCTATTCAATGCTTTCGGATGTACAACAGTTTAACGGACGGATGCCACCTTCCAATTCAAGTTTATCACCCCCACTCAACAATACCGTTTTTGCGGACTAGGCATCGTCGTTAAAAGCCTAACAATTAGAACAACTTAGATTCACAGCAGGAGGGCTTTTCTCTTCACCTTCAGTTCTCGGGTCTCCGTAGATTAAGTCCGAAGGTGAAATGTCTGTAGAGTGAAGTGCTTCCTCAGAACCCTCTATACAGTATAATGCTGAAGTAAAGGTAAAGGTATAGGTAAAGGTAAAATTAAATTTCACTCTAGAAGAGGACATGAATGCTCAGAGGGGAAGTAAAGGTATAGCTCTACCCTTCCTTTAACCTCGAAGTTAGATGGGTTGGGTGGTCAACGCCCCGGCCGAGTCAATCCCTGGAAAGACCCGGTATCCATTGTATAGGAGGCTGGGTGGGCCCCAGGGCCGTTCTGGAGGGATGTGAAGAATCTCGCCCGCCACTGATTTTCGATCCCCGGAATGTCCAGCCCGTAACGAGTCTCTATACCGCCTCAAGTAAAGGTGTAGTTTGAAATTACAATTTTGTGAAAATTTGTCATTTAAAATTTGAAAATTCCCAAACCGGTAAGAATCAGGATTGTGACTTCGTGTAATTTATGTTTTGATTTATTTTACGACGCTGTCAGATGGTACGACTGTTGGATTTTGGCCGCATCTTCCCTTGTTTTTTCGAAATAATGTCGTTTTGCTCTTCTCGAAACACACAAGGCACGTTCGGAAAGGACAACTGGCCTGTTCTTTCGTAATGTAGGATTATTCGTGCAAGTCGAACTGGAAGGGACTTGGGAAAAGCCATCGTGAAGTAATAAATGTATGATCCTGGGACTTGTCTGGATGGTCTGAGGAAAACTCTGAGAAATCGCAGTGAGGAGAATCGATGACTGATCTAAATGCTAAACCGTCACCGAATGAACAAAATTCTACAGAATCACTGCTCAAGCAATCGGCTCGAAAACCACCAATAACGTGGTAGGCTTCCCCAAGAGGTCAGTGCCCATTTGCCACACGTTACGGTGTCATGTTCCAAAAGACCGTTGCTTTATTCCGATAGTCATTGTTCGTCAGACGTAGTTCTGTACAGTGTGCGGCCGTCCTACATATGAAATCGTGCTAACGTCACTTTTTCTTCACCGGCTCTGATCGAGCTGTCATTTTATGCTTTATGCGCAAGGCCTACCATTTATAGCAACCTTCTGCATCCAGATTTTGTCTGTGGGAAAATCCGTTGTGATTGGTATTCAGGAGTTTGTGTCTTACACCATCATTGCCTCCACTGTACTTCCCTTATGCATCATATTGTATTCTGCGTTTTATTGCTGCCTTTTCAAATGCATCACTGGATTTTATTTAACAAAAATATGTAAAACGTACCTCATTCTTTTTATTCGCATTCACTAACACGTTTCGTAGTCGAGAGGAACAACAACATAAGTCAGGTACGAAAGATGTTAGGTCACGTGACAAATATTACGGTCAGTACCCTGAGCCAGTACCTCTAAGACAATGATGGTCTTACGAGGTATGACACCGTTTGTCACGTGTTTAAGAATGGCTGCTGTCTCCGTCTTTAGAAAAGAAGATGGAGGCAACAAATTCCTCAGAACCTTTCGTAACTAACAAACAAAATATTTTACAGAGGTGTGTAACACTTTAGCCTTCAAATTCACTCTCTGTAAACCTCGAATCTTCTCCAAATTCTTCAGAAATTGAAGAAAATTAATGTGTTTCCTTGTTCATTTCATGAGTGGGCCGGGATAGCTCAGTCTGTATAGCGTCTTGCTACGGGCTGACGGTCCGGGGATCGAATCCTGGTGGTGTCGAGAGTTTCCGCACCCTTCCAGTCCGGCCCTGGGGTCCACCCAGCGTATTATACAATGGGTAACGGGTCTTTCCCGGGGGCAAAGCGGCCGGGGCGTGGCGTTGACCACCCACCCCATCTAGTGCTGAGGTTAAAGAGAGAGTAGAGGTATACCTCTACTCCCCCTCTGGGCCTTCATGGCCTGTTCTAGGGTGAACTTTACCTTTACCTTTATTCGTTTCATGACACAGTAAGTAACAAGAGCTGCCCGTCAATTTCCTCTGGTACGTAAAAAAAATTCTTGAATGCTGGAGCCGAACAGCTGACACGACAGACATACGTGAATGTATGAAGAATGCGGCGGGTCATTAACGACGAACAGCCACGAAACTCTTTATTTCAGTCGAGAATCAAGGATAATTTCCGACGTCACACAAGAAAGCACTTTTAAATATCGCAGTTGACAGATTTACGTGTATATAGGATGTTCCAGGAGAAAGTTTCCAGCCTTCGAGAGAATTTTCCTGATTTAAATTTATTGATATTACCAAAAATACTTTTATTACGAGTAGAACACCTGCGAAGATAGTGGTGAGATCATTTTTAAAAAATATTTATACATTTACTAATTATCAAATGCTTATTAAAGCGAAGAGGAATTTGTAGTTTCTGTAATTTTATCGCCTGTACTTAGCAACTAATTGATATCTGAATACCATAAAGACATTACGTAGAAAAGGAAGGCACTAATTTCATAAAAATCATCCTGTGGTATTCAAGTACTTTATATAGCACACTCGCCCCCGTTGTCCCAAGCACAGACCTGCTCATTGTACTGAAAACATATCATGTTAATAAACAGGTACAGATCCGAAAAAAGACCACATTTTTCCCGTGTTATTTTCTCCGTAACTGTACAACTTTACGTGTAGGTATGGTTGGTTATATCGATGTAAATTAACCTAAGGAACGTTCTCTCCAAGTACGGCATATTCCTCCTGTAACACTCTGTATAACGTGCAATTGTGTTATTTGTAAAGTTATTTCTTATGTGGCGTTGAAAATTCTACTTGTTTCTTGATTTAAATAAATGGATGAAAAAGAGTAAACAAAAGGAATGAGGGATAATTTTAATTATCACAAACATGTAAAGAAAAAAGTAATGTTCGTTATTAATTGTATAAACCCCTTAATTCTTTCATATATTCATCTTTACTTTTGTCTCTCTCTCTCTTCTTCTTCTTCTTCTTCTTCTTCTTCTTCTTCTTCTTCTTCTTCTTCTTCTTCTTCTTCTTCTTCTTCTTCTTCTTCTTCCTGAGCATTAGCTCTATAAATGGATTCACCAGTGTCAAATTTCAACAGTGCTTTCAAATCAAAATCCAACCTCCGATGACGCCACCTGTCATGTGAGATGAATTGGACTGTGTGTCATGATGGTTGGCTCAGGTGTGGAAATCTCTCATCACGAACTGTCGCTTACCGTTACGCACACCATAATGTCTACCCGCCTTTATCAGTCTTCCAAGCGACTTGAAACCTATTTTCGCTTTGTAATATCTTCAAACAACATCTGCCTCAATTATGTCTGTGCATGTGAGTCGAAAATTATGTGCGGGTAAGAAGAGCTTATGACGAGGTCCTTGCAACTCCGTCAGTAAATTTAAGTTTGGAGTGTTCTTGTGATATTGCATATTTACGGTACCATTCAAATTCGCCTTTGCATTTATGTAGTGTTTGCAGGCATCGAGTGAACATTATACTTTCAATAATATAAGGAAATGTCTCTTATGAGTGTAATTGTGACACAGGGACATTTATTCTTTATAACGTATGTTGTACTTGTTTTGTGAATATACTGCGTTATTGAACCACACGTGTCACTAGTCACTTTGGACACATTCATTATCCATCCGCGATTTTTCGGAACAGAACTGAATCCAAAACATTCGTTGTCTAACTAGAGACCCCTAGAATCTTCCGAAACGAGTTCTTCACAGAGTGCTATCTAGTACTTCCTCTAGCAATTTCTAGTAATCTTTTTCTCCCCTTAAGGTCATCCAGCAGCTGCTTACATATTCTTCCTCGTCTTTCCGTCACTTCTATCCTTCCCTCTATCTTTCCTTCTTTATTATGTTTTAGAAGGCAGTTCCTACGCAAGCTGTGGCCAATTCACTCAGCCTTCCTTTTTTTATTGTTTGCAGGATATTTCTCCCTGCTTGCCACTCTGTAACACTTACTCATTTTTCACACAATCGGCCCACCTGATCTTCTCCATCCTTCTCTAAAACCACATTTTCAAACTTCCCAGGTATTTCTGCTGTATTTTTCGAAGTATCCAACATCCATCACCATGCAAGGTTGTGCTCCAAATGTAGCACTTAACTACTCTAGCATATTTTTATATTATTTATTTGCTATGCTGAATTAAAGCGGCCGTATTAGTTCATTATTTTTCGTTCGTACAGTAAAGAGGCTGATCCTTGGTAGAAAAGAGATTTGATTTTCTGCAGATGCAACATATTTTTATCCCGTCTAGCACATCCAGAACATTTCTGGGAGTTACCCAGTCTCCTATCGAATGAGTATCGGTAGCTCTTTATTTGGTGGTAAAACGGCCGAATCGTGAGCCTGACCGGTCACACCCCTTTAATGTCTAACTTAAGAATGAGTTGAGCTATGAATGTACTACTCCTTTATGCATTCATGGCCTGAATAAGAACGTTTCATCTTTTTACACAGGAAACCGCAATGAGCCGGGATAGGTTAGTCACTACATATACTAGGTCAGGTGTCTGACGATCGCGGAATCGTAGTTCGATTTATGGCAAAGGCAATAATGCCCTTCTCCAAAGATCCAGACGCCTATGAGGCCCACCAATCTTCCTATTCAGTTCCTACTGGCGGTTCTTTCGCTGGGGCAAAGCTAGAAGACATGAAGCTGGTTACTCACCTCCATGTAATGCCGAGGATAGGAATCATTGGAGCTGTGTCTCCGCTCTCCAATATGCCTTCATGGCATGCACAGATCTAACTTAAAAAAATAAGAAGTTATGCTAAGTGACAGAGCATAAAACATGTTTACACGAGTGTTTAAACCTAAACACAGAATTAATTTTGAAGTTTGTGAGTGAACTGAATAAAATCGCGAAAGTAGCAAGTCCAGATATCGTTTCCAGTTTACGAATCGAACCCTGGTCCTCCTGAATATGAAAGCTAATATAAAAAATAATTATGCAATTTTTTATGTTAAAATGCACGTAATTAAATATTATTTTGCGCATTTCTTCTCATAAAATAATTAAAGTTTTTTTATAAAATTACCGTTGGTGGGGGAGTTACTGAATTTATCTGGCTCCGAATAGGGCAAGTAGCGAATTTTCCGTTTAAACAAAATAGGGAATTCTCTTGGTCGGTGGAAGAAACGTTGGTTTCTCAAGAGGGATTCCGCTCTGTTGAGTTATGTAGTTAGACAAGTCAGTAGAAAAGTTGCAGCTTATACTCGGAGCCCTTGTTCTGGTACGACTGTAGTGACTGTTCGACTGAATACAAGGATGTTTATGAATGTAACGTGACTGGTGCTGTAGTAACAGATTATAGTGTGTGCAATAATAATAAAGACGCTTTCCTTTCATTCATCTTGTCACTGTCCCGTCTGCAATGTTGTCTGACATTTCCCATGGAAGCATCGAAACTTCGTACCTTCAGTCTGGTGTTACAGTCCAGCAACTGGAAAACCGAAATAAATGAAGTCTTTCTTAAGAAACTTTGTATTCCATATTGGTGCATTGAAGAATATTTAGTAATCACATGACAAACCAACTAAGAAACATTTATAAATACTTCCAATTCTTCAGCAACATGTTTCGACCACTATTGTTACTACCATCATCAGGATATCTTATAACAAAAATACTATAAATATACAGATAATTTTACAAAAAATATATATTTTAAAACCACTCAGTATTTCATTTGATTTTCTCAAGCGAATTTTATGGTCTTAAGGAGTAATACTGAGTGGTTTTAACAAACATTTTTGTAAAATTATTTAGTGTACTGATGGTATTCAACTTTTAAGACCATAAAATTTCCTTCACAGTATCAAGTATAATGTTGAGAGGTTTTATCATACATTTTGTAAATTATTTGTATACTGAATATATTCTTTTTACACAACACTCTGACGATTGTCACAATACTGACCCAAAGATGTCGGTGAATAATAATAATAATAATAATGTGACTGAAATTATTTATAAATGTACATTTTTTGGATAATCGGGTAACACATCTTTCTTGAAAACGTAGCAGTCGCTCAGTTACTATGGAGATTGTTATCCTTTTATTGATACACACCGATGTGCCTTACGGTATTCACCGTCCCCCGCCATTGGCCCGTTTCCTGACGAATCCAGTCCACGCTCTCCAAAGGTACTTTGATCAGTGACGTCACACAACTGAAGTGATTGGTAATCATCATTTTAAGACCTCAGTTTCTCAAACCTTCAAGATCTGGCTCCGCAGGTAGCCTTTCGTAACAAATCGCGTACTGCAGGTTTTATAAGGGCAACGTATTTAAACTTTGTGGTAGTGTATTGAAATGCATCCGTTGTCCGAAAAAATTTTTTCTGTTATCCGAAACATCCAGGTTGTCTCTGTAATCCACCCAGCTTCCTATTCAATTGATGTTCCGTGTTCCTACTCCTGCGGGTAAGGGAATCGGAGCTTGAAGCTTGCCACTCACTTCCATCCAGTGACGAGGGTAAGAATAAGTGGAGTTATAATTCTGGGCTCATGGTATGAACACGACAAGCTTGACACTACAGGATGTTCCAAGAAATGTTCAAGCCTAGGTAAAGGTAAAGCAAAACCCATTACAGACCTGGACAGGCCCTGAGGGTTCCACCAGGGTAAGGCGTCCAGATTTCAAGATATTCGGCACATGAAGGTGGAAGGGTTTTCAGCCCTACGCACCGGCCAACTTCACTCCCCAGAAAATATTCCTGGTACTCATTTACGCGTATGTTAGAGGCTGAGTCAACCCAAGGGCCTTAGTGCGGCCGGAATAATTGTCAATCAATGAAAAATTCCAATAACAGCATCGGAATTTTTTTTAAAGTTAATTTATTGAGCCTCTAGTCGTATACATCATGAGCCTGTGAATTTAAAGTGCTTGCGTCAGTGCTGAAATATTTACCACGATGTTCGTCAGCCCGATTTTCGCAGCGGGGGACTGGTCGTAGGGAAAATGAATCCGACTTCGTCAGAGTGTGGTCTTTTCAAATCAGGTACTGCTCAGGGACGCCTGCAATCGAGAACATCCAGTTATCTGCCTGTACTGGGGCACCGGCCAGTCTTTGTGCTCAGCTTCCATCTGGATCGCTTCATGAACGTCATATAGTCGCGGAGGGAGAGTCGCCTATTGGACTGCAACCGGTAATAGACCAGATGGGCCAAGATTCATATTACAGCCGCCTGCCTCTGCTTCGGCCAGAGGTGGAAAGCTGGGCGCGTCGTCCATTCCTTGGGAATGTGGCGTGGGTCCATGCGGAGTATAATCCCTAATTTGATCCTTGTCCAATTCCATTGCAAGGGACCTTCGCCACAATCCACGATCCTATGCTGAATGGAGTCAGCTTGTCCACACCCCGAACATGTGCATGTGGCTGTCAGATGAATTTCGGCCAGGCGGGCATGTGTAGGGACGATATCATTTATTGCTTCTTTGAAGTCTAGCGAGAGAATGCAGAGGGGTGTGTCTGTGGTCTCATGGTGTGCAAGGACACCACGGATGTTGGCTATTGCATCTAGTATTGAACTAACTGGAACTCCATAGTAATGGCTAGTCGCTAGCTGATCGGCTAGGATCGGTCTGAGACGACGTGCCAGGATCCGCGCCAGTATTTTATATTCAGTTTTGAGAAGGGAGATGGGACGTTAGCAATTGGGGGTGTGAGTCGCTTGGGACTTTGGGAGGCAAATGAGTATTCCGTGCTTCTGGCGGGAGGAGATGCTTTTGTGGAGGAACATGTGTTTTAGAAGTTGCGTGAGATCAGCAAGGATCGTCTCCCAATGGACAATGTAGAATTCAAGACAAATCCCGCCTAAGCCCGGCGCTTTATGACGTGCCCCCGCTCGCAGCGCTTTGAGTACCTCGTCAGGATTTATAGGTTGTTCCAGGTATTCGGCGCATGCGGTTGGACACCCAGGCTGTACTTGGTTCAGGAGAGCCGTTAGGGAGCGCGCGTCCACTGTTAAGGGTCCGAATTTATGAGCCAGATATTTCACAAATATATTGGCTGTGTCTTAGTATCCCGTGTAAGTTATGCCATCCGAGTGCTATATCTTTCGGATCTCGCGGTTTTAACGGCGTTGACGCTAATTCAGGACGTGGAACAGGGACGGTTCTTCTTCTTCTTCTATCTTGTCTTGGGCGTGTGTGTCTAGTAGGATTTTTGCTCTCCGCGAGGAGTTGAGGCGCACTATTTTTGCTTTGAATCTCTGTAGTGCCGGGAGTTTATCCATCTCGGGGGCGTTCCCACGCAAGATATCGTCGAAACACTCATACAGATGGTGTTCCATAAGTCGATGATTTTTGTTACGTTCCACTTCTTCACTTCTTGCGAGTAGCTCCCACCACGTAACTACATCTGGGTAGAAACGCTTTTGGCGACCCCACCTGTCCCACTCCTTCCGTATCCTGTCTCTGAAGGTAGAATCATGTACCAACAACGGATCCACTTTCCATCGGCCTCTTCTTCCCCTCATCTCTGGGGCTGGAATTGTGTTGCGGAGCACCACCGCCTGCTGGTCTGTAAGTGCAGCAGGGACGATTTCTATACCCGTCTTACTGCCCATGCCTGCTGTTGACAAGTAAATAGGTCTATTCTTGTGCCCCCGTGTGTAGGGCGTCGTGCGTCCTGATTCCACGTGTCAGTAAGGGCGAGCCCGCGGACCATCTCCGATAGTGCTCTGCTGGTGGTGAAGGGGCCCGTGGAGTCCGTCGGCTGCAGTATGCAGTTGAAATCCTCCTATCAGTATCGGATGCGTGAAGGCAGAGAATAAGGCAGGTAGTTCTGAGTTGAAGAATTGCTCCCTTTCCGTGCGTCTTGCCGTGCCAGACGGCGCATAGATATTTATTAATCTGATTCCGCTATACACCGCAGCGATAGCCCTCCGTGATGGTAATGAGTCGATGTTCGTGAGGATGAGATTTTCCTGCGTCCTTATCCCATTGATATTTATACTTGCGAGCCTTGCTACATTTATTCCGGGCATGGGTGGGTGTAGAAGTTGTCACTTGGGCCATTAAGTTTTCCCTTTGTGCGACGTCCTGCGGGGCTGACTGCGGGACCTCTCATACGATTTCTCTCCATTTCTTTCCACCTTCAGCTTCTTGCTGCGTTTCTGGCTGTTTCCCGTGTGCTCCGGTGTCTGTCCGTCGTCACTTTTTGTTGTCTTGTCCTCTGTTTCTTCAGCCTTATGTTCCTCGAATTCTCCTTTCCTGCCTTGGTCTTCAGTATTGGGAATGCCATTTTGCAGGCCGGCAAGCCTGCCTTGGATCCTCGATCCCTCTCCTTTTCCTTCAGTAGTAATAGCTCGGGATTTTACTGTCCTTAAGGAGGCAGTTTCGCCTATCACTACTTCTGTGTCCATATTCTCCAGTGGTATGTGTTCTTGGTCTCGTTCGTGGGCCAGCGGGATAGATTGGGCCATTTTACCGGGTGTCCCAATCGTATGTTCATTTGCGCCAGCCTCACGGCGGGGGGCATGCGGTAACTTCATCGAACCGCCTGCACTCTCTGGCATCGCCTGTTGCTCCACTAAACATTGCATGTCCTGTGGTTGCTGCTCTACCGGCGCGGCGGCCGCTGATACTACAGCTGCATATTTGGGTTGCGTTGGTGTGTCCTCGCCTCTCCCGATTCCCGGCGGGCAGGACATCCCTGGAACTTATGGCCTTCCTGTCCACATTCGTAACAAGTGGCCGGCTGTCCTTCGTAAGATAGAAGGACTCTATGTCCAACCACAGTTAAGTGGGACAGGGCATGTTTTGTTATCGTCAACGTTACTTGCCTTATGTCATTCGCTACAGGGTATCTGTAGACCATGGACCACTTTCCACCTTATATGTCTAGCACTTTTACAAAAGGGGCTAGTGAAACCCGTAACGCTTCGTTGGGCACTTCCGGCGGAAGGTTAGCTACTCTCACGCGTTTTGTTCCCATGCCTGCCAAAGCTATGGACGCGAGTGATATCTCCTCTGTGGGGTATTTATATTCTACTTTATCGCCTGTGTCCCGAAGTACTGCATGCACTTTTTCGCTATCCGTCAGTTTTATAAATACTTGCCACCTCGCGCCATCTATTTGGATGAGTTGCACGTCATTTTCCGGGATCCAACCATGAATGTCGTAGGCGTTGATGCGAGGACTCGCTGGATCAAAAGAGCAGACAATTGTGTTATGTCGTTCGGACATGATACAACCACCAATTCACTTCACTACCACTTCATTGTATACAGAAAACACTTTCTGCGCAAACTACTAGCTGCTTTCTCTTTCGCTCGGAAGGCTAGGCTCTCCGCTCTACAAACTTTCCATACCGAATCAAGCAGCTGACTTGGAATCGAACCCGTGACCTTCTGGTTTGTAGCGCAGTGCCTCAACCAACTGCGCCACCGGGTAAAGCCTACGTAGGTTCATTTGATTTAAGTTAATTTAGAGTATACGGTGGATTCTGCCTGCTTCAAATAATTCCAAATTGTGTTCCACCAGCGTCCGTCCATGTCTGACACAGTTGCCTGTGTTTTTCTGCAGGCATCTGAGGCACATTTGTGGTGGTAGCTGCATTCCCTGTTGGCATTTCGTGGATTCCCTTTGGTTTCCTTGTAGTAACACTTTCTCTTCCACAACCCAGAGCCACAGATCACATGTTATTAGATCTGTCATTTCCTACCAATAAAATTCCGAATTATTTTCTATTACGCATGATGATAAGGGTCATAGTTAGAAAATATTTGCGGGTCGCGGATTGAGAACGCATAATTTTCGATATTACACACAGTTAGTTACACAGCTTATTCTTCAAAACATGTGTCTGATTTATGAGTGTTTATGTGAGGAGCAGACGGGAATAGCAGGTTATTCTTCTCCATTTATAAAACAAGGAAAGTCTGTACAAGTTCGGCTGAAACTCATCAGCTGTGGGCGGGCGTGTCTAACCGTGTGCCTCCCCAGCCACCAGCCCACAACCTGCAGGAAGATTTGGACTGTTGGCTGAGGGGGCACACGGTTAGCCACGACCGCCCTTAGCTCACGCATCGAAGAACTACTTCTAATATTGACGCACGATAGCCCGTTAACCTGCCGTACAATGGAGTATTCTCCACAGGCATAATGCTGCCTGTGTGAGAGTTTCACCATCTGTCTTGCTTTCTGCTGCTCGCAGCTGCAACTGAGGAATAATAACCAAAGCTAATTACTTCGAGAACAAAGTTACTGTTATAATTAGGTGCTGGTTACAGCCAGGCAATGTTAATTGAAGACACAAAATGTGTTTATGACGAAACGCGGGGCGCTCTGTTGAGGTAACAAACAACTACAGCCATCTACTTACCTAACTACCTACCTAACTAACTAATTTCATAGAAATTCTTCTTGGAAAGCTTATAGTAATCGAGCTGCTCAGATTCCCGTCCTGTTATGCAGCCCGTAGCTCCATTACCGTGGTCACGGAATCCTACCAATGGACTATACGTATATTTGAGCCAGACAAATCCAGTCCACACCTCCATATTCTGTAGCTTTTAGGTCCATTGGTGGCAGAGTAGCTCAGTCAATTTCGTTATTACTGCATTTTTTTGGGTGAACGGGATTTGGTTACCGACAGGGGCTGATGATTTTACCTTCGTCATGACCAGCATTTTGCCTCTGGACCCGTTTAGCCTCACCTGATAGATACGGGGCGATGTTTCTTCAGGAACACAACCTCTGTTGCATGACACTGGCCACTTACCTTCATCTAGTGCCGAGATTGAGAATTAGTGGCGATTTATCTCCGCTTCTTCAAACGCTGTTACGGCGTGTCGCCTGAAGAAGCACAGAGACTAATTTATGGATTACTTTTTATTGATTCAGTTGGCATGTGAATGATGTTGTGATTGGCAAATATTTGACAGTGCGGCGGTATGAAGCGTCTCTTGTGATGGCCGAAAAGACGCCAGGGTGACATCTAGAAAATAAGAACAGCGTTTCGTGAATAATGATAACTGTAACGAGACAGGTTATGTACATATAGCGTAACATTGAGGCGCGTTTATGCAACCATTTTTGCAGTGGAAAAGCAATACGTATTACATATTCTGAGTGTGTATTTGTATACTTAGGTATCCAGCATGCAATGCGCATGCGCCATATTGTCACCTGTGGCCTGCCCCGCTGTACCATATTTTTCCACATTATCTTCGGTGGTCTAGGGGTAGCGTGCTGGCCTTTAGTACCCAAGTTCGCGGGTTCAAACCCGGCCAAAGCCGTCGGATTTTTAAGGGGCGAAAAAATCCTCAGCACGCCTTCCTTCGGAGGGGAAGTAAAGCCGTCGGTCCCATGTC
>Ga0209737_10002542_pt1 | contig 12756 bp, 10 predicted proteins | sample TergutCu122P3_FD_187284 | JGI IMG/M metagenome (GOLD analysis project Ga0209737, IMG submission 187284) | Cubitermes ugandensis P3 segment gut microbial communities from Kakamega Forest, Kenya - Cu122 P3 (SPAdes) (version 2) | ecosystem: Host-associated > Arthropoda: Insects > Digestive system... | reverse complement strand
ATATCATCAGAAAGACCGGCAAGCCTTTCAGCTTCCCGTTTGGGCCGCCAGGAGCTGGAGGCCCGCAAACAAGAAGGGGCTGCGCTACTTCGAGTTCCTTCTTGTTCTGATGATATTGTTAGGGGTTCTTAGGCCCAGCTGCACCCTTTTCGCGCAGCCGACGAGAGCATAGCACATTTGTAGATGGAGGGAAGAAAAAATGTTGTGGGGGAGGAAATGGGTGCAGCGGAGGTGGACAGTCCTCTGTTTTGTTCGCCGACAATCCTCTGTTTTGCTGGCAAAATCCACTCTGTTTTGTATTTACTTCTCCACAAGCCGGCTCAAGTGTTGGTTTATAAAAAGATTCCACCATGTGTCTTCGCCATCCAAGGCCTTAGAGTCCATGGCAATGTATTTGGCTTTTAATTTTATGTAGTCAGCGGCTTCATGTGGCTTGGCGGAAATATAAATGTCCAGGGTGTAGCTTCTAATAAACTGAAGCAATTTGACCAAGTCGGAATTGACAAAAACAGGCACATGGCCGTTTCCCATATCCAATGCGTATATTTCTTCGTTGTCCAAACAGATGCCTATTTGAGTCCTGTCATGGATGCTTCCAATCACAAGAAATTCTTTGCGGTGAAAAGTGTGCTTTTTTATCATCTCTCCGGGATAAAAGTGCATAGACACACGTGTGCTTTGAGGCAAACCGGTTTCCAGAAGAATTTTTTGCGTGAAGGGCGACAAAGGATGTTCATTGAGTAAGTTGGGTGGTGTTCTCTTGGAGGCATCCCCCCACCACAGGGTTAAATCTTTCAAAACCTTGGAAGCTTCCAAAACAACACTCCTTTCTTCCTCGGGGGAAGGGGGCTTGGGGTTGCCTTTCTCCGCAGCTATAAGTCCGCCGCCGCCGCCTCCTCCTTTGCTTTTGTCTCCTCCGCCACAGGCAACGGACAAAAGCAAAACGCCTGACATGGCCGAAAATAAAAGCGTTTTCATGGTGTGTTGCCTCCCATTCCTTTTGGACGGCTCTTCGTTGGACCAGCCTAGACTGGTTTAGGGTTGAATGGATCTGCTCTTAACGTTGCCCCCGCGAAGGCGGGGGTCCAGGAGTGCATCCGAAAACCCATTGACTTTATTGCATTTAACAACGCAGCTCTGGGTTCCCGCTTTCGCGGGAACGACGAGGAAAGAAAGACTTACTTTAACATGAAACCAGTATAGGAACAGTTGAGCAAAGCAAGCAAGCATTGAAAAGGGGGGGCAGTTTAAAGGGCCCGCCCCATTTCCAGCGGGCGAGCCCTTCAAAAAGCTGCTTTAAGTCGTTGCGTCTGGCTTAGGGATAATATGTCCAGTGCCAGGGCTCGCCGGATACGTCATTTTTGAAGCCATATTTGGCAGCGTTGGCTTTTAGCCAGTTGGTTGTTTTTGTATCCGTTTGGATGTCGACGGAGCGACCTCCTTCGTGGTTGCTGTAGCCAGGCTTTGCCGCCACGGAGGGGCCCAGTTTTTTATACAACTCGGCCTGCTCGGCATTTGTCCTGAAAGCGCTGTTGACTTTTAGATTGATGCCGGCTGCCGCTGCCGCATCCGCCATTCTGTTGAAGGCCGCAGCCGCATCGGTGCGCATATACCCACCACCCCTGATTTGAGCGAGGTTGACGGTTTGTTTTACACCGTTGACGGTTTGGGTGACTTGCTTGGTGGCACCGCCGCCGCCCCCTCCTGGAATGGCGATGGAGCCATATTTGCTGAGCGCTGCCCAGGTTTTGGGGCCGCAAATGCCGTCAGCGTCCAGGCCATTGGCTCTTTGGAAGGCTTTGAGGGCCGACTCGGTGTTGGGACCGAATTGCCCGTCAATGCTTCCGGGGTTAAACCCGGCACTTTTCAGGACTTGTTGCATTTGTGACACCGCAGCTCCACTCGCGCCTTTTTTCAAAACGGGGTTGTTTGCTGCAGTGGTGTTGTTGGTGGCGGTGGTAGAGGAGGTAGAAGTCCCCTGCAGTGCCGCCCAGGTTTTGGGCCCGCAAATGCCGTCGACTTCCAGGCCTTTGGCTTTTTGGAAGGCTTTGAGAGCCGACTCGGTGTTGGGACCAAATTGCCCGTCGATGCTTCCGGGGTTAAACCCAGCATTTTTGAGGAGTTGCTGCATTTCTTTCACAGAAGCTCCGCTGGCGCCTTTTTTCAGTGTGGGGTTACTGGCGGCAACGGGGGTGCCCACCGCAGGTGTTGCGGAGGTGACGGGTGCAGGGCTGGCATTCCCTTTGAGTGCCGCCCAGGTTTTGGGCCCGCAAATGCCGTCGACGACCAGGCCTTTGGCTTTTTGGAAGGCTTTGAGGGCCGACTCGGTGTTGGGACCAAATTGCCCGTCGATGGTTCCAGGGTTAAACCCGGCCTTTTTGAGGAGTTGCTGCATTTCTTTCACAGCAGCTCCGCTGGCACCTCTTTTGAGTGTGGGGTTGGTGGTGGTGGTGGGTGGGGTGGTAGTCGTCGGTGGAGTGCTGGTGGTGGAATTCCCCTTGAGAGCCGCCCAGGTTTGAGGCCCGCAAATGCCGTCGACTGTCAGGCCTTTGGCTTTTTGGAAGGCTTTGAGGGCCGACTCGGTGTTGGGACCAAATTGCCCGTCGATGGTTCCAGGGTTAAACCCAGCATTTTTGAGGAGTTGCTGCATTTCTTTCACAGCAGCTCCGCTGGCGCCTTTTTTGAGTGTGGGGTTGGTGGGGGTGATGGCGGGGCCGTCCTTGTTTGGACCCACATAACGCATGACGGCAATAATTTCGTTACCACCGTAGGTGTTATAGCTGACGGCCTGGTTTCCATCGCTTAAAATGTTGTTGGAGCCGATCATCGTCAGGTTGCCCTTGGCATCGCGACCTGCAACAATTTCCACATGTTGGGTTTTGGTTTTAAAAGCGATGACGTCGCCGGGCTGAGCATCCTTGAGAGAGACTTGCACCCAGTTGGGGTCTGCCTTGAGGTTATTAATCAACCCATAGACGGTGGCATCGCATTTGTTTGCGGGCAGTTGTCCGGCGACAACGAGCACAGCGGAAACGAAGTTGGCGCAATTGACGTTACCGGGGACCCCGTCTTTCATGTAGTAGCCTACAGGATCGTTGTTCGCGAGTTTTAATTCATTGGCCGTTCGTCCTTCGTAACGGGCAGCAATGTCCAGAGCTTTTCTTGAGCCTGCCGGGGCGGGGTTGGAGGCTTCCAGGGGGGCGGCGCTGGCCTGTTGGGGAGCGAGGAAGTCACTGAAGGAAGGTGTGGATGATGAGTCATATTTATCAGGAATTTTGATGGTTTGTCCAGCATGTATGAGGCTGGCATTTGGAAGGTTGTTGGCTTTAAGCAAAGCAGCCACGGTGGTGTGGTTGGCTTTGGCAATGGCACTTAGGGTATCTCCTGGGCGAACGGTAGCGGATTGCATGACATCTCCTTGGGGTATTTGGGGGTGAGGTTGTTAAGGTGTTGCAGGGTGAAGGGTAAATAAGGGGTAGGTGAGGGGTGGATAAAGGGTGGGTTAGGGGCTAATAAGGGGTTGGTGAGGGGTTGGTGAGGTATTGCTGGGTTGTTATGGGGTGAAGGGTTGATAAGGGGTAGCTGAGGGGTTGATGAGGTGCAGGTGAAGGGTTGATAAGGGGCTAAGAGAGCTGTCTTCAAAACAGACGGGGGGTGTCGCGGGCTTTGTAGGGCCCGCGGCGGAACCCGCTGCGGTATTCATTGTGTGTCCTCCTGATAAATTCTCTGACTGAGAGCACCAAAGTTGCGCACAAGGTGTGTTTTTTCTTTACAGGTAGGCAAATGTGTATACTTTAGTGACATCCAGCGAATGGGTGCCCTTTTCTGAAGCCACGAAATTTACAATGGTTTTTTTCGAAAAAGCCCGGAGGTTTTTTCGGTTAAAAAAAAGTGTCCACCCTACAACCCACCCCTCAACCGGCCTGCTCCCCCTTCGCAGCCTGGGCTTTGGCTGCCTCCTGCTTGGAGGCCAGCGGAATTTCCAGCACAAAGCAGCTGCCTTTGCCGGGCCCTTCGCTGTGCGCAAACAGTTTTCCGCCCATGTCGCGTGCAATGCGCCTGGAGAGGAAAAGGCCCAGGCCGCTGCCGTGGAAGTGCTGGCTTTTGCCCGGAAGCCTCACAAAAGGCTCAAACAGGGCTTCCGCATAACGCCCCTCAAACCCCTGGCCTTTGTCCACCACACGCACCCTCCACATGCCCTGCACCACCTCCTCCTCCAGACGTACCTCCCCCCCACCATACTTGCGCGCATTGTCCAGCAGGTTTTCAAGCACCACACGCAGGCTGTCCGCGTCCGCCTTCACATAAATATGTGAGAGGGGAGAGGCCCAGAGGCAGCGGACGTCAGGGAAGGTTTGAGAGCGGTGCTGAAGGAGGCTTTGGAGGAAGGTGGAGGTTTCGAGAATGTCGCCGGGCCCTTTGGGCTTGGCAATGGAGCGCTGGTAGGCGAGGGTGGTTTCGGCCAAATGCTCCAGGCGGTTGCACTCTGCCAGCCCCTGGCGCAGCATTTCCATGCGGCGCTCCTCGGGAATGCTGCCCAGTTGCAGGCTTTGCAGCAGGGCGCGCATGGCGGCCAGAGGGGTTTTAAGCTCATGCGTTGTCAGCTGCAAAAGGCTTTGCATGCGCCGGTATTCCACACCGCGCCGCCTCGCCAGCGCAAACAAAACCACGGCGGAGGTGAGGAAAAGCAGGCAGGCAAACACCGCCTCCCCCCAAACCATCAACAACTTGCGCTGCGTAAAAACCTCCAACTCCAAAAGCCGGCCATCCAGCTTTGGGCCCGCAGGCAGCAGGTTACGCCAAAGCTCCGCCTGCATGTTTTGCATGTCCAGAAAGTTGCTGTGCATGAGAATGGCCCACCACGTCATCAGCGGCGCCGTCGCCAAGAGCAGCAGCGTGAGAATGCATACGTCTATGTTTTGCCTAAGCCAGCTTTTGAGTTTCATGGGGACCGGTTTCACTTTGACATGATCTCTTCGTGAGGCTCGCTTCGCTCGCCTCGATCTCATGTCAAATTGAAACCGGTCCGCAGATTCAATTCAACCATAAACGATTCTAAACCGTTTTTGTCAGCACCTGTGCCAGTGCCTCCACCTCCGCAGGCTTGTGCACCGCACTCAAAAAGCCGACTTCATAGGAAGAGGGGGGCATATAAACCCCCTTGGAAAGCCAGGAGGCGTAGGCGGGGTGGAATTTTTTGCCCATGGTGGGCGGGAAAGCTTCGGCATTGTCGGGAAGTTTTCCGTCGCCATCCAGGCAAAGCCAAAACAAACTCCCCTGCTGCCGAAAGTGCGAGGCTGCCGCGCCTTTCTGCATGGCGGTTTCGAGTTGCTTCCCGAGGAGTTGGAGTCTCTCATAGGGCCAGCCCTCTTTGAGGGTACGCAGGCAGGCAATGCCGGCCGCAAGGCCCACAGGGTTTCCGGCTTGCGTCCCCGCCTGGTATACGCCTCCCATGGGTGCAAGCTTCTGCATGAGTTTGCTGGGCCCCACCACCGCCCCCACCGCCAGCCCCCCGCTGACAATTTTCCCGAGTGTCACCATGTCCGCCTCCACTTCGGCGACAAGGCGCCCATAACCGCCAAAGCCGAAGCGAAAGCCGCTGATGACTTCGTCAAAAACAAGCAGAGCGCCGTGCTTATGCGTGAGGGTGCGCAGTTGTTTCAGCCACGCGGGAGACTGCGGAAGCAGTCCGTTGTTGGCCGGCAGCGGCTCCACAATGACGGCGGCAATGTCGTCGCCATGCCTGGCGAAGGTGGCTTCCAGTTGCGCGGCATTTCCCAGCTGGAGGACGAGGGTGTCCGCAATGGTGGAGGCCGTCACCCCCTCGCTTTCGGCCAGCTGCTGCTCCGCGGCGCCGCTGCCGGCCTTCACCAGCATGGCGTCGGCGTGCCCGTGGTAGCAACCCGAAAACTTCACAAGCAAACGGCGCTTTGTGGCCGCGCGTGCCAGGCGCAAAGCCGTGGCCACAGCTTCCGTGCCGGAGCAGACGAAGCGCACCATGTCCAAAGGCGCGAAGGCTTCGACAATGAGTTCCGCGAGTGCAATTTCATTGCGGTGGCAGGTGCCGAAGCAAAGGCCGTCGCGCGCGGTTTTCTGCACCGCCTCCACCACGGTTGGGTAGGCATGTCCCAGAATGAGGGCTCCCCAACCCATGCAATAGTCGACAAAGCGTCGCCCGTCCTCGTCGAGAAAGTTGGAGCCTTCGCCGCGCGAAACATAAATGGGGCGGCCGCCCACGTGCCGAAATGCACGCACGGGGCTGCTGACGCCGTCCGGCATGAGTTGTCTGGCCCTCTGGTGCAAGGCCAAAGAGCGCTCAGCGCAGGCTTCAGGTTTGTCGGCACAACCATTTAAACTCATCAGCAGACTCCATATGAGGTAAAAAAGACGAAGAAGGCGAAACACTCAAAGCATTCAATTGCGGAAGCAGGGCGGCTGCGTCCCATTCTCCCCCCTCGAGGCGGGGGGGCAAGAGGCGGGCGTTTTTCCATTCGTCGCCGACTTGCAAACCGAGGTAGGCCCATTGCCCGTCATACCAGCAACCGAAGGGGGTGGTGCACCCCCCCTCCAACTCCCGCAAATAGGCACGCTCCAACACCACCGCCTCCTGCGTCACCGCGTCAGAAATGAGTTTGAGGCGCTCCCTTAAAGCGGTGTCCGCACTGCGGCATTGAATGGCCACAGCGCCTTGCCCCGGTGCGCTTACCCAGCGCCTGGGGTTTAACTCAAACACGACAAAAGGCGCAAGCTCGGCCTTCAGGCGCACAAGGCCCGCGGCGGCCACCACAATGGCCTCATAGTTTCCGCCCAAAAGTTTTTCCAGCCGCGTGGGCACATTGCCGCGAAGAGGAAGGGTTTGCAGCCCATTTCCAAAGTGGCGCAGCAGGGCTTCCCTTCGCACAGAGGAGGAGCCTACGCGGCTTTGAGGAAAAAGCGGAAGCTGTGAGGGGGAGGAGGTGTTGCTAAGGGCGGTGGTGTCCACAGCGGAGGGGAGGGCAACCAGCCAGTCGCACACAGGTGCACGCGGCAAAACAGCGCCAATGCACAAGTCCTCCGGAGAGCGTGTCGGCAAGTCCTTCAAAGAGTGCACCGCAAAGTCCACCTCCCCGCTGCGCAAAGCCGCCTCCAACTCCTGCGTAAAAAACCCCTTCTCGAGTTTCCCAACGAGGCGTGCGGACAAGTCCCTGTCGCCGCGCGTCACAATGGGGCAAAGCGCCATGTCCACCTGTTTGCCTTCATGGCGAAGGACAGCGTCTTTGAGAAGCTCCACAGCCCAGCGGGTTTGCCACATGGCCAAGTCGCTTTTTCGTGTGCCGGCAACAAGGGCTTTCATTTTTCGGATTCCTTCGCAATGCAAATAAACTCGTGGGTAAGTCGCGCAATGGCACGGCGTATAGCGAGGGAGCGCTGTGCAGGCAAGCCTTCCAGAAGGGGCGGCAACTCATTCAGCATAAAGTCCGCTTTGAGGTGGGAGAGGCTGGCCAAGGTGGAGGAGCGTGCTTCCTTGGTGAATTGGGTGTGCAAAACCTCGAGGGTTTGCTGCGCAATTTCTTCAAGCAGCCTTCTGTCTGTGGCGCAGAGGTTAAGCAAAGGAGAAGCCAGCAAGTCGTCCAGTTTTATTTTATTCCACCCGGGGCAGGAGAGCACCTGCTCAGGGGAGCCCAAGTCAATGCAGAGTTTGGCGAGGGGAGGCGGGGGCAACTCCAAATAGGGGGCGGGGGCACCCGTGCAGACAACAACCGCCTGGGCCGAGGGCAGTGCAGCCTCAAAAGCCGCCAAGTCCTTGCGCCTGTAGCTTGCATGTGACAGCTGTGCAGCCTGCAGCGCCGCGCAGACAGCGGTGCCTATTTGGCCTTTGCCCCACACCAGCACATGGCCGTCGCCAAAATTCAACTCTTTGAGTTTGTTGACGACAAGCGTTTGCACACCCTGGTTGCGCTTGTCGAGTTTCAGCGCGCGGCGCCGGTTAATGGCCAATTCCAGTTGCTTCCATATGCGGCGCAAAGGCTCGTCACAGGTGCCCTCCTTGTGGGCGGTTTGGAAGGCTTTCACCACTTGGCGGGAGACGGCAGGCTCCCCCTCGGCGACGGAGTCCAGGCCGAGGCTTAAGTGTACGAGGTAGTCCACCGCAGCAAGTCCGCTGTGGTTGTGCAATTGTTTGAGTGCAAAACCCTGCTTCAGCAGAAAGCCCAAAACCAAGTCCATTGTCCACCGCGGCTGTTTGGCGGACACCACCCACTCAGCGCGGGAGCATGTAAAAACAGTCGCGTGGCCCTCAATGGCCTGCATGCTTTTGAGTGCGTCCGAAAGCTTGGGGTTTGAAAACTGCGCAAACAGTGCCGCGCGCTGCGTTGAAGACAACTCGCGGTAGTTGGCGCCGACAATGGCAAAAGGGAAACTCAACGAGGCCCCTCCTGTGCCAGCTTTTGCTGCAAAACCTCTGCAGCCGCAAAGCCACTCTGAATGGCGTCATGCATGGCAGAAGCGCCACAATAACTGCCTGCAAGCCGCAGCGGAAAGGGCCGGGTTTGCGCATGCAGTTTTTCCATGGTTTGAAGGTGCCCCAAACCCGGAATGCCAATGGCTTTGGGCCAGCGCTGCACAAAGTCCACCTGGCCCATGTTTCCGCCCGTCAGTTGGCCTAAGTCCTTCTGCAAACCCTCGTGCATTTTGGCCTCGGCAGCCAAAGCGCGCTCCGGAAACTCCGTGCCGCCGACAAAAGAAACAAAGCGCGAGGCCCTCCCGTCTTGCAAATAGTTGCCAAGGAAGAGGGTGCCCAGAGAAAACATGCCCGAGTGTGCCGAAGCCAGAAAGCCAATGCCACCGGGCAGGTGGCTTTCGCCGGCCTGTTTTTCACTCCAGTGCACCATGGCGAGGGGGGCGAAGGAGAAGGCGCGAAGGCTTTGGGCCGCCTCCGGCAAAAAGGGCTGCACAAGTTGGGCGGCTGCGTCCGCGTCCGTTGCAAGGCAGACGGTTTGGGCCCACACTTCCTCCAGGTGGCCGTTGCGTTGCACGCGAAGCTTGCAGAGGTTGTTTTCAAAGGAAAGCGCCTGGACTTTGGCCTGCGTCCAGCAGGGAAACTGTTGTTGTGCGGCAAGGCCGAGGTGGGCCATGCCGCCGCGCAAACTCCACAGGCCGTTGCGGGGGTTTTTGGCCTGTTTGGCCTGGCGCACAACACCTTTGAGGACGCTGCCGGCTTCTTTTTCCCACTGGGAGAGGACGGGGAGGGCGGCCTGCACACTCAGCCTGGCGGGGGTGGTGGCAAAAATGCCACTCAACATGGAGGAGACGACGCCGTGGGTAACATGGGGGCCAAAGCGGCGAAGGCAAAATTCCTCGACGGTTTCTTCTTTGTTGGGAGGAGGGGCTTTGCGAAAGGCCTCCGTTGCTATTTCCCATTTCTCTTTCCACGAGAGGGCGAGGCAGCGCGCCAGAAAAAGCGGCGAAGGTTGCAGGGGCCGCAGGCGGCCTTTGCGCACCACATAACGCAGGGTGGTTTCTCGGGGAATGGGGAAGGCCACCGCCTCCAGCCCCAGCAGCCCCAACAACTCCCACACCACCGCGCGGCTTCCCGTAAACAGGGTGGGCCCGGTTTCAAAAGACAGCCCTCCCACTTTTTGCACACCCACTTTGCCGCCCAAATTGGCCTGGGACTCTAAAAGCAGCGTGTCATGCCCCGCGGCACGCAGTTTCAGGTTGCAGGCAATGCCTGCAAGCCCGCCACCGACAACAACACAGGCTATGGGTTTAGCCGGCAAGCACAACCTCCTCGCAAAGCGCACTCACACATTCGGGTTTGGCCTCTGGAAAAATGCCGTGGCCCAGGTTAAAAATGCAGCGGTGGAAATGGTTGCGCGCTTCCATGGCGGACAAAAGCTTGCGCGTCTCTTCGCGCACAATTTCGGGAGTCGTCAAAAGCAGGGCCGGGTCCAAATTGCCCTGCAGGCAGTGGCCTGGCAATTGCGCGGCCGCCTGCCCAAAAGGAATGCGCCAGTCCAGCGAAATGCCCATACAGCCAGAGTCCGCAAGCAGGGGAAGCAGGTGCTGAGCGTCTCTCACAAACAGAATGAGGCGGCGGTTTTTGCCTCTCAATGCCTGGGCCACTTTTTGAATGGGCGGCAGGGCAAAACGCGCATAGTCTTCCGCGTTAAGCAGCCCGCCCCAGCTGTCAAACAGCTGCACCGCGTCGGCCCCGGCCTCGCATTGCGCTTCCAAATACGCCGTGAGAATGTCGGCCAGCATGTCCATGGCTTGGTGTGCAAACTGGGGCTTTGCATGCAGCATGGAGCGCGCCACCGCAAAATTTTTGTCGGCATGCCCCTCCAGCATATAGGCCAGCAAAGTCCACGGCGCGCCCGCAAAACCCAAAAGGCCGCACGCCTCACCCACGGCTTTTCTCAGGTGGCGCACCGCTTCGGGCACAAAGGCCAAAGCCTCCAGCAGCTTTGCGACATTCCAGCTTTGAAGCTCCGCCGCCTCCCTCAGCGGTTTTGTCATTTTGGGCCCGTGGTTGCCGTCAAAGTTCACTTGCATGCCGAGGGCCTGGGGAATGACGAGAATGTCGCTGAAGACAATGGTTGCGTCCAGGGGGAAGCGCTGCATAGGCTCCATGGCTGCCTGGGTGCACAATTCCGGTGAGTGGCACAACTCCCAGAAGCTGTGCTTGCGGCGAATGCTTTGGTAGCCCGGCAGGTAGCGGCCAGCCTGGCGCATAAGCCAGACGGGGGGCCTGTCGACGGGTTTCCCTTCGAGGGCGTGGAGGAGGCGGGTGCGGGAGGACAGTTTCATTGGGGAGGGAGTGTGCCCAATTTGCCCCGCTGTTTCGTCATGGCTATGTCACAGCAGGCGTTTTTTTGAAGGAAGTTTTGGCACACTTTGCAAATGCCTGAAAAACCACCGTGGCTCCTCACCCGGGACTTGGGAGATTCGCAAGCGCTTGCCGGGCGGCTTTGCGCGCTGGGCCATGGGGCCGTGCCTTTCCCCTGCATTTCCCGAAAGGCCCTGCCCTTTGCGCTGCCGGAAACGCAGGCCAACCTTTGCATACTTATAACCAGTGTTTTTGGTGCACAGTGCCTGTTAAGCGTATTCCCCGAGTGCCTTCGGCGCTGGCCCAAGCTTTCCGTGGTGGCCCTGGCGCCCACCACTTCGGCATGGCTGAAAGAGAGAGGGGTGCCCGTGGAGGTGGAGGTGTATGGGGGTGCCCAGCAACTGGCCGAGTGCATGGTGGCAAGGCTTCAGGCGCAAACCCCGCGTGACGAGTTTTTGTGGCTAAGCAGCGACGCGGGCGCAGCGAGGCAGGAGCAGGCAAAGGCCCTGCAAAAGCTGGAAGCGCTGACACGCGTACACCGCGCCCTGGCCTATTCCACCCTCCCCGCCCCCACCCTCAAACAGCAAATGACGCAATGGCATGGCAAGCGGGCCTGCCTGCTGTTTTGCAGCCCTTCGGCTTGTGACGCTTTTTTTGAGGTGCGCCACGCCACGCAACACAGCCCCGTTGTCGTGCAGGTTGCCTGCGTGGGTGCTTCCACCCGGCGCGCCTGGGAAAGCGGCAAAGAGGCCTGCGAGCCTTCGCCCAGTTTGTGGACACACGTGGATGCTTTTGTAGAAGGAATAAGTATAAAAGAAACATTGCCACCCTCCGAAGGGAATACAAACCTATGAAGCTGGACATGCTGAGTCCGCGCCTTCGCCGCCTGCGAAGCAACGTTGGAATACGCCGTTTGTTTCAGGAGTGCAGTTTGGAAAGCCGCCACCTTGTGCAACCCTATTTTGTGGTGGAAGGGGAGGGGGTACGCCGGGAGGTGAAGAAGGGTTATGGCCTGTGGCAGCTGAGTGCGGACAAACTGGTGGAGGAGCTTTTGCTGCTTCAAGACAGGGGCGTGGGGGGCGTCATGTTGTTTGCGGTGCCGAGTTTTAAATGTGCCGACGGCTCTCGTTTGTTGGAGCAAATGGCGCCCACGCAGCGTGCCATTGAGTTGTGCAAAAAGCACGCGCCGACGTTGCCTTTGTTTGTGGACACCTGCTTGTGCTCCTTCCTTTCGCATGGCCACTGTGGCCTGGTGGTGGAGGGGAAAATTGACAATGACTCAAGCGTGGAAACCCTTGCAACCATGGCTGTGGGCTGGGGCAAAGCCGGCGCGGACTTTGTGTCCCCCAGCGACATGATGGATGGGCGTGTCTGGTTTTTGCGCGAGGCTTTGGACGAAGCCCATTTGGAGGAGGTTTCCATTCTCTCTTATGCCGTCAAAATGCAGTCCGTGTTGTACAGCCCGTTTAGAGACGCGGCCGACAGCGCGCCGGCATTTGGGGACAGAAGCAGCTACCAGCAGCCGGTGGCAAACCGTCGGGAGGCTTTGAGAGAAATAGAGTTGGACGTGGAGGAGGGGGCGGATGCGTTGTTAATAAAGCCCGCACTCAGCAACCTGGACTTAATGAGAGACGCACGCGAAGCCTGCCATTTGCCGCTGGTGGCCTACCAGGTGTCCGGAGAGCTGGCCATGCTGCGTGCAGCTGCGGATGCGGGCATGTTGGACTTTGAGGCGGCATGCAAAGAGACTTTGCTTTCTATGCGCCGTGCCGGCGCGGATTTTATTGTTTCTTATGTGGCTCGCAGTTTTGAGGGCAAATAGGGGGGGTGGTTTTTTTCGCCCTCCGGGCGGGGGGCCTTGTCGCTAAGGCGAAGTTTTTCTTTCGCCCTCCGGGCGCCGTTGCCTCCGGCGGGGAACTTTTTGCGTGCACAAAAAGTTCCACAAAAAG
>Ga0209737_10002541_pt1 | contig 12758 bp, 10 predicted proteins | sample TergutCu122P3_FD_187284 | JGI IMG/M metagenome (GOLD analysis project Ga0209737, IMG submission 187284) | Cubitermes ugandensis P3 segment gut microbial communities from Kakamega Forest, Kenya - Cu122 P3 (SPAdes) (version 2) | ecosystem: Host-associated > Arthropoda: Insects > Digestive system... | reverse complement strand
CTATATATTGATTTAAAATCTCTCATTTTTTACAAAACCTCTTTACAATCCACATCATCATTTCAATCTTTAAGAATTATGCTAACTACACTTTTGCAAGTAACACTATTCTCACAATTCACATGAGTTACGTGTTTCACACTGGCGAAAATCTAAGTCATATCGATTTTTGAGTAACTCCTATCCCTGACAGGAAAGGTGCAAATATATACTTGAATGTACAAAAATGTACTCTGTACGACACATACTTACGTTGGAGATCCTTCATGCGTTCACAAGATATTGCAATTGTTGGTATTTTATTGGCCTGTGCTGCAATCGCACGGCTTGCAGCTAATATCATACCTACACCAATCGTATCGAATTTGGCTATCGGTTTTTATTGCCTCGCTATCATTTTAACAGCACCCAGGGTTGGCGAAGCTCTTGGAATTGGGTTGGTTGCTGGTATTATCTGTGCAATGATCAGTCACTCAATCTACCCTCCAGCAAATCTTATCAGCGAACCGGTAGGAGTTCTAGTCTGCCTGGCAGTGTACAGTTTACTTGCCAGAAGAACGAAATATGCAGCAGGAACTGCTACATTTCTTGCAACGTGTGCAAGTGGATTTACATTTGTGCTTGTTGCTCTTGTAATGGCGGCCCCTGCAATATCGCTGAAATACAGCGGCATGCTGCCATTTTTCATTGCAATGTCACCCATTGTAATTGGAACAGCACTTGCTAATTCGGTTGTTATTGGATTACTTGCATATCCAGCAATTCGGGTTGTTCAAGGTTCTCATAATCCTTCTCCAGAAAATGAACGCACTTTCAAAGAAGAAGCACTTTTTGCAGAAGTAAGCGCTGATGATTTCACCGATTCCACCCCAGTTGTCCTTGAAAATGTGCATTATAAGTATCCTGGAACCAATAAACCTGCTCTGTCAAATATTTCACTTCAGGCAGAAAAAGGTGATTTCATTCTGATTACTGGACCGACTGCTTCTGGAAAGACGACTTTGTGTAATACAATTGCAGGTATTACCCATCATGAATGCGGGGGAGAAAAAGAAGGTTGTGTGAAGCTATTTGGAAGAGATATCATGGAATACGATGGACTTGCAGCGATAAGTGCTCATGTCTGCATCGTGTTTGATGATCCTGATTCTCAACTTATCTTTACTTCTGTTGAAGAAGAGATCAGTTCAAGCCTTTCTGCATCAGGATTTAATCCTGAAGAGATCGAATCACGTATTGTCTCACTTCTATCGTCTCTCTCATTATTGGATCTGCGAGATAGACCGGTTTCTGCACTATCAGGTGGGCAAAAGCAGAGGGTTTCTATTGCAGCGGCGCTGGCAATGGACAGACCAGTTCTGATCCTTGATGAACCAACAGCAGAACTTGATGCAACAGCAACAGGGTGTGTTGTCTCCTTGCTTAGGAAACTTGCAGATCAGGGATGTACCATTATTGTTGCGGATCATACACCTGAGGTGTATGCAGATGCTGTAACGAAGGTACTTGTCATGGAGCGTGGCACTATTGTTCGTGAGGGTGGCACAGATCTGGCACATGAACTTGCAACGATACCATGCACGTACACAACTGTTCCTTATGTTCCTGCACCTCTGAATAAGCAGATTATCTCAATATTAAATCTAAATCATACATATGGATCGATTACCGCACTGGAATTAGTTTCTTTGTCTGTTGCAGCTGGAGAGTTCATAGCTATTCTTGGAGACAATGGATCTGGAAAAACAACACTTATCAAACATCTGAATGGGCTACTGTACCCAACTTTGGGTTCTGTTTTTGTGGGTGGTATTAATACGTCTCAGTCTACTATTACGGAACTCGTGAAAACGTCTGGTTTACTCTTTCAGAATCCAGATACAATGCTGTTTGCAGAGTCTGTATATGATGAAGTTGCATTTGGTACAGTCAATACCAGATCAGCTGTTGCATGTGAAGAAAATGATCAAAGGATTAGAAATGCCATATCTGCCCTTGGCCTTTCTGGAAAGGAAGAGGCGTATCCACGTTCATTAAGCAGAGGTGAGAGGCAACGTCTCGCTATTGCATGCATTCTTGCAATGGAGACTCCAATACTGATTCTTGATGAGCCAACAACTGGTCTGGATGAGGCTGAATCAGAGCTTGTGATGCAGCGCCTTCGTGAATATCAGAATCGTGGGCATACAATTGTAATGGTTACTCACAATCAGCAGATGGCGTACCGTCACGCAAATAGGGTAATTACAATGGAATATGGGATAGTTGTAAGCGATGTGATAGTGACACAGGAGGTGGCATAAATGAATGAAGTTCTTACATATATAAAAGGAAACAGTCTTCTGCACCGATTAAATCCCCTGACAAAGATTGTAGTTGCGATTATCATCATTGTCATGAGTGTTATTTCGCTGAATCTTGGGATCCTGCTACTGATGTTGGCAATTGTCGCTTTTATTGCAGCAATATCCCGTATTGGCTCTTCACTCGCTCAGCAGATTCCGCTTTTTACGATGCTCGCGGTATTCATCACGCTCCTCACAGTACTGACAGTAAAGACAGGTGATGTTTTATTTGATGGTCTGATTCAGGTAACAGCAGGTGGTATTACATCTGGACTGATACTTGCGGTCCGTTTCATCCTCATGATATCTGTTGTACATGTCGTTGTTGTCTCGACTGCACCAGGTGATCTGGTTCGAGCGCTTCGTGCAATGCAAATGCCTGTTGACTATACCCTCATGATGCTGATTGCCCTCCGATTTATTCCTGGATTACAGGTAGAAGGACGACGCATTCAAGAAGCCCAGCTCTCCCGTGGTTTTAATCCAGGCACTGGATTTATGGGAAAGATTCGAAGTATTGCACCGATGCTTGTGCCATTAGTTGCAAACTCTCTCGCCCGCACTCGTGTAATTGGATATACCCTTGAGATGAGAGGGTACCGAAAGAAACACAATGTTGTTGTACACCTCCCATTTGGAATCTATGACGGCATCGTGCTTTTATGCACTATTGTGGTACTGGCATTGTTTATTATGGTGACATTTGGATGACATTTTACATTTTTGCTAATGTACAAGCACTTTCATTTTTACATCTTGCAATCTCTTTTTCAAAAAAGAATAAATAGCGTTTGGCTTGCACGTTAATATCGTACTCACGCTCTGCAATTTCTCTGCATTTAAAGGCAGTATTTCCTGATTTTAGATCTTTTATTGCAGTATTTATTGTGTTAGCAAGGCTTTCTGCACTTACTTCATCACATAGCCATCCAGTAATTCCTGGACGCATGCCTTCAAGTAATGCTGTTGTAGGGAACACTATTGCTGGGGTTCCACATGCAATTGATTCGACAAACACCATACCTTGTGTTTCTGCAAGAGAAGGGAGAACAAATATGTCTGCTGCTGAAAATGCATGAAGCATCTCGATTGAGTCAAGGAATCCAAGGTTAATTACCGTCACTTTATCTGATTTTATCTTTATTGATCCATGTCCTGCTGTAATGAGAGTGAGTGACTCGTTGACCATAGATAATGCACTACAAAGAATATCATTACCCTTATGCTTATAATTAAGGTTTGATGCAGCAGTCATTATAACTGTAACATTCTGTGGGATCTCAAAATAACCTCTAGATGTAAATACATCGATTTGTTTATATTTATCAAGTGGAATACCATTAGGAATAACTTCTATGTTTTTATTTCTCCACATGCCCTCAGATGCTCTGTCATACAGCCATTTGGACGGGACGATTGCTGAAAGTGCATTATGATTTTGTATTATTGATTTTTTTTCTTTGTATGCCAACCTTGATTCTTTAGGGGGTATTAATAGAGGAATGTGAAGATCTGGACATGATTCTGTACATCCATTAATATATTGTGTACATGAATGGGCATGCCCACACCTTCCTGTAAAACTGCTCATGTCATGCAAGGTCCATACAACTGGGGCATGTTTCAAGCAGATTTCAATACATGAGACATCCCAGTGGGTTGATGCTACACCATGTACATTGATTATGTCTGGATTTATCTCTGACAATATTGAATCAAGTTCTTTATTGAAGATATTTCTCCCAAAGTTTCTGTAGAAAGCTGGAAATTTAACAAGGTATTTGTGAATGAATCTCTGTGGTTCTTTTTGGTTAATCCGAATTACATTAATGCCCTTTTCTTCTTCTCCCATTGGTGGATTTCCAGAGATATAATATAATTCCACACCTGCTTTTGTCATTGCTTCAGCAAGCTGGAATGCTACAACTTCACCACCACCAATTGAGTACTGATGGGTTAGTATTGCAATTTTCATAATAAATATTCCATAAACGTTATTTCATTTATATTTAAAATAATTTATTTATTTTCAGTCAAACGCAATTCTATAACACCATAAAATTCTACTTTGAAGATTGTGGGATTTCAATGGCACAAGGTTTCTCTTTTCCTTCCATAGACATCATTTCAACGTAGCTAAAATATAACCTTGCAATGTCACAGATACTTTCATACTTCCAACCCAGTATGATAAAAAAGATGAAAAGGACAATTTGTCCTTTCTAATATAAGTATCTAAAGTTCGTCTTTGATCTTATTCATCATGCCTGCAATATCCAACCATAAAATTAAATCACAGACATTTTTCCCCTGTTCAGCACTATCCCCTTTGTGAGGCTTTCTTATGACACCGAGCAAATCCCGCTGATTGGAAACATCAGACTTATTATGAATATCAATATCTGACTGTGAGTACGTGACAACAGAGAGTACATCATCAACCAGAATACCAATAGGTCGTCCACTCACGTTTTTATCCAGAATAATGATACGAGAATGCTGCTTTCCCCCATTAGTATCAGTAGTTGTATCAGCAATTCGCATCATCATCTTAAGATCTACAATTGTGGTGATAATTCCTCGAAGATCAATGATCCCAGAAATGAATGGAGCTGCATCTGGAATAGGTGTTATATTTGGCGTTGTAATGACTTCTTTTGTGTCAAACAGCTCTACTGCAAACTTTTCACGTCCGAGAATAAATTCTACAACCTGTATAACTCCATGTGCACGAGATTTTCCAGTTCCAACTTCTTCATTTATCCCCTGTGTCTCTGTCTGTATTGCTTCCATCTTTTATGTCACCTGATAATTTTTTATAATAACTATTGATAGTGTACTTACATGTGCTTATTTGTGTAATAAAGATTTCGAGATAAACGCTACTCATCTCTTTTGTTCAACATTTCACCGTAATCGGACTCCGAGATCTCCGAGTCTTGTTGGGAGGTATTCATCTGTCACAAAATCAAGTCCTCTACTTGCAAAGGCCTGTTGTTCTGATTTTACATTCAGCTGTAGTTGAATAGCAATCTGTTCTTTCCAGTAATCAGTCATAAAACGTGGATCAGTTAATTCTGCCTTCAATGCAGTAATATCTCGTTCATTTAATGTATCTGATGGGAGATTGTACTCGCGAATATCACTTGGTTGAACTCCAATAAAAAGAGCTGACGGCGTTGCAAGGATGTCAGAGATATGGGCACTTTTAATCGAGCCATATGCTACACTTGCAAAAATACGATAAGACCAGGGATCTCCATCTGTAAACACTGTTACTGGAAGCTCAAAACGTTCATGAATACGATTGAGTAGACGACGTGTCGAACGTGCTGGCTGACCTTTGAGATGCACTAAAATGGCATTGTACTTCTCATCGAATTTATTCTCAATTAGACGAGCATACATGCCACCTGTCTCTATTGCAATGACCAAATCTGCATCATGATCCAGCAGCTCAAGCTGTTCTACATTTGTTGGAATCTGGTACCCGGCCTCTCCTACGTCATCCTGACAATGCAATTTTTTTGGACCCCGTCGTGTCTGTTCACGAAGTTCTATCGGCCCAAAAATACTGGCTCCATTTTCCTCTGGACGAAGATTGAAATGTTCGCGCTGAACATCTGTTAAGATCTCCAGATCCTCAACAAGCAAATTTGACTCGTTCTGATCTGAAAATTTTGCTTTTTTCCACCCTTCAGAAATATAATACATCTCACGAAGTGTTGAGGAACGATCTTGCGTGATCTGATGCTTTAAGAAGTCAATCGTATATGCCATGCGAAGGATGTGTCGAGCACTTTTCTCAGTCACTGCCGCTCGATTTCTCTCAAGATCTCCCAGTTTCCAGACCTCTGTTTCCTCATCATATGCAAGATTGCGCTTTGTCCGTGTTGCAAGAGAGATAGATGGGATATCTCCTGTCTCGATCTGTTGGTACCATCGATCAGAGATACGAAGTAGCTGGTCCAGCGCATCTGATTTTTTTGAATTATGTGCATCACTCACGATTTATCACCACCTTCTGCTCATCTAAAACACCTCGAATGTCAATGGTTCCTCCAGTGCCCAGATATTCAGCATTCCACCCATCTCCGCTTTCGAGATGAAGATTCCAGACTGCGGTGTACTCACCACCTGTTTCATCACAATATGTTGGTTTCTTTGAAGCTGCCGACAGGTCATCAGAAGAAAAACAGTATACACTCACATCAAGAGCTGTTGGACTGTAATTGTATACTGATAGATATACTCTCCCATCCCGCATTTGTGCCTTTGCAACAAGGCGCTTCATGATGCGCCCTTCGATGGGACTGGTGTCTGGAACGGGTCGCGCAAGCGTTTCTGCAACTTTTTCAGCGATATCTGGAATTAATGAACAGATGGCTTGTGCTCGTTCTTCTGATTGGCGCATTTTATCACGACGATTCAGAAACTGCTTTAATTCTCGCCCAAGTTCTTGAACTATGAGTGTAATTTCACGTTCTATTTCAGGAACAGCAGCAACAGCGTCTTTACTCTCGCTGGTAAATGGCACATTAGTGGATGCGATATGCACAAGGAGAAGGAGAGGTCCGAGTGGAAGTCCTTGCTGGCTGAGGCCATAGTTTCTCCAGTTTATGGCACTGACAACTCCTGTTATGATACATGCACCTTGTTGATACATGAGAGGGACACGGTTTGCAAATCTAAGGAGTTTAGCTTGACCTTCTGTTTCAAGAGAGCCACCATATCCAAGTGCTGCTTCAACCACAATAGGATGGCCTGCATACACAATAGCAGTTCTTGTTTTTGCAACGGCGAAATCAGGATTAAATTCTTTTAAGATACCTTGTCGTATTTGTTCTTCGGTAATTGGAGAAAGGCATGTTTGCGCATTTGGTGGAGGAATTTTAATCTGCTGCATTGCTGCATGAAGCAATGCAAGTGCGCTGAGATCTAATGAGGTTATCTCTTGATTTTTGTCAATTCCTGCATGGATACAGATCTCATCTGCTGTTTTTGTACCGATTTTTGAGAATTGATCAATTAAAAACGCATGTACTGACATATGCTTGAGATTTTTTTGCGTAACCATACGTTGAAGACGGCCAAGCTCTGTTCCATGGGGATGAGGTTTTATTGATTCTGGTTTTTTTATTGGCTCATTACTGGTTCTCTCATACACAATATGCTCTCCATCGAGATCAAGTGTGATGCGAGTGTGTGGATTGACAACAGAACTATATGCCAGGTACTCGATGAGTCTTTTTCGTGTGGAAAATGTAGCTTTTAGAGTTATTTCGATGCGTGTCCCATGGACACGATCCCATTCCCGTTCTGTATGAGAGACAATATCTGGCTCATTTGTTTCGGTATGGATTCCAAGCATAAACTCATGTGCTGGCTCGTGATAGCTACACCGCGAGATGATACGGGTTGGTTGCCCAGATGTCAGCTGTGCATATAATACAGCGGCAGAGATGCCAATCCCCTGTTGTCCACGTGATTGTCGGATTTGATGAAATCTGGAGCCATAGAGGATTTTTCCAAATACAAATGGAATGTGAGAAGGAAGAATGCCTGGGCCATTATCCTCAACAATGATTCGATAAAGACCATCTGGAAGTTTGTGAATGCCGATAAAAATGTCAGGTAAGATTTCAATTTCTTCACAGGCATCAAGGGCATTATCTACTGCTTCTTTTATCGTTGTGATAATACTGCGTGTTGGAGAGTCAAATCCAAGAAGATGACGATTTTTCTCAAAAAACTCAGCAATACTGATGGAACGCTGTTCGCGTGCAAGCTGATGTGCAGGTGAAGGTTTGGGAGGTTCTGAAGGTGTCATGTGTTTGCTATGCTTTGTATACATTGACTTTATGCATAGATAATGCAAAGGGTACATTATCACTCAAAGCACCTAATGTATAGCAATGAATACAAAGCGGCACCTGGGCTTGCGTACATCTGGTATGTATCGTGTACTTTCAGTGCCACTCAGTCGTACTCCATTTCCACATGAAATATCAGCAGTTGCCGCATTTATTGAAAAAATAGATGCCGCAGATCTTTATTTTGAAATAGAAGATGAGACATTACTATGTTATCTGAATCGCTTTGATCCACTTCTTCATCAAGAGATTATTGATGAGTACTCAAAAGCTCATCTCGATGAATATTATCATTCCCCTTCCGAAAATCCATTTCGACACCTACTAACTGATATTTTGGCAATCGGTTCATATGGAATCAGCTTTGGAAAGAGAATCTATGTAGATTATAATAGTGAAAGAAAGGTAGTTGATCGGGAGGCCAAGAAAAAAAAGCGGAAGGAGTATTTTTATGCAGAAGGACATGATTTCTCTTCCGCACGAAATGAACTTGAAGAAAAGTTTGTAAATCAGGTTATTTGTGGAGATAGTCTTGAAATACTACGAAATCTCCCAGATAATTGTATTGACATTATTATTACATCTCCACCATATAATTTCGGCCTGGCATATGATGCAGATGATGCAGATGATGCAAAACACTGGGAGCAGTATCTGTCTGATCTGTTTGCAATCTTTGATGAGTGTGTCCGCGTGCTCGTCTGGGGTGGGCGTTTTATCGTTAATATCCAACCACTGTTTTCAGAATATATTCCAATTCACCATATTATCTCTAATCACCTCATGAACAGGCATCTTATCTGGAAAGGAGAGATTTTGTGGGAGAAGAATAATTATAACTGCAAGTACACTGCATGGGGGAGTTGGAAGAGTCCAGCAAGCCCGTACCTGAAATATACCTGGGAGTTTCTTGAGATTTTCTGCAAGGGAGAACTCAAAAAAGCAGGACGACGAGATCTGATAGATATCACTGATGAGGAGTTTAAGGCTTGGGTTGTTGCAAAATGGTCTATTGGATCAGAACGAAAGATGAAAACATATGGTCACCCTGCAATGTTTCCTGAAGAATTAGTGGTGAGATGCCTGAAGCTGTTTAGTTATCAGGGTGATATTGTGCTTGATCCATTTAATGGAGCTGGTACTACGACCTATGTTGCAAATCGCCTGAATAGGAGGTATATTGGGATAGATATATCAGAAGAATACTGTAAAATGGCATGTACGCGGTTATCTGAAAAAAGTTAAAGAGTACACAGCTGAATAAAGATATTATAGGTGTGTTTATCACTACAACGACCACCATCATGAGCCATCTATTATAAACAATAAACACTCCATACGGAGAAAATGCGCTTTTCCTTTGTATTTTCAGATATTAAGTATTCATAATAGATAAAATGTGTAGGGGTGATCGTCGTAGTGTTATGCAATACAGCACTATGGCAACAAAAGTATACCTGGAGAGGACAACTCATAAAAGATCGTTTTTGAAGTGTTTGTAAATTAAGATCAGACTTTCAACGGTGGAAACAGCATGCAAAAATTAAATGAATATACTTCAATAAAAAATTATCTTATTATTCAAGAACAATATTTTCAAGAAATGCTACATAACCCTGAATCTAATCCAATACGTGATCCAGAACATTTTCCTGGAAGAGATTGATATGATCATCTCAAATACAAATATGCCTTCTTATTGAAGAAACTCTATCAATTGAAATGTACTTCTCGTTCTATCCTTGATGTCGGGTGTGGACCTGCTGTTTTTGATTATATCCTCATGAAAGAAGGCTTTGATGTTACAATCAGTGATTACTTTGACAGCGAGAGAACCAGACAATTCAGCCATGGCACGGTATTCCATATGTAAAATTCAATCTTAATGCTGATGAACAATTTCCAAAAACATATGATGTCATTATCTGTAGTGAGGTGCTTGAACACACAAACATTAACCTCAAAAATGGGATTAAAAAGTTGTTAACTGCATGTCACAAAGACTCAATTCTCATCATTACACTTCCGAATATATATTCGATAAATAACTTGATTCGCATTTGCCAAGGTATAAATTATTGTCGAAGACTACCCTGATGAAATTGTAATGAAGGATGACATTATTCTGGATTTGCGTTGCCATAAAAGGGAATGTACAAAAAAGGATCTCCTTTATGCTGCATCTGAAAACAGCTTAAAGTTGCTTGAATACAGAAATCTGTACACCTCCACTCCATTTACACACCCTTATCTTGCAAAAATTATTCCAGGTCCATTAAAACCACACATATATGGGATATTTCAATTATCTTCTCATGGAAAAATATGAACGCTGTCAGGGAAGTATATCACGTTTTCTTTATGCTACCTACTACCACACAGTCTAAAAATCATAACTCATCTCTTATTGTGCCTTTATCCCTTCGCTGTCAATGACGATGATGGTTGCTTTCGTTTCTGATGGAGTCACTGTGAAGATATGATACCAGTATGCAATCTGCCTTTCTTCTTCCTCTTCTGCGCATCTTCGTGCGATCAGATCTTGTCCCAGTTGTGCAATAACTTTAGGATCTGGAAGTTCATTGTGAAGCCCTTCACATGCAGAGGTACTGATACATTCCTGGTCAAGGATGAATGGGTAGGTCTTGCAGATCCACGGTCGAACATGATAGACTGTGCAATGTTTGTCTTGCAAGAATATACACTGATTTTGTGTGTGGCGAAGTGCCCATCCAAAGGTCAGTTTTTGGCCTTGTTCGATGATGTATTCAGGGTATGGTATTACGATGTCATGCCATGAAAGATCAGTTTCTTGCATGATTGCTCTGATCTCAGGAGGACTTACCATAATAACTGCATCGTGACCTGTGCAACATGCAGAGCATTTGGTGCATGTGAAGCCAAAATCTTCAATTTTTGCCGAAATATCGTCTCTATCTACGTTATTGCTGTTCATGCATAGGATTTATGTTACAGCTAATTGGAGAGTACATTATTATAAATAGTACATATGATAATCAGATCCTTCTCCTATTTGAGTATCTTTGTACTAATAGTTACGGTAAGGGGTCTCATGAATTACTATACCGTACTCTGTGCTGTAGCCATTTTTTCATGTCTTATTGGAGGAGCTGTGGGAGCTTCAGCAGGTGTTCCCGCGCTTTTGGAGATAAAAGATGTTGAATATAATGATGGAATTATATCTGCAACTATAACTGTTGAGAATAGTTCCAATAATCCAATAATACAGAGATATCTTGGAGTATATCTCTTGCCACTTGGTTTTACCAGAGCTCAGCCCTCAATATTTGTTGGTTGGGTAGCACTACCATATCTGCGAGAGGGGGAGAGCATAACAGTACCTTTTACTGGTGTAGTTCCATCTGGAACACTTGGAGGTACATATCAGATAACAGCTCTTGTTACAACGAACTATGGTCTTTCATCACCACAATTTACTAATACTCCCGTGCAGGAAATCATTATTCAAGGAGGGAGTGGATCTGCAATAGAGATGACTGCGCTTCCAGTCACAACCAGAGCGCGTACGACACAGGATATGCCAAACTATCAGATTACTAATATCGCAATACCATCATCAGTCTCACTCTATGCTGGCTCAAGAATCACACCTTCTGTATCGGTGGTAAATGTTGGTGGAGATGCAGTGGAAGGAACACCGATTTCAATTATGTTATTGCTTGGAAATCAAGTGTTATACCCAGAAGAAGCAACAATTCCTTCTATTGCAGCAGGAAAAAGTGCGAAAGTGCAATTGAGTTATAAAATTCCAGATAATATCTATCTTGGTGCACATACCTTGCGTGGCCTGGTAAATCCATATGGAATTATTCCTGAAGCAAATAAAGAAGATAATGTGTTTACTGTCCCTGGAATGTACTTTATTTCAGATAACTGGGTTGAGGCTCAAGTCGCAGCAGGCGGTTGTGGTTGTAACAGATAGGAGTTACACAAAAACAAAACAATTAAGACGTTTCTAACTTAAAATGCTTATCATATTTAAATTTATTATACATTGTATCTTACAAAAATACAATTTTGCGTAACTCCTAACAGATCTTAATCTTTTTTTAGCTGGTTTTTTTGTTGAAGTCTACAATACAATAACAACAACTGTCTATGCTCTTTTCACCTGTGTATTTTTCATAAAGACGAGTAAAATGAGGGCTGCAATCAATGATAATCCTGCTCCAAAAAGAAACGGAGCTGCAGCACCGAAAGCATCCCATAGAAGCCCAGCAATGATACTGGCAGGAAGCAAAGCAATCCCAGCCACAGTTGACTGCAGGCCGAGCATTGTACCCTTGAGTTCTGACGGTGAAATTTCAGCAACAAATGCCCGTTCAATGCCGGTGATCATGGCAGTATATGCGCCATATATCACAAACACAACAATCATCATCCATTGATTTGACGCAAAAGCAAAACCAAGGTAACAAAGAGAAAACACAAAATATCCAGGGACTAGCAGCTTCTTTCGACCAATGCGATCGGAGAGGCTGCCAAAAGGCATGGATAA
>Ga0209737_10002540_pt1 | contig 12773 bp, 14 predicted proteins | sample TergutCu122P3_FD_187284 | JGI IMG/M metagenome (GOLD analysis project Ga0209737, IMG submission 187284) | Cubitermes ugandensis P3 segment gut microbial communities from Kakamega Forest, Kenya - Cu122 P3 (SPAdes) (version 2) | ecosystem: Host-associated > Arthropoda: Insects > Digestive system... | reverse complement strand
AAACATTTACCATTTTTCCGATGGCAAGGGTGGCATCATCGCCCAGCACGTCTCCCATGGAAATGTTTAATATGTCTGCGGCTTCCACAAACTGCTTTACCAAATCTTCGGTATTGATGCCGAGTTTACCGGCTATGTAGGCAAGGTTGTTCAACTGCTCGCGACTTGTGCGGGTGTCCATCTTTTTGAAACTGTCGTTCAAACTATCCACCTGTTCGCGTGTAAGGTTGGTGGTTTTGATAACATCGCTATAGATGTCGTCCATTGCGGCAAGGTCGGTGGCAGTTTGTTTCAACGTGCCGATTACGTTGTTCAGTGCGCTGAAGATTTGAACGAAGCCGCCCATCCCTGCGCCAAACATCATTAACCGTTTTTGCATCTGTTCCCAAGCGCTGGCGGCAGTAGTAATGTTTACACTGTGTTCCTGAAGGTAGCCGCGAAGTTCCTGTATCTTCTTGGCGTGTTGAATATACTCATTTGAGCCGATTATCATACGGTTTTGCTCGTTGATGAGTTTATTCATCTCGGCGCGGATGCCTTTAACGGTGGCTTCCACTTCCTTGCCGTTGATGTAAATGTTGATTCTGCGGGTGCTTGCTTTTGCCATAAATTGAAAATTTAAGGCAAAGGTAAGGTGTGGAAAATGATGGGGTAGGACAGTATTATCGCTTAATAAGCGACCGGATAGGATTTAAGAATCTATCTAACAATCTTAAATCTTCAGTTATTATTTCTGCGCTGCCGGTCATTTCTTGGCTAAATTCTAAAGTTTTACCATAGTTGGTTACTAATGAATCCGGAAAAACCACCTCTAAAACATAATTTTTTTGATTTTCTTTATTGATAGGAACTAATGAAATATGAGCAATTTGCACTTTAATCATACCATATTCCATATGGGGATAATTATCAAATTTAACGTTTACAAATTGACCCTCTTTTACTTTACCTGCGCCACGCGGGGGTAATTCTATTTTTCCGATAATTTTGGTTTTATGTTGCGGCACAACTGTTGCGAGCACCTCTCCGGCAACAATATTTTGATTGTGTTGCCAATATTTAGTCATAGTGCAAAAGCCGTCCATTGGGCTAATTAATAGGTAGTTTTGTTCCCACTGGGCTAACTGAGTTTGCAGTTGATTAAAACCACTACTGAGGTTTTGCAATAGTTGCGTTTTTTGCTCTAAATCTTGTTGTTGCAACTCAAAAATGGATTGCTCTAATTGTGCGATAGATAATACTAAATTGTCTAACGACATTTTGGTATTCTCAAAAGATTGCAATTGTTGTAAATATGTTCCTTTTGTGCGTTCAAATTCTGCTGATGAAATAGCGCCTTTAACAAACAGCGTAGAATCTATTTTAAATAGTTTTTCGTTACTCTGTAATTGATTTTCAGCAAAGCGAATTTGTGTTTTGGTTTTATCAACAATTTTTCTGTATTGAGCAATCTGTCTTTCAACAGCAGAGATTTTTTTTGCACAGAACCGTGTTTCTAAAAAGAATCTGTAATCTTTATAATTCTTTAAAAATGCTTCATAAGCAGGTTGAATTTCACCTAATTGGACAGAATGAAGACAATTGAACATAGAAAGTGTGTCGTAATTGGCAATTTCACCTTTCAATTTCACAATATCTTCAAATCGTGCAGGATTTTCAATATGCGCAATCAAATCACCTTTTTTAACTAACTGCTTTTCAGACACAAAAATAGTATCTATTCTGCCACTGCTTTTTGCCATAAGCCCTGCCGGTAAGTTTTCGGAAGTTACTGTTATTGATGCGCTGATAATATCGGGATATTTGAAGAAATAACTGCCCACTACTAAACAGGCAATTACAAAAAAAATGATGCTAATTCCCCAACGGATTACCCAACGAGGTGGACGTCCCAAAACTTCCTGAACAGCAGGGCTTTTGAGTTCTATTTCCTTTTGGATATTTTCTTGTTTTATTTCTTTTTCTTCTTCCATATCAATTTCCTAACTCCAACTGATTTTTTACCAATTCATAATAAACACCTTTTAATTTTGTAAGTTCCTTATGTGTTCCCTGTTCTACGATTTTCCCCTTTTCTAAAACGACAATATTATCAGCATTTTTAACAGTGCTCAACCTGTGGGCAACAACAATAACCGTTTTGCCTTGAAAAAACTCGTCCAGATTTTCCATAATTACTTTTTCGTTGTTGGCGTCCAAGGCATTGGTGGCTTCATCAAAAAAGATATATTCTGGGTTTTTGTAAACGGAACGGGCTATAAGTATGCGCTGCCGTTGCCCTTGACTTATCCCTTGCCCTTCTTGACCGATTTTAGTATTGTACCCTAACGGCAATCCCTCCACCATCTCTTGAATATTGGCGACTTTGGCAGCGTGAAGCAAACGGTTTGTGTCAATTATTTCATCGCTGACGGCAATGTTGCGGGCAATAGTATCGGAAAAAATGTATCCGTCCTGCATTACTGCACCACAGTTCTCCCGCCAAATATGTGTATTTATGTTTTGTAAATTGTATTCTCCAATTTTGATTTCGCCTTTTACTGGCGGGTAGAAGCCCAACATTAATTTTACAAGTGTGGTTTTTCCGCTACCACTCATACCCACAATAGCAGTTACTTTCCCACTCGGGATATCTAAACTAACATTATCCAAAACAGTTTCACTATGTGGACCATCATATTGAAACGCGAGATTCTGAATTACTATAGCCTTTTTCTGTGGAAGTAGCATTATTTTGCTTTCGTTTGGGTTTTCCTCATCTTCTCGGTTGTGGATTTCTCCCAAACGTTCTAAACTGATTTTTGCGTCTTGTGCTGATTGCACAAAACCAATTAATTGGCTGATGGGTGCATTTAATTGACCAATAATATATTGCACCGCCATCATCATTCCCAACGTCATATTGCCGTTGATAACTGCCTGTGCAGCAAAAAATGAGATGATAATGTTTTTTGTTTGGTCAATAAAAAAAGCACCTGCTTGTTGGTACTGGCTTAATGCCAACCCTTTTATGCTTACATTAAACAGTTTTATTTGAATATTTTCCCATTCCCAACGTTTTTGTTTTTCACAGTTATTGAGTTTAATCTCCTGCATTCCGGTGATGAGTTGATACAGATTACTCTGTTCTGCTGATGCTTGTGCAAAGCGTTTGTAGTCTAATTCTTTCCGCTTTTTTAAGAAAATTACAATCCAAAGTACATACAAAACACTTGCAAAGAGAAAAATACCAAGTATTTTCAAGTTGTAAAGCCCTAAAACTACAGAAAAAATAATGAGATTGAAAAACGAAAATAAAGTATTTATGCTGCTTGATGTGATAAAGTTTTGTATTCTTGAATTATCGTGAATCCGCTGCATAATATCCCCAATCATTTTAATATCAAAAAAGCGAATAGGCAATTTCATCAATTTTATTAAAAAATCAGAAATCATTGAAATATTGATTCTTGCCGTGATATGTAGTAATATCCAACTTCGGATAAATTCCACAACAGTTTGGCTGGTAAACAAAACCAATTGCGCAATTAAAATTAAAGTAACAAAACTTAAATTTTGATTACTAATACCGTAGTCAACAATACTTTGAGTTAAGAAAGGAAATATTAATTGCAACAGTGAGCCCAGCAATAATCCTAAAAAAAGTTGAACGATATATTTATGATATGGTTTGAGGTAGCGGAAGATATACGAAAACTTTGCTCTATCAGGTTTTTCATCTTTCTGCTCGTAAAATGCCGGAGTAGGTTCTAATAACAAGGCAACACCTTCTTCTTCTCCATCTTTTTTCATACTCAACCAATTGTTGCAAAACTCTTCAATTGTGAATTTTATTAAACCATGCCCAGGGTCTGCTACTTTCACATATCCTTTCGTTTTGTCACTCCCTTGCATTTTTATATCGTAAACAACGACAAAATGATTTTGTTGCCAATGCACAATGCAGGGCAACGGTATATCTTCTGCCAATCTTTCTATATTAAGGCGAGCACCAATAGTTTTAAACCCTAACTTCTCCGCCGCATCGCTAATCCCCAACATACTCACGCCCGCTCTTGTGGCCGAACACATCTCCCGCAATTTTGGGATGGAGTAGTTTTTGCCGTAATACTTAGTAATCATGGCCAAACATGTTGCTCCACAGTCCATAGCGTCGGGTTGTGTTAAGAGGGGGATCTTTTTACTCATTATTATCTCCCCAAATTAGTTTATTTAATTTTGCAATTCGTCTCTTATTAGGTACAAATCCTGTTTCTTTATAATATGTCCCACAATTTTCAACAGAAACATACCCCTCTTGCCCTTCCCATTTACAAATATAAGGGTTATAAGTACACTTCGCAGGTTGAGAGTAAATATTATCAAGATCTTTAATAAAACAACGGCAATCCATACACATATGCCTAAATTCACAATCTTTACATACATCTATTTGGTCCTTGTGAATAAACCACAATTTACTAAATTCTTGTTTTTCAACAACTTTCGTTAGTGCTGTATCATTAATATTGCCAAAACTTTGTTTCATTGCGGGGCAATTTTTAATATTACCTTCAGCGTCAAGACAAAGTTTACGGTTTAGGCAAGTGTTGTATTTCTGAGATTCGGTATAAAAAGTAATATTGTTTTTGAATAATAAAGGATGTACTGCTCCACAATCTTCATAAGACATGTCTTCAGCTATGTAAGAAACAAACTTTTTATTAAAACCATTGTCGACTGATAGTATTTTAGTTGCAGGAGCACTAAATAATACAATCTTAAATAATCTTGGATAATCAATAAATAAATTTTGAAGTTCTCCAATAGTTGACAATTTCTCATTAAACGATAAAACTAATTCAATGGTTGAAATTCTACTTTTGTTGAAAAGTTTCAACAAGTAATAAATATAGTGATAATCTACATTCTGATTTTTAATAAATAACTGTAAGTGTTCACAACCACAACTTTCAACAGAAAAAATTCTATTCTTTATTTCAATTTCAGTGTTATTATTCAAAATAATGATACAGTTAGAAATAGTAGCAGGAAAGTCAAAAACAGAGGATAGATTCTTAAAAAGCACCTTATTATTAGTAAAATATACGATATCCTTTTCTTTTAAGAAAGAAAAATAAGAATCAATAATATCATGTACAACAGGCTTATATTTTTTTTTTATATCATTTATTGACCTACCATTTTGATTTTGTAATACTCTTAAAAGAAGATCGGGAACAAAAAAATATTGAGAATGAAATAAATCTTGAATTACATTTCTTGAATATCCTGAATTTAGAACACAACTTGGGTATCTGTAAAACCTGCTCATATCAATTCTATTATCTTTACTAACAAAGAGAAGATATTCTTTTATATAATCTTTGACAATTATAATACTGAGTCTGATAAAACAAAGAGTTAGTCTCAATATCCAAAACTTTCAGTGTATCTACTTTTTTAAAAAACATATAATTACACGGGGCTTTTTTAGCAATTTTTTTGGTTATATTCATAATGTTTTTTGATTAACGATTCTGCTATTAGTTTGTCAGGATATACATTGCAGGAGTTGAAAATATCGTATTGGCCACAGGGATTTACTTCTAAGAACACATACTCACCTTTAGTATCTAAAATAAAGTCTAATGAACCTGTCTGCAAGTTCATTTCTTTCATAAAAAAAGATATTTTTGAGCAAACATTTTGCGGGAGTTCATAATATTCTTCTCTACTGGGATTAATATTATCATAATTACGATAGTCAACTTCTGTTCGAGAATTATTTTGTGAAAATATTGCCATAGTATAGCATTGTCCATCAATAAAAAATACGCGTAATTCTAACTCTTTGTGTATTTCACGTTGAAAGAGACTTACAAAAAAATCTTTAGCAAATTCATTTTTAGATACTCTACTTGTGTAATTACAATAAACATCTTTTTCGTTGAATAAACACACACAATCTGAAATGGGTTTTGTTATGATATTTTGGTTTGAATAGTCGAAGTTTAACTTTGTATTTAATATGGTAAAAGGAGTTTTCAAACCTAACTGATCAGCTATTAATAACTGTTTGAGTTTGTTTGGAGAATTGAAAGAAGGTTTATTCAACCATAAAGTGTTTTTATTTTGTTCAATCTTGAAAATCAAAAAATCAAAAAAACCACAAAACTCTTCATGAAGATTAGCACTTATTTGAGATAAATTATTGAGAATAAGTTTATCGGAAACATTATCCAAAAATTTGATTTTACCCCATTTTCTCATCCAAACAACACTTATTTTATCTGTTGAAAGCATTGTCCGTTTCATTTTAATAGTAATGGGATTCAAAATACCAATCATCTCTATTTCGCTTTCATAAAAATCAGAAGGATGAAGACGCACTATATTAATGGAACTATCTAAATAATTCATCCAACGCATTACCTTGGTAGTCGAAACGTCATCTTCAACAGAAAATATTACGATTTTATTTTCGTCATTTTTCACTTTTTTTCTTTATTTTCTTATAATATTTATCTGGAATAATGTAATTTTCATCATTCCAACTTGCAACATATTCTTCAACAGTTTGAGAAAACCCCATTTGTTTTCTTCTATCGTTGATATTTTTGAATTTTTTTACCGGCCATAAAATAGTTTTACCCGGAAATTTTTTTTCAGTAACTCTACTATCACTAAAAAGTTGAGAGCCATATAATTGTTTTCTTCCTTTATCCATAAAATACCTATCAGTTAGCATTGCAAAATCAATTGAATTAATTTCCCCTTTCTTATATAATTTTTTTATTTTGTGATAGTATTTATTTATTCTATCGGAATGCTGTAAAACTAAAAACGCACTTAAACTACCCATTTTTCCTACCAAGGAAATCGTTGGAAAACCATATTGTTTAATCATTTTCTCAAGTAAAATAATTTCTTCGTTGTTAATATAAATACGAAACACACCATTAGAATCATACTCAACTTGATTGAGAGCTGGAAGATAGGATCTGTATTTTTGATCTTCTATACCCAAGTAGAATAAACACAACGCTAACTCTTTGTTTTTTAAAGAATCTAATTCTTGTAAATACTTATCTTCTATTTTTTTTGTTAATATTTTCCATTTTTCAATATTTTGACGCAAAACATCAAAATCCTTATCTACTATAATTAGTCTATCGTCTTCTGAAATATCAACATAACGAAATAGAAACAAAAAAGCAGAATCAACAAAGCCCAACTTTGAATAATTTACAGCCATACGATATGCGATTAATGGAACATCTAAAGTATCCGAATTATCAATATATAATTTTATTGATGCACGATAATCGCCGAGTTCTTGCAAGTAATCCCTATGACAAACAATAAACCTATCTGGGTTTCTTTCATATATTTTCACAAACGATTGTGTAAATCCATGATTAAGATAAAAGAAGAAAAAGAAGAAAAAAAAATACTTCATACTTTGAAAAAAAATATTATTAAGAAAATTAGCGTTTTTGGATGATAGTAGCGTTCTTTCTTTTAGCATACTCTTCTACAGTTTCAGAAAAGCCAATTTGTCTTCTTCGTACATTCACATTTTTGAAATCTTTTATAGGATAAAGTGCAAGTATCCAAGTTCTTCTTTTATCTTTTTTCTCATAAAAAAAAAGAAAGGAGCCAAATTTTTGCTTTTTCCTTCTCTCATATAAAAATTTATCGGTTATTACAGCGTACGCAATTGGATCAAAATTACTAGTAATAAATTGTTCTTTAATGTTCAAATAGTATTTTTTAGATATATTGTGTTGACTTATCAACATTAACGCTGTTTGCTCTCCTAAACAACCTGCTCTAATAATAGTAGGGAATCCATACTCATTGATAATATTTTGAAAGGTTTCCCAAATTGTTAATTCATTGAGTGAGATTTGAGCGAAAGGAACAGTATCTGTAGTCTTTAGTAGTTGATAAAAAGTTTTAAACTTATGCATACGTACGTTTAAATGAAATAACCGCAAAGCTAAATCTTTGTCTAAGACATATTGTATCTGGGCTAAATAATTGGTTTCTATTTTGTCTGTTAAATTTTTCCACAACTCTTGATTGTTTTTTAAATCATCAAAAGCATTATCAACAAAAATAACTCTGTCGTCTTTAGATACATTAACATAGTGATGCAAGTAATGAAAAGCAGAATCGGGTTTATCTAACTCTGAATAATTAACAGCAAGTTGATAGTACCTTTCAGCAACTCTATTTGTATCATATACGGCCAGCCATTTTTGCAAAGAGAGTTCGTAATTGTCTGTTCTCTGCAAAGAATCTCTACCAAACACAACTACTATATCTCTAAAACAATTGTCATACACTTTTGTACTTAATTGTTGCGCAAATCCAAGATAATAGACAAAGTAAAGAAAAAGCAATGACAATACTGTTTTCATCATCCATTTAACAATTCAACAACTCAAAAATACCAAAATATTTATTGATTTCTTGAAATTATTACTGAGAGTTATTTATCAGGCCTGATTTTCTTCGGATACCCATCATTATCAAACTTTACTTGCATAGTTTTATAAGCGAGAATTTCATAATCATCTTCACCACACCACTTCATAACTTCATAACTATAACAATATGTTTCCCATTTTCCACCAGATATTATAGTGGATAGCTCTTGATTTGATAGTGCTTGAAATTTTTGGTTTTTAATATGTTCCATTTTTAAAAATTTTATAAAATTAATGTATTAAATTATACATCCCGCCACGTCATCTTTTTTATCCTTGCTTGTTGACTGACCTGTATACTCACCTTTTAGATTATAGTGATCATACCACCTAAGTGTAGTTATTGCCCCAGTTTCGCAATCTTTTTTACACTCAATAAAATTCAATACTTTTTTTCCACCTTTTATTTTAGCCATTTCTTGACTAGAAATAGTAAGGTACTTTGGATTGTTTAAGTTTTTCATCTTGATAAATTTTAATTTGTTACTAAATATTTCGAGGGCAAAAATAAAAAAAAATTAATACACTCAGCAAAAATCATCTTAAAAACGCAACAATATTACCAAAGTATTGATAATTAACAACAAATTTTCGCAAAAAAAAGTACTCTTACGATAATTTTTTCGCCCCAAACGAATTAACCACCACCGTATCTCCCCAAAACTCCGCAGCCAAATCAAGGAGTTTTTTCGTGTTCTTTTCTATGGGCAGGTCAATCCAGTCCTCCATTGTGCGCTTTACGCGGCTGTTGGGGCTAATGTACTTACCTGCAACACGCGGCTGTCCAAACCCCACCGCCCATTCTCTAAATATTCCGTGTATGGGGAGTTTGAAGCCAACGCTTTCAGGCACTCCGCAATCTTTGGCAATGGTGTAACGTATGCTGTTGCGGAGTTTCTGCTCGGTTTTACCGGCTTTCTTTCCGGTTTTGTATGTGTGGCTTGGTTTGGTTTTGCCCTTGCTAAAACGTGAGGCGTTTGCCTTTGCCATATTGCGCACAATGGCTGCCCATTTACGCGCCTGTGCGTAAAACTCTTCAGCGGTGACAACTCTGCCCTCTATAGTGGTGGTTACGGAGTGTGCCATATTTTTATTAAGAGTCCAAAGATTCAAGATTTTGGGGCTCATCAATCTCCGTATAGTTATCGGGATGGTCAATATTTCCCAGATAGATTTCTTTTGCAAGAATGTTGCCCTCAAGGTCGGCAAATATTTTGCCCTCATCTGCGGTAATTACCGTGTAATGTTCATCTGTAGTAATTTTCATAATCTTAAAATTTATGATTAAAGGAGTGTGTAGCCTTTGTTGGTTGCTATTTGTTTTGTTGATGGAGACCAATTATTCAACAGGCTTGAACCGAAAATAATCGCCCTCGGTGTTGATATTGTTGCTAATCTGTTGAATAGGTCTATTGCGGAACTTTCAGGGAATTTGAGGCAAGCAGAAAAATTCAAGTTGTTGGGTGCGGTAAAATTATCCTGTGTAATAAATGCCATTAAAGAAACACAACCAATGAATAGATTCGTTGTTCCAATAGTGGAAACACTACTACCATTAATATCTACTGATTTCAGACTCAGGCAATTTGAAAAAGCAGTGCTCATAATTGTAGTAGTTCCACTTCCGAGTTTGATTGAAGCAAGGGAATAGCAATTCTGAAAAGCGTTGGTATTAATAATTGTTGAGCCAAAAAGGTCAACTCTGCGCAAGGAAGAACAGTTTTGGAAAGCACAAGAGGTGATAGCACTTGGCTCGAGTTGCGAGTGATTTCCTAATACGAAAGCCTCTAACAATCTGTTTGGATTATTTGAACTCCCCACAGAAAAATATTTAATTGCTGTTACAGAAGATACAGAATTTCCACCGGCATAGATATAAATCGCATAGTTATTATCAGCGTTTGTCAAAATGCACTTAACGTATCTGTCAGCAGAATAAACCATTACCCATCGCGTTCTGTAACCGTCTGTGCAAGGTTTATCTTTTGTTACATCAAACGTGTGAGTAATACTATTACTTGACGCAGCGTAAAAACAGCCGTCAGAAGTTCTGTAATATGCTGTAGCGTTACCCAATTGCGAGGAGTTGAATAAGAAAGTATTCAACGAGTCCGAGAGCAATAAGATAAATCTTTTATTGGGGTCGGGGTCATCATTGAATATCAGTTCAATGTCCCACCAATCCGGGTGCGGCTGCCACCCTGTATCTACTGTTATTGGATTATACCCATCTACACCATCGGCGGCAGCGTTGTAAACGCCGTTTTTGGTTATGGTTTTTGGCGTAATTATTTTGGACGGTGGTGTTACGCCGCCAACACCGCCCCGCTTAAAACCCATACATAACGCACCGATAGCGCCAACGGTTTCTACTGCACTGCCGCGGGTAGTTCCTGCTACTTCTATGTGGGTATAGTGTTTTGTCAGTTTAAACACAAAGCCGCTCATAGTGAAGTCAATTTTTACATTATCTCCAATGGCTACAAGGTTGGGTTTTGAAACGATAGAGAGTTTCTTTTCTTCGGCGGGTTCAAACACTAAAGCGCCGTTTTCTAAATAAATTTTTAACATAATTTTTTAATGATTAGTGGGTTAATGGTTAGTGGTTAGTTTTGGTTTTGCGGGTCTCTTTTATGACTGAGTTCAAACGATTCAGGATAACGTGAACATTTAACTCGTAAAACTTGGTTTCGTCGTAAAAGCGGTCGCCCATCAGGTCGCGGTGTATGCCAACCCACGAGAATTGAGGGTTGTTGGACGTATCAATAACGATGTCGGGTTGGGTATCTTCGTCGAGATTGGTTTGAGATTTAGAGGGTGGAAAAACAAGGGGGTATTTTTCTTCAAGGTTGCGTTTTCGCAAGGCTTTGTAATTGAGGACAAAAGCAAACAGTTCGGCTTCAGGGATGTTGTTAAAGTGCTGCATCCGGCTGTTTGCGCCATAAATGGTAAAAGGGATGCGCCGGTCCGTCTCTCCGGTGTAGTCCGCTCTTTGCGGGCGGTAGAGGCAGGCGGCGGCTTCCCTGTATTTGCCGCTCATAATGTATTGGTCTGCAAAAATAAACTCTTGCCACGTTGTATTGGAAAATCCGGGCTGGTAGCCAATGAATTGCTGCCCGTTTATTTCAATGGTCGGCAAGAGTTGTTTGCTCATTTGGGGAACAGTAATAAAATCAAAGAGGCGTTTTATGGAGTAGCGTTGAAAGAAATGCAGTTTATCCCAACTCTTTTTTTCTATTCCGGTCATAGCGGAATAGAAACTCTCGGATTCAATACCGGCGGCAGCGTGTATTATCTGCGCTGCGGTAAGGATAAACTGCTCGCGTGTCATTTCATCAAACGCTGCGGGTGCGTGATAAATCAACTCCTTGCCGGCGGAAACAATTTTAATCTCATTCATCTTTCCACTGGGTTTTATCGGTTTGGTGCCAAAAAGGAGTTTTGGGGCTGATGGTGTAACGCACCCCCACATAACGCTCTCTAACGTTTTGAATTTGAACAGCGGAAACATCTTCAAGTAAAAAATCTTTTACTTCCATACAGTCGGGATTGTATTTATCTTCGTTTATGCGGCGAATGATTTCATCGCCAATTTTCTCGCACAGGTCAAAGGCGGTGTAAATAGCATCGTAATCATTATCATCATCATAGCCCTGCACAATCATAAACGAAGAATCCCGCTCTTTGAAAGAGTTTCGGGCTTGGTCTGAGGTAAAGCGTATTTCGCTACCCTCTTGAACAAGTGCCGGAAAATTCACACGGTCTCTAAATCCGGTGTAAAACTCCTCAAGTTCCCCCCGAAAGTAATGCGGTTCTTCGGGCGTGTGCGCTAACGAAACGTGCAGGCTTGCCAACTTCTGCATATAATCGCCAAACGCTTTGGGCGTGTTGTGGTGATTAAGTGTGTAATCCATAACTATTTTATTCTAAGTTCACAATCGTTTCGTTTGCACTCGTAAGCGCGTGAAATTGCCAATTGCCGTTCCAAGTCAATCTTGTCGCTCTCTATCTGGTGGGATTGACGTTTGATGGTAATGATGAGTTCGCGTTGTTTGTCGCTAAGTTCATCTCTTTGGCGTTCATTGGCAATAAACTCTTGAATGAGTTGCTTTTGGTACTCTATCTGCTCGGTTAGCGCCTTAAACTGCTGACTTTCGAGGGTACTCTCCTTTTCTTTCATTTCTAACTTGCGGAGTTTTTTCTCGCCCAAAAACTTGATGATGCCCCAAATGGTAGTGCCACCAAGAAAAAAATTGAGGATTCCGGAAATGATAGTTAAAATTTCGTAGGAATTTG
>Ga0209737_10002538_pt1 | contig 12784 bp, 9 predicted proteins | sample TergutCu122P3_FD_187284 | JGI IMG/M metagenome (GOLD analysis project Ga0209737, IMG submission 187284) | Cubitermes ugandensis P3 segment gut microbial communities from Kakamega Forest, Kenya - Cu122 P3 (SPAdes) (version 2) | ecosystem: Host-associated > Arthropoda: Insects > Digestive system >... | reverse complement strand
ATTCCTCTTGGCTCAAATATGTCTCTAGCATGCTGTCGAATGCAATTTTGTCCAAGGGCAAAAAATACGGTAAATAACGGTATTCTTTAGCATAAAGTTCGCGTGATCCCTCATCACCTTCAACGGCGTCGAGGATTTCGCGAAAATCCGTCAGTTGCACGTCGCGTGTATGCTCCGACTTCCCTAGCAGGTCATCAATCGCAAGGGGAACCAGATTACTGTTAAACATTCTTGTAGTGCGATAAGCCAACCGCCCTGTTTCCATATCCTTAACAACCCGCTCAACAGATATCAAAGGACTCTCTCTTTCGGCTCTTTGCTGCAACCCAGTAACAAAATCCTTGCAATCCGAATCCTTCGCCAATGATAATGCGCGCGATAATGCTGATGCCAACACTAGTATCAAACCATTTTCAATATCGTCCTTGCGAGCATTTTTATTCAGGTCTTCCTTGATGCTAATGCGACTAATTGCCTGCAAGATTGCGAGTAAAAAATCCTGGAGATTGCTAAACGATTGGTTGATCACAAGGATCTCAATTATTCTTTCCCAGAGAAGATATGAATCTATGAGCGTTCTTTCTGTGAAGACTTTCTTCAATTCCTTATATAGTTTTTCAATATCGAAATTATCGATATGCGTACTCAGCAAGAGATTTTTCCCTAAAAACTTTGAAAGCTCGTATTTATCTACACTCAAATCGCCGATTCCGCGTAACTTGTTGACCGTATCAGAGCGATCCAGAGAATAAACTGAACTAAAATCATTTGCGCCTTCGAGCAAGTCATCAGAAGGCAAGAAACGAAATTCGCTTCGATTCTTATGTATTTCTCTTCTAAAGCATTCCAACAAGGCATCCGATTCACCCTCGACAAAGTAGAACAGCTTGACCTTTTCATCTGCCAGTTTTAGCTCGGATTCTGGCAGCACGTTTAAAAACTCTGGTCGTATTACGTAAAGAGTATCTTCGTCTGCGTCTTCAGCAATCAGGCCCAGCTGATCTGAAGCCGGAATACCCGACCACTGATTACCTTGAATCAAATAGTGGTCAATGATCTCCTTTCGACCTAAGCTACCCTCCCTGGCTTTTTTGCTAATATCTCCATTAGCCTCAACCTTGTCTACAATCAAGATATCGTCAACATAGCGACCATAATAAACGGGATTCCACCCATTTGAAATCGCCTCATCAAACGGTGTCAGGCACCAATTCGATAAGATATTTGAAGGTAAAAATCCAATGGGGAGGGCGTGTTTGCTCGTAATAGTTTGATTAACGCGAGAATACCGCGCTAGCACCTTAAGGACAAAACCATGCAATCTTTTTATGGGGTCAGATCCGTCAAGATTTTGTTGCTTAAGTATTTCATTGAACTTATTCAAGTCGATATCTACCGAGCCATAGAAATTCCTGATATCTAGGCAGATGAGCACCACATCGCTTTTAGTGGTCATATGCTGCTTTGCGATACTCATCCCGTTATCACGCCAGCTTTCATACTGAAAGAAATATGGTTGAAATAAGTACGGAGAAGACGACATCTTCCCGGTTCTCTTATCCATCAGCGTATCTCGCAGCCTGTTCCCATACGAATGTTTATACATCCCTTTATCTAAATGGCATCCAACATGTGCCACCCACAATGCGCCTAAAATGTGCCCCGCAACGTCCATATCAATAAAATGCTGAACCTGGTCGATCTTTGGATCAGCATTCGAATTGGAGATTAGCGGATTCTCTTCAAATTCACTTTTTTTGTCAGCCATCGATTTAGGAAATGACAGTACACTGATTGAGCTAAGAATCGACTCCTCAAATGCGTCCCACCCCAATCCGGTTTCCAAGCATTCCCAGATTTCATCAAGCTTCTCTTCTAGTCTTTCTGAACCGTACTCATACAGAACAATCTTGTCCCGAAGGGGAAGCTGAGTCTTGTCAAAATAGATACTCGACTTAAGCTTTCTGTACGCTTTATGAGTATCACTTGAGTTCATGTAATCCCTTCCATCTTAAACATTTTTCGTTCGTTATGAGGTCCTGACTTATGGGAATAAGAGCCTGGATAAGTAACTCTCCCATCGTATCCCGAGTGACCTTTCCCAATTGCTCATCAACATTCACCCAGCCTCACATAATCGCAGGTCGGGTGTCATCCCATTGTCATCCCAAAATTCCCTATTGCCACTTTGAACTGCGCTTTTCATGCTCGCACAGCTACTCCCACTCGATAGTGCCGGGAGGCTTAGGCGTTACGTCGTAGGCGACCCGATTGATGCCGTCGACCTCTGCGATAATACGCGTTGCCATCTTATTGAGCAGCTCGTAGGGAAGCTCCGCAACATCAGCGGTCATCGCATCAACGGAGCAAACTGCACGAATAATAACGGGGCGCGCATACGTACGCTTTCCATCCTCGGCACCGGTCGACTGAATATCGGGTAGCACACAAAAGTACTGCCATACGGCTCCTTGCGTGTCCCATGCGCTAATCTCTTCGCGCACAATCGCATCCGCCTCACGAAGAATGTCGAGCTTCTCTTTCGTCAGCTCTCCACCTATAACGCGAACCCCAAGACCGGGTCCCGGAAACGGCTGACGCCCGACGATATGGTCTGGAAGACCAAGGTATGAGCCAATCTTGCGTACCTCATCTTTGTAGAAGTATTTGATGGGCTCAACAAGATCGAAATGTACGCCCTCAGGAAAAGGTACAACATTATGATGACTTTTGACATGGTCGCCGCCTTTGCCGGACTCAACCAAATCGGGAAAGATTGTCCCCTGCGCAAGCCACTTAACTCCGTCAAGTCTTGTCGCCTCCTCGAAGAAGACCTTCCAGAACTCGCCTCCGATGATGGTGCGCTTCTGCTCGGGCTCGGTAACCCCTGCAAGCAGATCAAGATAGCGATCCTGGGCTTTGACATGCACCAGATCTATGCCGAACTGATTGCGAAACACTTCCTCGATCTGTGCTGGCTCGTCTTTGCGCATCATGCCGTGGTCGACGAATACGCACGTCAGCTGATCGCCGATAGCACGGTGAAGCAACGTGGCGACAACCGCACTGTCTACGCCACCTGAAAGCGCGAGGATAACCCGGTCAGAACCTATCGTGTCGCGTAACTCTGCGATGTGCGCATCAACAATCGCGCCGATTGATTCGGTGGTCGAAAAGTCATAATCAGGACGTTGCATAATCTGCCTTTCTCGATTTGTTGTTCTAGCGTAGCATATCCGACCCGGCTACACAGCATGAGCATTTCTGAATAGGCAACACGAGCTGAACTCTCCGAAGACAGGAGTGCCTCAGGGCGCGCAGAAGCAGGAGATCAAAGGTATTGTGCAGCGCGCGTACAAGCGTACGTAAGCAAGCGATACCTGTAGATTGACACACTTATGCGCGTTCTGAGGTGTTCCTAGATGTTGAAGCGGAAATGGACGACATCCCCATCCCTCACCACATACTCCTTGCCCTCAAGTCTCATCTTCCCCGCCTCGCGCGCGCCTTTTTCTCCACCCAGCTCGACGTAATCATCAAATCCGATTACCTCCGCTTTGATAAAACCGCGCTCGAAATCTGAATGAATAACACCGGCCGCCTGCGCGGCTTTAGCACCAATGGGAATCGTCCACGCCCGCACCTCTTTCTCGCCGGCGGTAAAGTAGCTCTGAAGCCCCAGTAGACGGTACGCCGCCTGAATGAGCGTATCGAGACCGGTCTGCTCTATCCCCAGCTCTGCGAGGTACTCACGCGCCTCCTCTTCGTCGAGCGTGGTCAGGTCAGCCTCGATCTTTGCGCAGATGGGAATCGGCTTGACCCCATCGATTGGTTCGACCTCGCTCGCAATATGATCCTCATCGACATTGGCGATATAGAGAAGCGGCTTCATGGTCAAGAGGTGAAGATCGTAAATCAACGCGCGCTCCTCATCGGTCATCTTCATTGCAAGCGCACGCTGTCCGCTTTCGAGATGCTCGCCCATGCGCTTGACCATCTCAAGCTTGGGAACAATCGCCTTGTCCTTCTTCGCCTCTCGTTCGAGGCGCTCAATCGCTTTTTCGACCGTCGCCATATCGGCAAAGACCAGCTCAAGACGGATCGTTTCCGCATCGCTTTCGGGATCAAGCGTATCGCTGACATGCACAACGTTCTCATCCTCGAAATAGCGGACCACCTCAACAAGCGCATCCGCCTCTCGAATACTTGCGAGGAATTGGTTGCCGAGTCCGGCACCTCTGCTCGCGCCCTCGACCAATCCGGCGATATCGACGAACTCAACCGTTGCGGGAATGATCTTCTCGGGGTTGACGATTGCGGCAAGCGCATTAAGGCGTGCATCGGGAACTTTGACGATTCCCGAGTTCGCCTCAACGGTCGCAAACGGATAGCTGGCGGTCTCTACATCGCCCTTAGTGAGTGCGGCAAACAGCATCGATTTGCCCACGTTGGGCAATCCGACTATACCGATAGAAAGTGACATGCGTTCTCCTTGCGTTAATTCGACTTCGCTATTGTATCAGTCATACCTCTGCAGCGCGGGTCCTGCACGGCTTCTCAATCACTCCACGTGCCACACGTTTTATGCGTCAGCATAATCCGCATGACCCACTCGTAGAGATTTTTTAACAAAAACGTGAATCCTCTTACCGTAAGGGGTGCCACATAGTAGACTGTCTACATGGAAAAGCTCTTCGAGGAATTCAAAGCTTTCATCTCGCGAGGAAACGTCATCGATTTGGCGGTCGGTGTGATGATAGGTGGCGCGTTTACCGCACTGGTCAACTCGCTCGTCACCAACCTCTTCATGCCGATAATCGGGAAAATAACCGGTGGCATCAATTTCGACTCGTATGCCATCACCTTGCTTGATATCTCGTTCAATGTCGGAGCAATAATCACCGCACTCATCAACTTCATTATCATCGCGATCATTCTCTTCAGTGTCATCAAGGCGATGGAGAAGATGTATCGTAACATCGATGAGGAGCAGACGAAAACGGTTCATCGCTGCCCCGAGTGCTGCATGAACATGAATGTCAACGCGACTCGCTGTCCCCATTGCACCAGCCACGTCACCCCACAACCACACGAAGTGCCTGTCGAGAAAAAGGTATAATGTCACATGCAAAAAAGAGGAAAGGGGATTGAATGAGAATCATCTCTACCGACTATAAAAGCGAGATGGGGCGTGAGGGTGCTCGTCTTTTTGCCGAACAGATCCGATCAAAGCCCACCAGCGTGTTGGGTCTTGCAACGGGCGAAACACCTCGTGAGCTCTATACAGTGCTTGTTGAGCTCTATGACAAAGGTGAGCTTGATTTCTCTGATATCACTACGTTCAATCTTGACGAGTATGTCGGGCTTCCCGCAACGCACGACCAGAGTTATCGCTACTATATGCAAGACGCGCTGTTCGATAAGGTGAATCTTTGTCCTGATCGTTGTCACGTGCTCAACGGTATGGCTCCCGATCTCGCGGCGGAGTGCCGTGCCTACGACCAGCTCATCAAAGAGTGTGGCGGGATAGATATGCAGCTGCTCGGTATCGGGGTCAACGGACATATTGCTTTCAATGAGCCCGACGACCAGTTCGTCCAGTGGACACATGAAGTTCAGCTGACCCCAAGCACAATCGAGGTGAACTCCCAGTACTTTGACACCCCCGATCAGATGCCGACATCCGCGCTTACGATGGGCGTGAACAGCATCTTTCAGGCGGAGAAAATCGTATTGATCGCGTCAGGCAAGAGCAAAGCCGATATCCTCAGGCAGGCGTTCTTTGGGCCGGTGACACCGGCGGTACCCGCATCGATCCTGCAGATGCACAAAGATGTGACGCTTATCGCTGATGCCGATGCGATGAGTGCGATTCGCGAAAGAGAGCGCGAGTAGGTCCCGGATCTTCCGGTCAACTCGCAGGTCAACCAGCACACCTGCCTGCCAGCGATCTTTCATATAGACGACCCGCAGACCAACTGTTACAACGATCTGGCGGCAGAATTGTGGTGCCGGTTCATGAGTCCTCCAGCAGGTCGATCGCCTTCAGTACCGCGGGCGCTACCGCACGCTCGGTACCAACCGCGGGAAAGCTGTGGATATGGATGGCAGGATTCCAATTCACCTCGATTACGCTGTACGGTGAATCCGGATCGGTGATGTCCTCAATGATGAGATCGACCCCACAAAACGTCGCGTCAAACGCGCGCGCCGCAGCAACAGCGATCTCGCTAAATCGCGCGGCAACCTCATCGGTGACATCGATGCTGTCTCCTCCCGTGCTTATATTCGAGTTTGGGCGCAGATACACACGTTCACCTTGTGCGGGAACGCTTTGGGGCGTGTAGCCGCTGCGCGCGATGAACTCGCGCGCAGCGTCATCGATTACAATAGCGATTAAGGGCATGCGATATCCCTCGCTTCGATAGGGGTGCTCGTTCTTCTTGGCGATCAACTCCTGGATCGTTGAGACCCCATCACCCACCACATTCGCCGGCTCTCGATGAAGTACCCCGATCACTTCGTCGTCAATCACTAAAAATCGATATTCGATACCCGATATAAACGTTTCGACCAAAACGGTCTCGTCGTGTATGAACGCACTGTCAGCCGCCTCGATGAGTTGCTCATGTGACGCTCCATCCGCAAACATCACAACACCAATGCCGAAGTTGGTGGATTTGGGCTTAATGACCGCAGGGGTATCGACCCAGCGCGCAAGCACGTCGCGGTAATCATCTGCAAAAAGCTCGACGCCGTCCGGTGTCGCAATACCCTGCTCTTTTAAGATACGCTTCGTCACCGTCTTGTTGTTCATAAGAAGCGGGGTGATGTATGAATCGGCGCTGGTGCGCGTCGCCTGCATGACGTACTCGGTGCGCTTGCCAGCACTCCTCCAGTCACGTGTGATACGAATGAGGTTATCTCCCTTATCGAGCGGCTCGGTGTGTAGCCCTCTCTTTATCGCCTCTTTGATCAATATCTGCGTCGAGAGTTCCCACTGCTCATAGCCGGGAAGCAACCAACGCGTCTCAAAGGCGCTCTCCTGATGGCTTTTCGCAAGCGCTAGCATCGCCTCATGAAAGCCCTCACGCTCAATTAGCGCATGTACGCGTCGCGCCAGTGGCTCGATCCCGTCAGGCAAGCCCAGCAGGTCGCACATACGAGCCACCTGCTTAACCAGCGATACCTCAATACCGTCAACGAGAAGCGTCGCGTCGGGGTCAAGACCGTTATCAGCCACCATCCGCATATTGTGCGTGCCCTCTCGCTGCTCGGCCTCGCCACATGCGTCATCTGCGGTAGTGGCAAGAAATCTTACGAACGTCTCAAGAAACTCAAGCGATGCGCGCGCAATTCCTGCCTCATCGAATGGATCGACATCAAGCAGACGAATCTCTAGGTACCGGATTCCGTGAGCGCGTAATATGTCCGGGGATTGGCGGGAGTTAACGGACTTCAGTCTGATAGGCGCGTAGAGCTCCTTCGCATCGCACAGAGCGCCTGAAGCAACGAAGCGATCAAGACTGTCGCTGTAGGTTTCGACGCTGGAATAGTCCGGGAAAAGCTCTGTTTCGTTGTGGTATCCCCCGTCCCCTTGACGCACCGAAATGCTTGATCGGCGTGCCGGATCGGGCGCAGCACCCAGCGCATAGATGAGAAACCATCCATACCGCATGAAATTGCGCGCGATACGCAGATACGTCTCGTCGTCGCCATCACTGAGCGACACGTTATAGTGCACCCCACAGAACAACTGCTTTCGGTGCCCGTATCGCTTCGCTAATCCCTCGCGATACGTTCGCGCCGCACGGCCCAACTCACCATCGCGATACCGAGCGATCTCGATCGCATCCTCTGAAATCGTTTCGGGAGGAAGCGAAGAAGGCCAGAACAGTTCGCCGTCGCTGGCACACTGCATCTGGACGATGCGCGAGAGCGCCAACGCCTGGTCGTAAGTGGCTTCGGTACCGACAACCGGTTTCGTAATAACTTCTATCTGCTGTTCGGCATAGTCGACGGTAATATGCGGATTGTCGAGTTTGTCTCCGTATACCTCAGGGTGCGGAGTCGTCGCAATGGCGCCCACCGAGGTGACGCGTAATCCCTCGCGCTCTATGCCGACCTCAATGTGGGAGTGTTCACCCATTGCGGGATACCCGTCTCGTTACCGGGAACGACGACGTGGTACGCGCTTTGCTTCTTTGGCGTTCGCCTCGGTTCCTGCAGTACCCTTCGATGCGACCGCCGCGCGGCGTGTCTCGTTCGTGCGCTCAGTATTCGGGCGATCTTTGCGCGGCTTACGTTTGCGTTGCTGCCTTGACTGTTTGGACTCTTGCGCGCCTGTCTCGCTCTTCTTTTGGCCTGACCCGGCGCCTTTACCCGATGTCCGTGATGTTGTGCCCTCAACTGTTGCGGGCGCCTCTTTGCTTTGCTTTGAACGACGACGTCCTCCCCGCTTACGCTCTTTGCGTGCGGGCAATGTCGCCTCATCAGCGGCACCGCTCTCCCCCGCTCGTCTCTTGCGTGACTTCTTCGCGGTCTTGTCGCCGGAATCCTTATATGTGATGGGAAGCAGCGTGAGCGCGTCATCGATGGCATCAGCCGTATCGAGTTCCGCAAACGCTTTCTTAGTAATCTCGCAGGGCTTAGGACCTTCCGCAGAATCACCGGGAGTGCCGCAACATGTTCCGTCGACTCCGTGCCCCTGGCATTTTTTGCCCAACTTGCAGCTGATAAGACTAAGGGGGACATCGAGTATATCCGCCCTGATGTCCTCTTCGTTTTTGAAGCGGAGCTTGACGATCTCGCGCAAGGCATCGAGCTCGATAACCTCACCATCGCCTTTCGGTGTTTGAATCACGGCGCCCTTCTTCGGCGCGCGTTTCGCAAAATCCTGATAGGCATCGACCTCATAGCGCAAGCAGCACATCAGCCGACCGCACGCTCCCGATATCTTCGTCGGGTTCGGCGGCAACCCCTGGGCTTTTGCCATGCGGATGGAGACCGGCTCGAAATCGCCGGAGAAGCGAGAGCAACAAAGCTCATCGCCGCATCTGCCCAATCCGCCCACCATGCGCGCCTGGTCGCGCGAACCCATCTGACGCATGTCGATACGCTGGTGGAAATGATTTGCCAAATCCTTGACGAGCTGCCTGAAGTCAACCCTGTGCTCGCTCGTGAAGTAGAAGACGATCTTGTCGCCTCCAAACAGATATTCGATATCGATCGGCTTCATATCAAGCTCGTTTTTTGCTATCAATTCCCGAAACGGTTCGAGTGCCTCTTTTTCCTTCTCGCCTAATTCGAGAGCGTACTCTAAATCTTCTTGAGTCGCGATGCGGATGACTGAGGTGAGTTCCTCCTCAAGCTCGCTCGCATCGATTTCGCGCATCTCTTCGCGGACGACACCCATCTCTTCGCCGCGCTCGGTCTTTACTATGACGACATCGCCCTCACTGGGCTCTGTTCCGTTTGTCTCGAACCAAAGGGTCTTCAGATATCTGAGACCCACCCCTACTACCTGTGGCATGAAAACACCTTCCGTATATCGAACAGCATCACCTCAAGGGCGAGCCGCGGATCAACATGTGCGTCAGCGCGCACCGCCGCTCTCTGCACCGCATCTAAGCACCGGGCAACCTCGGCAGGCGCAAGTCGCGCACCAATAACCTTACTATCTTCCAAGACATCTCGGTTTGTGGCAAGTGTCTCCTTACCAACCGACATAATAACAACATCACGCAAAACGCTTGTGAACACGGTGAATACTTCGCGCATACACCGGTGTTGATAAGCGGTCAGCTGGCGTTTTTGCGCTTTTCCCAGCTCTGTCAGAGCACCCCGCGAAAGAAAATCCGCAGACGTGAGCGCATCCTGCTCTTGGGTCTTACGCATTTCATCAAGAGGCCCGGTCACCTTCTCGATGATTCTTTTCGCGCTCTCGATGACTTCCCTGTCATCCATCTCGGCCAGATTCTGAAACGTGAAAACGACCTCGCTCCTCGTATTTTGACGAGCAACGCTGTTGATGTAATCCTGCGCATCACGCAATGAATTCCCGCACGCGGCCAATGCATTACGCGCATCGTTTTCGCTGCATCCGGTCCGCGAGCAGAGCACATCGATCATCGTTTGTTCGGCGAGTGGCTTGAACCGTACGATCTGACAGCGCGACCTGATCGTTGGAATGATAGTTCCCAAACTGTGGGCGAGCAAGATGAATGTCACGTTGTCAGGCGGTTCTTCAAGTGTCTTGAGAAACGCGTTAGCCGACGATTCGTTGAACTGGTCGACCGCATAGAGGATGTACACCTTGTGATTCGCCTCGACCGGAGCACGTGAGACCTGATAGATGATATCTCGTATTTGATCGATGAGGTATCCCGTCGCACCGATCGGCTCGATTATCTGAACATCGGGATGGATGCCTTTCGCAATACGGCGACAGGTATTGCACGTTCCGCATGCGGATGAGTCGCACATCAGTGATGATGCCAACCCGTAGGCGGCTTGAGTCTTGCCCAGCCCAGCGGCACCCACGAACAGGTACGCATGGCTGAGATGCTCGCGCTCAAGCATACGCGTGAGCGTTCCTACGACTTCGTCTTGTCCAATCAAATCATCAAACACGCTCAAGCACCTCACGCACAAATGCCTCTATCTCGCTGCGTACGATCTCTCTGTCACGATTGCCGTCAACTATTCGAATCCTTTCGGGGTTCTGCTCTGCAAGAGCGAGAAATCCCTGGCGCACCGCTTCATGAAATGCGATGGGCGCCGATTCAAGGCGATCGGGCTCCTGATCATCGGATGCACGCGCAAGTCCGACCTCGACCGGCACATCGACAATCAACGTGCGATCGGGCACCACTCCCCCTGTTGCACTCATGTTCAGGTTTTCGATGACGCTTAGATCGATGCCGCGGCCGTACCCCTGATATGCCGTCGTCGAGTCGTAGAACCTATCGCATAGCACGATAGTTCCCCTCTCAAGCGCCGGCTTGATGACCTCATCGACGATCTGTGCGCGCGCAGCTTCATAGAGATGGATTTCACACCGAGGACTCATGCCCTCATTGTCACGCGAGAGCAGTATTTCGCGAATCGCCTCACCCACGCGTGTTCCGCCTGGTTCACGCACAACCAGCACATCGTATCCCTGATCGCGAAGTGCCTGCTCGATCGCCTCGATATGCGAGGATTTACCGGCTCCTTCACCGCCCTCAAACGTTATCAATAATCCTTTATTCATCATTTCTTACTATAGCGCAAGAAATCGCTTCGGCGCCTCTTCGTACCAATCCGTACCCTGGACGTCGAGCGCAACGAATACGGGGAATTCATCCAACTCCAGCCTTATCAGCGCTTCGGTTCCCAGCTCTTCGTAGGCGACCACTTCGGCATCGGTGATATGTCGTGCGAGAAGTGCCGCGATACCTCCCACCGCCCCAAAGTAGATACCGCCGTTGCGCTTGCATGCGTGCGCAACCGCATCGGTTCTCGACGCTTTGCCAAGCGTACCCTTGATACCCGCGTCCATAAGTTCGACCGTCGCCCCATCCATCCGATGAGCGGTCGTTGGACCGACACTCCCGACGGGACGTCCACCGCGCGGAGGAGTGGGGCCGGCGTAAAACAGCATCTGACTCTCAAGATCATACGGAAGGTGTCCTCTGTCGCGCAACTCTGCGACAAGCCGCTTGCACGTCGCATCGCGCACCGTATAGATCGGACCGGTTAGCGTGCACTCATCCCCCGCGCGCAACAAGCGCGTATCATCGCACACAGTCCCGTCCGCAACTTTGCGAATCTCGATAAAGCGTTTATGGGAATACGCGCTGCTCATACCGTCACTCGCCTTCGCCGTCACCTTGTGCGGGGACAAAGATCGTTCGGCTTCTCAGCGCGCTGCACCCGATGTTGATGGCGACGGGTAGTGCCGCGATGTGTGAGGGCGCGGTGTTTATCAGCACCCGCAGAGCGGTCGTATTGCCACCTAGTCCCGCAGGTCCTCTGCCCGTTGTGTTCACCGCAGAAAGGAGCCGTTGCTCAAGTTCTGCAATCGCAGGATTGGGATGAATCTCTTCGAGATTGCGCAGGAGCGCCTTTTTGCTGAGCCCGGCAACCTTATCGAACGTCGATCCGATGCCGATACCTATTACAAGCGGAGGACATGCCATTGATGCCTTCTCATTGACCAGATCGATGAGTTCCTTCTCGATATCATCGACACCCTGCGCCGGACTGAGCATTATGACACGAGAAGCGTTATCGCTTCCCGCACCCTTAAGCATCACCGAAACTCGCACGCCTGGTGTCTTGTCCTGGTAATCCGCATCTTCAGGCGACGCGGAGAGCATGAGGGGGCATGTGCCTGAATCAGAAAGGAAACTATATGAAGGCGGAGCCAAACTCTGCAGCGCGCCAGTAGAGTCAATGGAAGTATCGAGTGCGTCATCGCGCGAAGCCCTTGGCATAGCCTTCGTATAGCTTCCTTTCCATGCCACAATCTCTACAAACACCGGCGTATTGTCCTTCGTATTCGCCCGATCGAGCAGCGCGTCTTTGACGAGGCTTGCACGAAGACCTTTGTCCTCCCACACTTGCCCTGTAACCGCGTCAAGCTCGCGCTGAATATCCCCCACCAAAGAGACTTCGGGATCGACCTCGATAAGCACCCACACCGTTCCCGTGTCTTGGCACAGAGCAACATCGTCTCGTTCAGCGATTCGAGCATTTTCAATGAACTGGTCGAGGATGCGCCCTGCAGGCTCGTACGTTT
>Ga0209737_10002537_pt1 | contig 12796 bp, 12 predicted proteins | sample TergutCu122P3_FD_187284 | JGI IMG/M metagenome (GOLD analysis project Ga0209737, IMG submission 187284) | Cubitermes ugandensis P3 segment gut microbial communities from Kakamega Forest, Kenya - Cu122 P3 (SPAdes) (version 2) | ecosystem: Host-associated > Arthropoda: Insects > Digestive system... | reverse complement strand
CAACCTGCTTTCTATTTTAGAATACCGCTGATTAAAATGTCACCGTCAAAATTCTGTGTTTCTATTTCTTGTAATTTAACAGGATTTCCAGCGGAAAGAGGATTTTCCAAGCACAATCCGTCCTTTCCGCCGCCGAAGATTTTGGGGGCGTAAAACAAAAAAAGCCGATTTGTTGATTGTGTTTCGAGTGCCGTAGTGATAAGTTTTGAGCCGCCTTCAAGCAAAATCGAATCGATTTGTTCGCTGCCGGCAATTTCTAAAAATGATAAAAACGAGTTTTTGTAGTCGCTTTCTCCGGTAGCCCAGATTTCAACGCCGTCGTCTGCTGTTTTTTTGTATTTTTCTTTCGAGTTTAGCACTATTATTGTTCTTGTATCTTTTGCGTTATTTCTAAAAAATGTATTTTGTCCGATGTTTTCGTCTGACGAAAAAACAATTCTCACAGGATTTATAGCACCTTCTATTCCGCGCACCGTAAGTTTTGGGTCATCTGCCAAAAGCGTATTTTTCCCGACGGCGATTGACGTGTAAATTGAGCGCAGGTAATGCGTGTAGAAGAGTGATTTTTCGTTTGTTATCCACTGCGATTTTCCGTGAATATCGGCGATTTTGTTATCAAGAGTCAAAGCAAGTTTTGCCGCGACAAAGGGCTTTTTGTTTTTTATATACCAAAAAAAATCTTCATTCAGGCGGATTGCTTCTTTTTCTAAAAAACCTGTCGCGACTTCTATTCCGGCTGCTTGTAATTTTGCGATTCCCTGTCCGGAAACTAATGGATTTGGGTCTAAGCACGCAACAAAAACTCGTTTGAAACCCGCTCGAATTATCGCGTCCGTGCATGGTGGTGTTCGTCCGTGATGACAGCAGGGTTCCAGCGTTACGTATAAATCCGCGCCGTTGCACAACTCGCCGGCGTTGTTTATCGCATTTATTTCCGCGTGATTTTTACCGACGGCTGATGTCGCTGCACTGCCGACAATTTTGCCGTCACGCACGACAACCGCTCCCACAGCGGGATTCGGTGCTGTTTTGCCTTTTACGCTTCTTGCGCAGTCAAGCGCTTTTTTCATAAATTCCATATTCATAATGCAGAAAATAATATTTGTACCCGAAAATATCGGCGGATAAGGTATAAAAAAAGTATTTTTAGGCGAAAATTGGATTTTATGGAGAGTGGTTATGAAAGAAAATACAATGAGAAGCGATTCTTATGCCTGTATAAATATGGGCGAAACCTACACCGATTTGGGGCGTTATGAAGAAGCGATAAAATGGTATGAAAAAGCGATTGCGATAGATGCCGAAGACAGTTATGCCTATTATTGCATGGGAAGTTCTTACCGCAAACTCGGCAATTTTTCGCGAGCGTTAGAATGTCTTATCAAAACAATCCAAATAAATCCCGACGATGGAAACGCTGCTTTGGAAATCGGCGAATCGTATCTCAGCATGGGCGATTGCGTAAGCGCCGACGAATGGTTTAACGGAGCGATTGAGCGTTACAAAAAAGCAGTTCAGGAAATTACCGATGATGATAAACTTTATGCAAATATGGCAAATGCTTACTGCAAACTCCAAAAGGAAAAAGAGGCGTTAGAGGCGTTAAAAAAGGCGGTTAATATAAATCCGGGCAACATTGATGCAAGAACGGCTTTGGGTGAATTGAAAAAGATGGTAGAGGGAAACGATAGCAAAAAAAATGAAGTTAAAAGCAGTAAAAACACCGAAACAGATGTAATTAACGAAGAAAAATTGAGAGGTTTTTTCTCGGATTCGGTAGAAAAAAGCAGCAGTAACACAATATATGCAGGAAACGAATCGCTTTCTGAAATTTTTGCCGAATTAGACACATTCGTAGGTCTCAACAGCGTAAAAAAAGAGGTTTTAACCTTGATAAATTTCATTGAAGTGCAAAATTCACGCGCTGATTTGGGGCTTAAAACATCTCCTATTTCGTATCATCTTGTTTTCACGGGAAATCCGGGGACGGGTAAAACCACAATTGCAAAAATGCTCGGAAAAATTTACAAAAATTTGGGGATTTTGCAGAACGGCACACTTGTTGAAACCGACAGAAGCGGACTTGTCGGCGAAAAACCCGGACATTCGACCGAAAAGGTAAATAAGATTGCAGACAGCGCAATCGGAGGAATTTTGTTTATTGACGACGCCGTTTCGCTTTACGACAGAAAAAACGATTTCGCTAAAGAGGCAATTTCGGCGCTGGTAAAAAAAATGGACTCCGAAAAAAACAAATTCGTCTTGATTTTGGCAGGACAAACCGCTGAAATGACTAATTTTATGGAAATGACTCCCGCGCTTTCCGCAAGATTTAATCGTTACATCGAATTTCCCGACTATACGCCCGATGAAATGTTGAGAATTTTCTCAAAACATTGCGTTGAATTAGAATATAACTTGACGGAAGCGGCGGAATTAAAACTTCGCGATTTATTCAAAAATGTTTATGCAACTCGCGACCAAGCGTTCGGAAATGCGATTTTTGTCCGCAATGTTTTTGAAAAAACAATTGAAAAACAGGCGAACAGAATTGTTAAATTCTCCAAACTTACCAAAGAAATATTAACGGTTATAGAAGCGGACGATATTCCGGGGAGTTAATTAAGACGAAATTTGCGATTAAAGATGCTCCAGCAACAATTTCTTCATCATTGTTTCGTAATTATCGTATTCGTCGGGCGATTCGTATGAAATGGAAGTCAAAATGTGCTTTTCGCTGTCGATAGTGTTTTCCGTTTTCTTCAAAACCGTCTCTAAGCCGTTTTTTCCGGTCATCGGGAGAATGATTACGGCAAAATCCTTATCGCGAATTTTGAGGTAGCCGAAAAGGTCTAAAGTACGAAAGATTTTTGCAAATGAAAGCGCTAAACTTTCCGCAATCGTAAGTGTGGTTTCCGTTGTATTTGCGTTTTTTTCCGAAATCATCATTATAGAGAACGGATTTTTATGCCGTTTGTATTCTTCAATGTAGTGTTTTGTAAAATGAATTGTTGTTTTCGGCGGTAAAATCGGCAAGTCCTTTTTTTGTTCCAACAGTTTTCTCTGCCTGCTGACGGTTCCCAAAATCTCCGCAATTTCGGTGGCTGAAAGATTAAATTTTTCGCTGAAATGCAAAAGCGATTTTTTGTAAATATCCGTGTCTTCGCCGCTTCCTGTGCTTGCTACTTTTGTAAGCATTTTTACAATAGCGTCCTGCGTCAAACTTTCGGCATTTCCCAAAGTATTTACAAGCCATTCGTTTTTCAAATGTTCAAGCGTTTTTGGGAATTTTTCCATTAATTCCTTTTGAATTTGGTTTGCCGTGTCAAATTGGACTCCGTTTTCCTTGAGTTTTTCGATAAGCCCGCTATTTACCGACGAAATTACCGACGAAATTACCGAATGAACATCTCCGCCGATTTTTTGCAATCTTATTTTCTGCAAGGCGACATCGCGGCTGATACTGTCAAGCATTTTCGCCAGATAATCCGATAAATTCGTGTCAAAAAAATGCTGTTTTTGTATTTCCGCCGACTGCAAAAGCAATTTTACGCATTCTTGCGGATTTTGTGAAAATGCCTCAACTAATTCAGCCGGCTTTACTCCGAAATCGTCCGCTTTGTCGAAAATTTTTTCCACTGCTTTTTCTTCGCTGAATTTGTTGCCCAATTCCATAACGAAATCCAAATAATCCGAAACGTTTAAGCCCACTTCGAGCATTGCGTTTTTGATTTGCGGAAGCAGCAGATGAAACACTTCTTTCGACGGGTCGAGCCGTTTTATTACCAAAACAAGTTTTTTGACGGAAAATTTATTCTGTTTGATTTCACTTTTTATTATTTCCAAAATAGCGTTGATTGTCATTTTGTCGATTTCCGAAATAACCTTTTCTTTTTCGCCGTCTTTTTGGTCTTTGAAAAGAAATTCCGCGCTTTTTACGATTTTTGATACATCAACAAGCGAATTGAACAGCGAATCGTAATCAATTTCACCGGAATTATTTTGCTCTTTTATTTTATATTTTATGGAAGTTAATTCGTTGTTTACAAAGTCAAAATCACGAATTTGCGAAAATGAGTCGCCTTCAATCGCAGTTCTGAGGTTAAAAAGTTTTTCCAGATGTGAAATAGCGTTTTTCGGCGTTTGTGTTGTCTGCGGAATCGTTTGCGTAACCGCAAAACTATCGGTATAATCCGATTCTTTTATGACTATTTCATCTGCTCCGACGACTTTATCGCCTTTTGAAACCTTTTGGAAAGTTATGTAATTCAGCACGATTCCTTTTTCGTTTTTTCGCGTCAGAATATCCTGAATTTTATCGGCAGTCAGTTTGTTTTCAAGCGCGTAAATAAAAATTTCAATGAAATTCATAACGCTTTTAACCGAAATGCCGTTCATAAACGAAATGGATTCGATTTGCAATCTTTCAAAATCCTGCATAAATCGCGAATGACTTATTTTGTTATCGACAAGCCATTTTTCCATATAAAACGATTTTCCCGATTTAATAAAGGTAAGCAACGAATTTCCACAATTTACGGACGATATTTTTTTACACAACTCCGTAGCCGCATTTTCGGTTGACGGGTGGCTTGGGCTGAACATTTTTGCGTTTCCGAAGAGGATATTTATAGACATGGCAATGGACTCGGCTTCCGTTTTCGGTAAACTCGTTGCTGATAAATCCGTGTTTTCAAAATATCTGCTCATTTTGCTATTGTACTCTCCAAATATTTTAGTTCATACAGAAACTCATCTGCACTAAAATACCTTTTGTCCTTATCCGTCGCAAGGGCTTTTTCCAAAATTGGTGTAAAATATCTATAATTCACAGGAAGTATTTCGTCAATGTCCATAATAAAAAACGAATCAGGGTCCATTGCTTTTCTACGCACGATGTCTTCCGGGCTTTCATTTCGGCGCGGAATATCGCCGGCAATCATTTTTAGCATGGTCATTCCCATGGAATAAATGTCGGCTCTTTCGTCAAGTGCTTTGCCGCGCGCCTGTTCTGGCGAAATATAAACCGGACTTCCGACAATGGCGTTTATATCGAAAGCATTTTCGTCGTTTTGTGAAAACGCAATCCCGAAGTCACAGAGAAACGAACGTCTGTCTTCCGTTTCTTCCACCAGAATATTCGACGGTTTAATATCACGATGGATAATATCCTGGCTGTGAGCATATTTCAAAGCGTCCAAAATTTGCATGCTTATCTTGAAAATATCGCTTGCAGACAACACTCTTTTATCGGGAATCGGGTGTTTTTTTCGATTTAATATTAAGGTGTTCAAATTATCACCCTTTACAAGTTGAACAACCTGATAGAACAAGTCCTGCGTCTCGCCGACCTTGTAAATCTGGACAATATTCGGGTGTGTCAGCCCTGCAATCGTTCTTGCTTCTTCCTCAAATGCCCGCAGTTCACTCATGTTTGTAATAAGCGTTTTGGGCAAAATTTTTACCGCTACCTGCCGCTTGAGCGTCGTCTGAAATCCCGCACACACAATCCCTTTGTGTCCGCGTCCGATTTCTTTCAAAATTACCACATCGTCCAAATTTGTACCGATAAGTGATGTTAAATCAAATTGAGCCATATTTTTCTTCCTTTTTATGATAAAGTGTTAATAGTGAAGATATTTTCCCCGGTTGCGCCCAGTTCATAGTGCCTTCCATCTTCGACATTAATAAATATTCTTCTATTTTCGGATTGGAAAAATCAGTGAAGATTTTTTCCGCTGTTTGTTTGTCAAAACAGGGTATAAATGCCTGCAATGATTGATTCGCCTGCCATTTGTCGGTAAATATTTGCGGTTTGAATTTGTTTTTTCCATACGCTTCCCAAACTATTTTGTAGGGAGCGTAATTATATTTTCCGACACCGAGCATTGCCCACCAAATTCCGCGCTTAATTTGCGTTTGAATAATGGTTCCTTTTCTGTTTATCAATTTTTCTTTGTTTTTTTCAAGATATTCCGCAAGAAAAGGTTCTTTTTCTATTTCGTGTTTTGAAAGCGGTTTACCGGTATTTTTATCGTAAGGCAACAATACCCATTTTGACGGATTTTTTTCATTTTTTTTGAAATTTGCGGAAGTAATAAGCGGATAAACATATTCGTCGGGCAGTTTGAATTTGTTGTTTACAAAGCAAAAATTTCCGTCGATTTGTTTGTATTCGTTAAAAACAAATACGCCGACAGCGCCGCAGGGGTTTATTCCCTGACGGGGTTTTGAGTATTGCGGAATTTTAATTTGCGGAATTTTTATCGTGTTCTTATTTTTTTCCGTTATTAAAAACGCTTCGCCGCTTTTTGGCGAAATAGCGTTATATTTTTTCCAGTTGTTTTCTTCAAAACGATAATACGGCACAACATTCGAGATTGTTTTTTCCTTGATAAAACACGCAAGTCCGTGGCGAGTAGCGATATTCTCAAAAACGGCAAGATTATCAAAATCATAAATGGAATCAAGCGAATAATATTTTTCGTTCGCATTAAATTTTCTGAAATTCATGTGAGTGTTGCCGTTCAAAAACAGCGACAAAGGCAGAAAAAACACCGCTTTACCTTTGTTTTTCAAATTATTTATTATTGATTTTTGAATTATCAACGCTGCAATATCAATTCTTGAGCCGCCGAGCAGCAGATTCTTCGGATTTGGAGTTAAATTATATTCTCTAAAATATTTTTTTGTAAATTCTTTATATTCGTTCGGTAAATCAACAAAATTACACCAAGGCGGATTTCCGAACAAAATATCAAATTCACGGTTATCGAATAAAAGAAAATCGCTGTTTGTGAAATTTTTGCTCATATCAATTCCGAAATGGTTTTGGAATTTGAAAATCGCTTTTTTATAATATGTCTTGTTAATTTCGTTTCCGAAGAGGTTTTTAATCGGTAGATTTTGTATTTCCGCACCTTTTTTTATTGCAGATTCAACAAGCGAGAAAAGCAAATTTCCTTCGCCCATTGTCGGGTCAAAAACGGACTTCCCGTTAAGCCAGGCATCAAGCAAATCATATTTTTCGACAGCAAATTCCGCCCACTTTAATGGGGTAAAAATATCGCCTATCGTAAAATTCATTTTCAAAAAAACTCCTGTTTGGTTAAATGGTCGCCAACCCTTTACTCAATAAATATAACATACAAAAGTTAATTTCGCAATAATATAAAAAAAACCTTGATTTTTTATCAAAAAAAACGTATTTTGCGGGCGGAAAGGTGGCAGAGTGGTCGATTGCGGCGGATTCGAAATCCGTTGTAGGACTTGTTTCTACCGAGGGTTCGAATCCCTCCCTTTCCGCCATTTTTTTTCGCGGGAATATACTATGACGGAAAACATCAAAACCGTATCTGCGGCTGAGAGCATTTTGGAATTTATGAGCGAAAATTCCGTCATTCAGGCGGAGTTGCAGAAATTCCTTGAAGAAATGAATGCGATAGACATTGCGGAAGCATTTGAAGCGCTTGACGAAGAAAAGGCAATTCAGTTATTCAAACTTCTGCCTCAAAGCATAGCGTCCGAAGTTTTTTCATACTTCAGCCCAGAAAAACAACAGGATATTGTCGAATTACTTCCCGATGCCGAAGTCGGAAAAATTGTCGGCGGATTGTTTGTCGATGACGCCGTCGATTTTGTCGATGAAATGCCGGAAGGACGTATTGAGCAGGTTTTGCAGAATGTCGAAGAAGAAAAACGTGAGGCGATAAATCAAATTTTGCAGTATCCCGACAATTCCGTCGGCAGCATAATGACCACCGAATTCGTGTATTTGGAGGAAAATTCTACGGTCAAAGAAGCGTTTAACATAATAAGAACAAAGGGCTTAAACAAGGAAACGATTTATACCTGCTATGTTATCCGCCGTGACGGACACCGCAACAAAATACTTATCGGTGTGGTTTCCGCAAAAACGCTGATGTTGTCTGACCCGCACGAAAAAATTTGCGATATTATGGACGATAATTTTATTTGCGCGCTGGCAAACGACAACAAGGAAGAAACCTCCGCAGTTTTCAGAAAATACGAACTTCTTGTGCTTCCCGTTGTTGATGAAGGAATGCGGCTTTTGGGAATTGTTACCATTGACGACATCGTTCAGGTTATTGAGCAGGAATACACCGAAGACATAGAAATAATGTCCGCTCTTAATCCGTCGGAAACTCCGTATATGAAAACGGGGATTTTTCAACAATCGAGAAACCGCATTTTATGGCTTATATTTTTAATGCTTTCCGCGACGATTTCGGGTGTAATAATAACGGGATTTGAAGATGCCATAGCGGTTTTACCTCTGCTTGTCGCGTTTATTCCGATGCTTATGAATACGGCAGGAAGTGCCGGCTGTCAATCATCGACGCTTGTTATTCGAGGGCTTGCGCTCGGAGAAATCCGCATCGGCGATATTTTGAAGATTTTGTGGATTGAAATTCGTGTTGCCGTTTTGTGCGGACTTATTTTGGCGCTTGTGAATTTTGTTCGGGTCTATTTTATGAACGACAAGGATTACAAACTCGGTATAACCGTTTCCGTCAGTTTAATCGCCACGGTTATAGTCGCGAAAGCCGCGGGCTGTGTTCTTCCTATTATCGCAAAAAAACTGAAATTTGACCCTGCTCTTATGGCTGCTCCGTTTATTACAACCATAGCCGATGCTGTTTCACTTATAATTTATTTTTCGATAGCGAAAATGATTTTGGGTATATGATTCAACGGATTTCGTCCCATTGCGAAAATTTTATGTCCGTGTAATAGGCACTCAATATTTCCCTGAAATTTTGCCCTGCGCGCGAACGTCCCAATGCCCCGTTTTGGCATAATCCGATTCCGTGTCCGAAGCCGGAACCCGTTGCTATTACCTGCGACCCCTGAATTTTTATGTCAAATCTCGCGCTTCTCAAAATTCCTTCATCATTTGTCGGACGGCGCAAAACGAAGCGCACTCTGTCTCTTCCGTAATAATATGTGCCTCTGTCGGAAACGACTTTCAAACTTGCGACACGTCCGCTTGGTGTTCTTGATTGAACGCTGAGCGATTTTACAGTTCCGTCAAAGGGCGTTTCTCCCGATGTCTGGCGGGAATATTTTTGCAGAATTTGTGAAAATTGCTGAATAGTCCAGGTTTCTCGCCACGAATACGTGTTTGCGTGCCTGCAAAATGACTCGCCGTTTTCGCGGGTATCGTTTCTTGACACGAGCGAAGGGTTTGGGCTACTGTTCCATACCTCATTGACTGCGGCGGTTTTTCCTGCGCAAGTGGCGTGGTAAAATGCGTCCAAAAGCAAGCCGTTTGCTCCGAGCATCACAATTCCTTTTGTGGACACGATTGCCGAATCCGAAAGTTTGTATTCGGGATTTGCGCCGCCGTAAACCTGGTCGGAAACCGTCGGCAGCAGGTCAAATTCTCTGCTATTCATTCTCAAAACCCTTGCAAGTGCATAAGTTCTTGCGGCAACTGCCTGCGCTTTTAACGCCTCAAAGTCGCTTTCCGGACGAACACCGATTTCAAGCGGCACAACGCCTCGCAAATAATCTTCGACATCTACGTAATTTATTATGGAAAAGCCCTGTTTGTCGCCCGTAAAGATTATTCCGCCGCGATATTTTTTGTCGCCGTCAGAAAAACATTCGGTTGCTGAGCCTGTCGAAGCAGTCGAAGCACCGGAAACAAATGAAAGCGTGCAGGGGAGTGCTATTTCAGCCGAACGTCCGAACGCCGAAATTTGAACGGTGTTTTCATCGACGAATAAAATATTTAAGTTACCGGACGAAATGCCGATTCTGAGAGTTTTGGAAACAATATTTACTTTTCCGTGAATAAAAATATTTCGCGACGAAAGGTTTTTGTGCAGCAAAACCCGCACTTTTCTTTCGGCTGCTTCGACTGCTTCGACAGGCTCAGCAACCGAAGGGGCGGTTTTGGTTTCTGCGGGCGGTGTTTTGGGTGCTTCTTCGGCTATTTCGGCAACAGAATTTGTCTCGCTGGCTGAATTTTCTTCGGTTGCTGAGCCTGTCGAAGCAGCCGAAGCATCAACACTCTTAAATTCCGTGGTTCTCGACGGGCGGGCAGCCGTATTTTGCACGGAGCAAGACGATAAAAGGAAAATGAGCAATAAAAGCGGCAGGGTTTTCATCTGTGCTCTTTTGCGATTTTCTTGAGTTTGCCGGAAATCAGCGTTTTTTTCAGCGGGTCGATTTTATCTATAAACAAAATACCGTCTAAATGGTCTATTTCGTGCAGAATTGCCCTTGCCAAAAAACCGGAAACATTTTCAAGAAGCGTTGGTTTCCCGTCCGGCGAAAAGTTTTTTAAGTTTATTGTCATCGGACGTTTCACGTTTGCGCGAATGTCGGGAATGCTTAAACAGCCTTCGCTGTCTGTCTGTTCTTCTTCGGACTGCCAAACTACTTCGGGGTTTATCAGTATAATCGTTTCCTTGTCGGTATTCGGCACATCGACTACCGCAACTCTTATATTTCTTCCCATTTGCGGAGCGGCAAGTCCTGCGCCGTCGTATTTATACATCAAATTGCGCAGGGTTTCGCAGTATTCAACTAATTCCTTGTCGAAAACTTCAACGTTATCGGACTTTTTCCGCAGGATTTTCGAGCCGTAAATTTCCAAATTTTCAGACATTTTTAACTTTCGGTTTTCGTTGTATCATTAGTCGGATTTACATTGGAAATCGAAGCCGAAAGAACGGTCATAGTTGCTTTTTCGTCGATTTTAATGACAACTTTATTATTATCCAAAATTTTATGCACGGTTCCGCAAATACCTGCAAGAGTTACAACTTCATCGCCTTTTTTAAGAGCAGCACGCATTTTGTCCAACTCTTTCTGCTTCTTCTGCTCGGGTCTAATCATAAAAAAGTAAATCACCACAAAAAACAAAAGCATCATCGGAAGCAAACTCGCCATTCCGCTTCCCGTCTGCATATCCTGCGCAAACGAAGCAGTAGCCAAAGCCAAAATAATCGCAAAGATTTTCATAAAACACTCCAATAGTTAAAATTTTCGATGTAAATATACTATTTTCCCGCTCTCCACCGCCATATTATTCGTAATGTTTCCACATACTTATTATTTTCACAATTTTTTCACTTTCGATAACTTCATAAACAAGGCGATGTTGAATATTTATTCTTCGGGAATACGCACCGCTGTAATTTCCAACAAGTTTTTCGTATCTCGGTGGTGTTTGAAACGGATTTTCACGAATTATATTCAAAAGTTCTTTAGTTTTTTGATAAAAAGGTGACTTTTTAATAATTTCGGCATCTTTAATTGCGTCTTTTGTGTAAAATATCTGATAATTCAAAAATTTATCTCGCTTTCATGAACACATTCCGAAATAGGTGTGTTAAGTCCTCTTAATATTTTTTTTCTCGTAATGGGATTTCTTGACAAATAAATTGTTTCTTCATAATTGCGCCAATATTCCGAAGAAATCATAACCATTGATTTCTCATTGCCGATAACAAATATCGGCTCATAATCGTTTTGAATCGTTTCAAAAACTTTATCAAAGTTCCTTTTAACATTTGTCGCTGTCATTGTCAGCATAATTTACTCCTTATTTTCCACATAAAATACTATTTGCCACAAATAAAAAGAAAGAAAAAAACTCCCCACTTTTCAGCAGAGAGTTTTGGAATAATCCAAACTGTAAATTATTTCCAGTTTGGAACAAGTGCTCTGAGTTCTGCGCTGCCAGTACGAACATCTATTTCGTTAATTACAATAGATTGTCCTATTGCCGCTCTACCCAAAGCTTTGTGCAAACGTGCATCTGCATTAAAAGCAGTCGCACTGGCGGTCGGAACTGCAAATGTAAAATACTGAGAGTAAGGGTCTTGGTCAAACCCTAACGCTCCCCAAGTAGCAGTAGTTATTGTTGCTGTTGCTGGTGCCGCTGTAGGGGTTCGAGCAGTGATTAGAAGAAACGTGTCTTGTTCTGCTTTGTAAGCAGCCTGCATTCTTGAAATGCTACCCAAAATCTGCGGACCCTCACTCGCCTTTGCTTTGTTGGTCGCAGCCATCATTCTCGGTATTGCTACCGCCGCTAAAACTCCGATGATGACGATTACCACCATCAATTCCACTAATGTAAAACCCTTCTTGCTCATAACTAACTCCTTTGTTAAAGTTGAACAAGTCATTTTGTTGTTTATGAAACCCTGCACTATGCAGTTGCTTCCTATATTAACGCTATTTCCGCTCCCAACTTTAGGAGGTGGTTTTTGAACGCTTTTGCTCAAAAAAAGAGCGAAAACAGCGTATATGTTTTGAAAAATTGAGATGTGAATTTTGAAATACTTGTGTTTGTTTTATAAACACAGAATGCACACTTCAATTTCCCGCTATATTAAATATTTACACTTTGGGGCGACTGGCTTGCCCGACGATAAAAAATTCATTACAGGGAAAGAAGTGTGCCTTCAATTTAAACTGAAAGCACACTACCTCTACTTTCCTATCGATACTATTTGGTAAAACGCCAGTTCTTCCAAAGTGAAGAAAGTAAAGAAATAATGTGTTATGCTTTTCAAAGAGCCGTGTAAAAGGGCTGTAACCCTCTTTCATTACACATTATATGGCAATAAAAACCATTTGTCAATAGAAAAATTAAATATTTATTTATTTTTTCACAATTTTCCCAAAAAAAAGGGAGAAACTCTCGTTTCTCCCGCACATAAGCCGGCGACTACCTACTCTCCCAACTCAGAATCCCGAGCAGTACCATTGGCGACGATGAGCTTAACTTCTGTGTTCGGTAAGGGAACAGGTGTAT
>Ga0209737_10002536_pt1 | contig 12798 bp, 11 predicted proteins | sample TergutCu122P3_FD_187284 | JGI IMG/M metagenome (GOLD analysis project Ga0209737, IMG submission 187284) | Cubitermes ugandensis P3 segment gut microbial communities from Kakamega Forest, Kenya - Cu122 P3 (SPAdes) (version 2) | ecosystem: Host-associated > Arthropoda: Insects > Digestive system... | reverse complement strand
GAGGCAGTACGCGAGGCAATCCACAACGCCATAGCACACAAGGATTACACAGGCGGAACGCCTATTCAAATCAGCGTTTACAAAGACAAAATTATGATTTGGAATTACGGACAACTACCCGAAAATTGGACGATTGAAAAACATTGCAGGGCAAACATTCGTCCGCGCCTCACAATCCCGATATTGCTAACGCCTTTTTTCGCATAGGCTACATTGAGGCGTGGGGTCGCGGTATTCGCAAAATGAACGAGCAATGTGCCGAAGCAGGCTTGCCACCGCCTTTGTACTATTATGCAAGTTCGGGTTTTTGGGTAGTTTTCCGCAAAGATATTTACAACGAGCAATCATTAAAAGAATTAGGCTTAAACGACCGACAGGTAAAAGCCGTTTTGTATGTGAAAGAAAAAGGGAAAATCACAAATAAAGAGTATCAAGAGATAAACAAAATATCAAGGCAAATGGCAACTAATGAATTGCACAATTTGACTAACTCATTTAAGTTGCTGGCTAACAAAGGTTATGGCGCGGGAAGTTATTTTGAATTAGTCAATTAGCAGTCATTTGATAGTCAATTCAGTCAATTATTGGTCAATTATAGAGTTGTGAATAATTGTATTGAATAATGGGGCAAAACGACCGATAAACAGCCGAAACGACCGATAAACGACCGATAAACAGCCGAAACGACCGATGCAAATGTATTTTATACAATTCAAATGTCGTGAATTTCGCGGAAAATGTCGCGGAAACGTCGGGAATGTCGCGGAAATGTCGTGAATATTTGCGTAGTAACTTGTTATGAAATCGCATAGGCGGGCAAAAAGCGGGCATTGCGGGCAACGAGCGGGCAAAAAGCGAGCCTTGCGGGCAAAAAGACGGAACTTTTCAGAGAACAAAGACAATAAAAGAAAGACGGATTTCGAGAAATGTACGGCATATAACGTGCAGTTTGGCAAGATAGCGGGTGTAACTCGCGAAAACCTTTGCGCAATTTTGCAGCATTTGCTCCCGTTTGAGCCTCAGTGAGCCCGCTACCTCGCCAAGCTGCCGACTCAGCAAAAGTATAAAATAATTTTCAATCTTTCCAAATGGTAAATTTTGTGCATGACAGGATTTGAGCCCTCAAAATAAAAATACAAAAAATCGCATTTTTTTTATTTTTCAAAAAAAACCTTTACTTTTGCGTTCAAAAAAACAGCAATCATGAAGAAAATTATCGTTATTCTTGCAATACTTGCACTTGCCGTGAGTGAAAAATCCATTGCTTGCACTTCGGCAGTTATTACGGGCAAAGCCACGCCCGATGGTCGTCCGTTGCTGTGGAAACATCGCGACACCGGATTTGAAAACAACCGGATGGTTTTTGCGCAAGGTTCAAAATACGCGTACATTGGTTTGGTAAACAGTTGCGATGTAAACAACCGCGAAATGTGGGCAGGAACAAACTGCGCCGGATTTTCCATTATGAACACCGCATCCTACAATTTGAAAAGTCCGGACGATAAAACAGATTTTCAAGACCGTGAAGGAATCATTATGCGAATGGCTCTTGAAGTTTGTGCGACGGTTGAAGATTTTCAGCATTTTCTCGACACCATCGCAAAACCACTTGGAATTGAAACAAATTTTGGTGTGATTGATGCCCGTGGTGGCGCAGCTTTTTTTGAAATGAACAATTTTGAGTACACCAAATTTGATGCTAATGATGCTGAAATTGCACCAAACGGCTATTTGATTCGCACAAATTTTTCATATTCGGGTCGCACTGACGAAGGAATGGGTTATATCCGCTACGAAACTGCCGTGCGTCTATTCAAAAATCATCCAACTCAACAATTTACGCCCGAATGGATTTTTTCATCTGCAACCCGTTCTTACTATCATTCGCTTTTGGAAATTGATTTAAAAACCTTGTATCCTATATTCGCAATCGACCAGGATTATATTCCCCGCAATAGCACATCGGCATCCATTGTTTTTCAAGGAGTAAAAAAAGGCGAATCGCCTGAGCGTACTACAACTTGGATTGCGCTTGGTTTTCCGTCAGCCTCTATTGTACTTCCGCTCTGGATTGCAGGCGGCGAACAATTGCCCGAAATTCTGACCCGAACTGCCGAGAGCAATCATGCGCCGCTTTGCGACAAAGTCATCGCGCTTAAACGGCAAACTTTCCCGATAACACGCGGAAACGGCAGAAGATACATGGATTTTTCATTCCTGTTCAATAAAAACGGAGATGGCGTAATTCAACAATTACAGCCTTTTGAAAAAGAAATTTTTGAAAAAACCCAGCAAAAAATCAATGAATGGAATGAAAACGGTTGGAGCGAACAAAACATTCAAGATTATTACAAATACTTGAACGACAAAGTTTTAAAAATTTATCGCGAATTGTTTGGATTGTAATATGTTGACTGTTTTTTTACAATCCCCTCTGTCTAACCGTTTCATAAATCAATATTCCTGCTGCAACCGAAACATTGAGTGATTCGATATTGCCCGAAATCGGAATTTTTACAATATTGTTGCAGAGGCGCAAATGTTCCGGTGCAATACCATCCTCTTCCGATCCGAAAACTATGGCTGTCGGCTCGCAATAATCGGCTTCGGTATAGCTTTTCGTTGCTTTTTCGGTTGAAGCAAAAAGATTTATACCCGAATTTTTCAGAAACACGAGTGCTTCGTACAAATTTTCTTCTCTGCAAACCGGAATGGACAGCAATGCGCCTGCCGAGGTTTTTATCGCATCCGAATTAATAGGTGCGCCACCTCGAGCCGGTACGATAATCGCGTCAACACCGGCACATTCGCAAGTGCGGGCAATTGCACCGAAATTGCGAACATCGGTAATTCCATCAAGCACTACAAGGAACGGATTGCGTCCTTCTTCGTATATTTGCGGAACTACGTCTTCCAACTTCTGATAGGTTACGGGCGAAATAAATGCAATAACGCCTTGATGATTTTTGGTGGTTATCAGATTCAGTTTTTCTGCCGGCACTTTTTGTACCGGAATCACCGTATCGCGCATCGCTGCAAAAAGTTCGCGACCTAATTCGCTCGTCATATCGCGACGAAGCAGGATTTTGTCAATATCTTTTCCGGCTTGAATCGCCTCGATTACCGCCCGAATACCAAATATCATTTCCTTTTCGGGACGGCGTTTTACTTTGTAGTTCTTCATATTTTTTCTTTTTGAGTCAAGAATCAAGAGTCAAAAGTCAAGAATTTGCATAGTCTTGATACTCGGTCGCTTAGCAGAGTCGAAGCGTAACTCTTCATTCTTGGTTCTTTTTTTCGCAAAGATACGGATATATCAGATAAAAAAACTACTTTTGCGGGACAAAAGAACAAATAAAATTATGAACAACATTTTCAAACATAAAGCCTTTTTTCGACTATTGGGTTTTCTTTTCATTTTTCATTTTTCATTTTTTCATTTTTCCTTCGCAAATCCGCCCGAAAGACCGCGTTTGGTAGTTGGTATCATGATTGATGGTTTGCAGCATAATCATATCAACGACTTGCAAGAACATTTCGTAACCGGTGGTTTGAACGTGATTTTTGAAAATAGCACAGTGCTCAAACAAGTGCGTTATAATATTGTGTCTGCCGGAAATGCTTCGGATGTGGCAACGATCATGACCGGAACAACGCCGAATTTTCACGGAGTTGCCGGAAATCAATTTTTCAACCGCCGAGCCGCACAGGAAGAATCTATTTTACACGACCCAAATGAAGTAGGCATTGGCACCTCGCACCGATTTTCGGCTCACCGCTTGTTGGCAAGCACTTTGACGGATGAGCTTGTGCTGGCAACAAATAACAGGTCGCGCACACATGTAGTTGCTATCGACCCGGAAACTGCTATCATGATGGGCGGACACACCGCACGAAGCGTAAGTTGGATTGATGATGTTTTTACCCGCTGGGTTACAACCGGATATTATGTTGGCGGACTTTCGCGCCACGCCGACAGGATGAACGCCGATGGAAGTTTTAGGCGCATTGCCGACACACGCTGGACGCCGCTTCATTCGACAAATACTTATTCGTGGAATTTTGACGGAACAAGCCGCTCATTCAGCCACCAGCCAAGCACCCGCCGCGAACGAAGTGCCTCGCAAACCATTCTGCGAACTACACCTTCGGCAAATACCTTAGTTACCGAGTTGGCAGCAGAGTTGATTCGCGAAGAACGGCTCGGTCGAGGTACGCACACCGATATGCTGATGCTGCAATACACCGTTCGTACACCAAACGAATTGTTTACTGCCGTGCGCTCGATTGAAAAAGAAGATATGTATTTGCGATTAGACAGGGAAATTCGGCGTTTGTTAGACAGAATCAGAACCGATGTCGGGATAGAAAATACGCTCTTTTTTGTTTTTGGCAATAATTCGAGTACACATACGCCGCTCGAACTCGGCGAAAACAGGATTCCATCGGGATATTTTAACGCCCATCGTTCCATCGCTTTATTGAGCACTTTTCTGATGGCGATTTACGGGCAAGAACGTTGGGTATTAGGCTATTCTTCAAGAAATATTTTCCTCAACCGCCGTCTAATTGAAGAGCGCAATCTTAGTCTTCAGGAAGTACAGCAGGTTGTTGCAGATTTCATGATTGAGTTTGAGGGTATTCGCACCGCTTATACTGCGCATCAGATTCAAATCCAACCACAATCAACCGATAGAGCCGCTGTTAATGTACGCAATTCGCATCATAAACTGAGTGGTGGCGATGTGGTTATTTCTTTGCTTCCGGGATGGCTCGAAGTGGACAATCAAAACAATCCGGTTGGCGAAATCATGAGCAATAATTCGCAAATCCCCGTTTTTTTCTATGGATGGCGAATGAAACGGCAACAAATAAACGCGCTGCATTATATTACCGACCTCGCGCCTACTCTATCGCGCCTGATGGGCATTCCCACACCAAATGCCTCGATTGGAAATGTAATCGAAACAATTATTCCATAAAAAACTGAAAGCTTCCTTTTTTCTCCGGAAGCTTTTTTTATGCCTTTTCATCGAGCATTATCGTTCTCTTTTTGCGAGAAACATAAACCGAAACCTCAAATTGAGGTGTCGGTTTTTTCTATTTCTCGTTTTTTCAATAAAAAACACACGATTGCGTAAACACTTTTAACCTTAATTTTGTTATTAATTGTGGAGTTGCCTCAAACTGCTCCGAAAACAACAATCAATTTACAATTTACAATTCAAAAAAACATTTACCCAAAAACCAAAAAAAATGGAAACAGCAAAAAAATCGAACAAAAAAAGAATGATTATTTTACTCGTTCTTCTTGCAACTCTAATTTTGTTGCCAGTCAGTGGCATGGCGAGCGACAATGAAGTAATGAAGCATATTCATGTGTTTATTGGAATTGTATTTGTAATTGCAGGCATATTCCATATCATCGACAATTGGAAGTTACTGAAATTCACTTTCATGGGAAAATAGTCCGGTTTCCGCAATATTTTCCCCAATAATCCGAGTAAAACAATGAAAAATTATAGATTTTTACAATTAGCCCTTGCGGTATTGTTGTTTACAATATCACAAACTGTATGCGCGCAAGTTACCATTGGCAGTGCTCGCCCGCCTGCTCCTTATGCTTTGCTCGAATTAGATGCAAGCATTATACAAGGTGGACTTCGTTTACCTCAATTAAATGCCGAAAGAGCTACTGAAATAAAAGCAAGTGTGGAAGCTGTTTTACGCAGTAGAAATGAAGAAGAAATTCTTCGTACCGAAGGTTTGACATTTTTCAACACAAGCACTGAATGTATTGAAGTATGGAACGGACATGATTGGTATGTGTTGTGCAACGGCGAAGATATGGCTGATTTGCTCAATACAATTGAAATCATCAGAGATTCTCTTCTACTACTAAATACGCAAATAAGAGAGTTTGAAAGAGATATGCGGGTTACTGAAATTACGCAATATGTCGGAAGAACTACTTTTCCGAATCATCCAGATATTGGTGTGCGAAGAGGGTTAGCACCTGCCGGATCTGCTGCAACCGGACTTACCGGACTTGGTGTGTCCATGGCAAATGGTGGATTTGCTTATACTTTTTGGGGAACAGGACAACTTTCAGGCGGAGTTTCAATGGCTGCCGGTCGTCATTATTTATTGGTCAGCGGCGAGGTCGATGACCTTGCAAACGGAATCTGTAGTGCTTTGATGTATTCTCGGTATCCTATTTCAGGCACAGCTTGGTTATTTAATACACAAGGAGGAGGAAGTTTTATCCAAGCACCTATATTTTTCGATAATACAGGCATATACATTATGCTGACCAACAGTCAGAACTTAGCTGCCGGTTCGGTAATTCATTTTTCACAAACAATATTTTTGAATCCGCCTCAATAATTTTTTTCGGTCAATCTTGTGTTTCTCTTGCAATATTCGTTAAAAAATTATCTATTTCGCGAACAACCAAGTTTGGACGTGCAGCAAAATTGTTTACAATAACGGCAAAAACATAATTTCTGTCTTCCAGCATAATATAACCTGCGTAAGCTCGCACGCGTGTTAGGCTTCCGCTTTTGGCATGAACACGTCCGTTGAGTGTTTGATTGCTAAAAAGCGATGCAATGGTGCCCGACTGACCGCCAACGGGAAGCGACTCGAAAAATTCGCTGCCAACCGGACTTTCCTGTTTCATATAAGTAAGCAAATCCACCAAAAACTCGGCACTCATGCCGTTTCCGCGCGAAAGTCCAGAACCATCAAACATAAAAAAATATCTTGTATCTATTCCGCGCTGTCGCAAATGACTGTTTATCACATTTATGGCGCCTTGTGTAGTAGCTTGCTGTTGTCGCTGCAAAGCCAAATAGCGAAACACTACTTCCGAATAATGATTGTTGCTGCGGAAATTTATTTCTTGATTTATCCAACTCAAGGGCATGGAATAATGAGTAAAAATTGTCTTGCGTGTATCGCTGTTTTCCATTGGGAAATAAATTCCCTTTGGCTCACCGTTTATCGAAACCCCATCGGTTGTCAAACGATTGTGCAAATGCTGAGCCAGCAGCAATGCCGGATCGGGAATATCCATTCGCGCCACCACATTGGGACGATTTGCAGGTACTTCGCCATAAATTGTCCTTTCCATCGAAAGCGGTGCGCCATAAATAGCCGCACTATCACGACCGATGGTGGTGCTACGCAAGTTATTTGTAAAATTTAAACCCGGAATATCGGGAACTACACGTGTTATTGTGGGTGTAGTACCAACTGCACCCGAATTAAAATGAACGCGCGCTGCATTATCCAAATACGAAATTCCGTATGCGCCCGCAGCAAAAAATGTGCTGATATTTTCCCAAATCCACCGGGAGTTTATGCCTTGACTGTCAAAAAGACTTGCATCGCCAATCACACTTCCGGTGATGCTACGAATGCCCGCATTGCGTATCTCTCGCGACCATCGCGACAAAAAATAACGTTGTGCCGGCGGAACACGCGCCGAACCAAGTGTTGGGTCACCACCACCGAATATAATCAAATTCCCATGTAAAACACCGTTTTCATCGACTGTTCCGTCTATTTGAATCCGGGTTTGAAAACGATAGTCCGCACCAAGCATTTCGAAAGCCACAGCCGAAGTAACCACTTTCATGGTCGATGCCGGAATCAGGCTCGTAGCTGCATTGTGCGATGATACTACCTCGCCGGTATCCATGTTTCGCACCAGCAAACTTACATTTGAGTTACCAATGGCATTGCTGTTTAAAAATCGCTCAAGTGGCGTTTGAGCCAAACTTTGCGCAACAAAAAGCGCAACAAACAAAACGGAGAAAAAAAACTTCATGTAGCAGGTTTTATTATGTTATTTCTCAAAAATTGCTCAAAGATAGTCATTTTTTAGTCATGTCAGAGTTGAATTAATTTTTTTTTAGACAATGGGGATTTCTTTGTTTGTTTGAACCGAGCTTTTTACTATATTTGCATATTGTTCGTTCAAACATGCAATATGAAGAAATTTATCGTATTTATTAGCATTTGGTGCGCTCTGAGCGTTCATGCGCAGCACCGATTTAGCCCCGACACACAAGTGAGTTTGATTACCTGCTCGCCCGGTGCTATTGTGTACGAACGTTTTGGTCATACCGCTATTCGGGTTTTTGATCCTGAACACAATATCGATATTGTTTTTAATTACGGTGTTTTTGATTTTAATGTCGATAATTTTATCCTGAAATTCATTCGAGGCGAAACAGATTACAAACTTGCTACTCAGCAAACCAGAAATTTTCTTTGGTCATATCAGCTGCGCGGTTCGTGGGTTTGGGAACAGGTGCTCAATCTAACGCTCGAAGAGAAAGAAACGCTCATCGAACTATTGAAGATAAATTACCTGCCCGAAAACCGAGTGTACCGCTACAATTTCATATTCGACAACTGCGCTACTCGTCCGCGCGACATAATCAAACAAGCACTTGGCGGAACCTTGCACTACACATCAGATAGCGAGCTGAAAACTTTTCGCCAATGGATTCATTATTACATTCCTGCAAATACTTGGACTGGATTTGGTATTGATTTGATTTTCGGAAGTTCGTCGGATGTGGTTGCTTCGCGATTCGAAAGTATGTTTCTTCCTGAAGTTTTGATGCAGGAATTTCAGTCGGCAGTGATTATTCCACATGCTGAAGGCGAAGAAATTCGACCGCTTGTTTTAAATTTCCGCGTGTTGGTTATGGGTGAAGAAGACGAACCGAAAAGTCTGTTTTTTCTGTTTACACCAATGGGTGTTAGTATTTTGTTATTGTTCGCAGGCATAGCTTTTTTGTTCCGTAGAAGAAGATGTTCTACCGTTCACAAAACTTTCGACACGCTTGTTTTTTCACTCTTCGGATTTATCGGACTTGTTATTTTTTACCTCGATTATTTTTCGCTTCATCCGATGGTAAAAGACAATGTCAACATCCTTTGGCTCAATCCCTTGCTGATTTTTATCGCTCTAATGCAATGGTTAAAAGTTTTGCGCTTCGCTACTTTTGTTTTGGCGGTAATAGTCGGATTGTGCACAATAGCGGCTTTGATTTTGTATCTGTTTGGCATCAGTTACTTCAACATCATATACATTCCGTTGGTGTTGTTGGTGTTAATTCGCATTGGGAATTACATCCGCCGAAGATTGAAAAAAGGAATGACGATTGGAAATAAAAATCTTGGCTTTACCAAAAAACCGGATAAAAAACTCAAGTAAAACATAAACAATAACCACCGTCATACTTAAATGCTTCCATAATTGATTCAGCAACAAATGACGGACTGAAAAAAACAATGATAATGAAACACAATTTCGATGAAGTAATCGACCGGCGCGGTACAAACTGCGTGAAGTACGATTTTTGCCAGCCTATTTTTGGCACAGACAATTTACTGCCGATGTGGATAGCCGATATGGATTTCCGTACACCCGATTTTATTTTCGATGCTATTTGCAATCGCTCGGCACATCCGGTTTTGGGCTATTCGCGTCCACCTCACGACTATTTTTGCGTTATTTCCGGCTGGCTTAAAAAGATGCACAATTGGGAAGTGCCAATAGAATGGATGGGATTTTTGCCCGGCATAGTACAAGGACTTGCATTTGCAGTGCAAACATTCAGCGAAGCGGGCGATGAAGTAATCATTCAGCCGCCTGTTTATCCGCCATTCACACATGTGGTTGAGAAAAACGACCGTAAGCTGGTGTACAATCCGCTCAAAATTGTGAACGGACAATTTGAAATGGATTTCGACGACTTGGAGCGCAAAATTACTTCTCGAACCAAATTGCTTATTCTGTGTAGTCCGCATAATCCGGGCGGAAAAGTTTGGAGAAAAAGCACACTCGCCCAATTAGCCGAAATTTGCGCGAAACACAGCATTATCGTCATTTCCGACGAGATTCACGCCGATATGGTGTTGCCTAACCAACCTGCGCACACGCCTTTTGCCAAGGTGTCAGAAACAGCAAAAAACATCAGCGTCAACTTTATGGCACCGAGCAAACTGTTTAATATGCCGGGCTTAATCAGTTCGTACTACATTATCCCGAACGCCGAACTGCGCGAAAAATTCTTCCGGTTTTTAGATAAAAACGACCTTGTGAACGGCAATGTTTTTGCTTACGAGGCAACAAAATCGGGCTATTTGAATGGCGAAGAATGGCGCAAACAAATGTTGGAGTATGTGCAAGGGAATATTAATTATGTGGTCGATTTTTTAGCAAAAAACCTGCCGAAAATTAAGCCGATGATTCCGGAAGCATCCTTTCTTATCTTTTTGGATTGCACGGAATTAGGACTTTCGCCCGATGAACTGAACCGTTTTTTTGTAGAAAAAGTAAAAATCGGAATGAATGATGGACGAATGTTCGGACCCGGCGGCGATTATTTTTTACGAATGAATGTGGGTTGTCCGCGAGTTGTAATTGAAGAAGCATTAAACAGAATCAAGAATCAAGAACCAAGAGCCAAGATTCACAGTTCTTGACAAATTAATACATATCAAAAATTAAAATCCAAAGTCTTGATTCTTGGCTCTTGACTCTTGGTTCTGAAAAAATTATGACCGTACGCATTTCAGAATCTTGGAAAAAAGTATTGCAACCTGAATTCGACAAGCCGTATTTTGCGGAGCTTGTCGAATTTGTTCGTGCCGAATACCAGACGAAGAAAATTTTTCCGCCGGCATCGTTGATTTTTAATGCTTTCGACCAATGTCCGTTCGACGAAGTGAAGGTCGTGATTCTTGGGCAAGACCCGTATCACGGCGACGGACAAGCGAACGGACTCAGTTTTTCGGTAAACGATGGCGTTCGTTTTCCACCATCGCTCGTCAATATTTTCAAAGAAATAGAAGCCGAACTCGGAAAACCTGCGCCTGCAAGCGGAAATCTCACACGCTGGGCGCAACAGGGCGTGCTTTTGCTCAATGCCACACTCACCGTGCAGGCGCATCAAGCCGGCTCGCATCAAGGGCGCGGTTGGGAACAATTTACCGATGCCGTTATCCGCACGCTTGCCGACCGGAAAGAAAATTTGGTTTTCATCCTTTGGGGCGCATACGCACAAAACAAAGCCGGTTTTGTTGATGCGAATAAGCATTTGGTATTGCAGTCGGCGCATCCGTCGCCCTTTTCCGTGTATCGCGGATTTTTTGGAAACAACCACTTTGTAAAAACGAATAATTATCTGAGAGAGAAAGGCTTGAAGGAGATTGAGTGGTAGAATTGCGCACGTCATTGCGGGCTCGACCCGCAATCTCATGAATTGAGGGATTCTGAAAATGCTGAACTTGATTCAGTATCAGAATGACGTTTTTGCAATATTTTTCTATTCATTTCTTTCCGCTCTTTATCAAAAATCCATCCCCATTTATTGAAGTATTTTATCATATTTGCAATGTGGATAAAGAGCAAAGGCAGTTAAAAATACCTTTTATGTTTGCGGTAAAAATAAAATAATGCCGACAAGTGTTTCAATCCCATTTTTGTAAACAGCCTTTTATTGGTCATTCGTTAGCACAAATGAGTGATTGTGTATTGCGGAAGATAAAAAATTTGCCATCCTGCATTTTTTACTCGAATACAAAAGTCAGCATCTTCGGGGCTTGTAATTTGTATAAAATTGAAGTTCATATATATGTCGGATTTTCCTAACGACTTTTCAACCGTTAGTCGCGTAAATAATAATTGTTCAATGAACGATTATCACCCGAATAAATTTCATTACGACGCTTATGTGCTAAATTATGCAGAAAATAAATATGCTTCAACCAATTAGCTCGTCTAAAAACCCTCGTGTTTTCTAAAAAACTATGCTTTTCGATAACCATTTTATTGTGCCTATCGTTAAATTCTCGAATTGCTAACAATTCTCCGCACAAAGAGTTGTGTAGCTCGTTGCCAATATCATCTACATACAAATAGACAATATCCAAATATTTAGAAGCATCATCATCATCAAAAACAGTTAAGGCATCAACAGTGGACGAATAATAATCCACATCAATAGCTACAAAACCAATAGGCGATTGTGGAGAAAGATTTTTTATAAACTCTCGGACATTGTTTTTAATATTTCCGTTTGTAATTTTGACATTCTGATTTAACTGTTTTTTCAACAATTCATAGTTCATTTTGTAATCACCTTCTTTATACAAGTCGGGATGGTCTCTATAATCCAAATGTGTCGGCATTCCAACAATATTATCAAAGCCGTAAATGTCAAATTTAACTCCTGTTATTTTTTGAATACGAGAAGCAATTTTTTGAATATTCAAAATTCCAGCTCCGGAGGCAACTCCAAACTCTATCACACTTACAGATTTATAGCCCAATTTTAAAGCTCTGTCGGCAGCCTTCAATAAACAATATGCGTGTTGTTGCCGTACTATTAAATCAAATGCAATTTTTGAGCGATAACTGCCAAACAACCAAACAAATATTGCTATCAAATTTAGATGCAAAGGCTCTGCCAATCGTTCCAAAAAAAGACGTTTCCAAATGTATTTGTGTTGTAGTTTCTTGTAAAATCCCATTGTTATATTTTTAAATTTTGCAAAGATAAGATTTTTGGAGCAAATTTTTCAAAAATACCTTTTATGTTTGCGGTAAAAATAAAATAAAGCCGATAAGTGTTTCAATCCCATTTTTGTAAACAGCCTTTTATTGGTCATTCGTTGGCACAAATGAGTGATTGTGTATTGCGGAAGATAAAAAATTTGCCAGCCTGCGTTTTTTACTCGAATACAAAAGTCAGCATCTTCGGGACCATAAAA